>JAABUK010000037.1_pt1 | contig 306632 bp, 248 predicted proteins | sample 5559141 | NCBI WGS metagenome assembly JAABUK01 (sample SAMN10711869, study PRJNA513367) | rock metagenome | isolation source: Antarctica rocks | place: Antarctica: Victoria Land, Pudding Butte nord | collected 2016-01-03 | reverse complement strand
ATATTATATCTAGCGATATTATATCTAGCGATATTATATCTAGCGATATTATATCTAGCGATATTATATCTAGCGATATTATATCTAGCGATATTATATCTAGCGATATTATATCTAGCGATATTATATCTAGCGATATTATTAAATGTTATAATAATAATTTTATAGAAGTAGGAAAGTTAAAAGTTAATAAATTAATAATTCTTTATAACTTACTTTTATTAAAGACGAACTAATTCTTATTTACTCTTTCGATTTTAAAAATAAAATACTTAGTACTCCTATAAATAAATAGAATATAACAAATAACTATATATAGAATTTATATAAGAAATAGTAATATATAAGGACTTGAATAGGGTTAAATCTAATATAACTCTGGGTTATTTTAATAACATCGGCAAATCTCAAAAGTAAATGTTAGTATACTCCAAGCGCTATCAGCCCTGTTAGAAAGCCGTCTACGGGTTTGCGCTAAAACTCTATATCAAATACCGACCCGAGGTTCAGTAGGATCAGTAAGTCAGGGGTCCGGGCAGGGTCCTGTCAGCAAATAGTATTTACTGTCAGTAGGTTTAGTAACTTAAATATCAGACGGATAGGCCCATTACATACCCTATAGCATGCGCATTTGCATGCGCATTGGCATGCGCCATAGTATGGGCCATAGTATGGGCCATAGTATGCCCTATGGTATGCGTAATGGCGTGCGCAGCTTGCGCATGCCATTGAATGGCATGCGAATGGCATGCGAATGGCATGCGCAAAGGTATCCCCATGGTATGCGCAATTATGGTATGCGCCAAGGCATGCGCCATGGTATGCGAAATGGCATGGTATTCATGTGCGTATACTCCCCGGATATGCCTGGGTGACGCCCCCGCGAGAACTTTCGCCAAAACTTATTATTCCGGGCCCGGTAGGTCGCTGGCGTTAGTAGTCGTCGCTGGGGGTCGCTACCGTTAATAGCGACGATCATAGAACTTTATTTATTTCAGCCCTATGATAGGGCTGGCTGCTGTCAGTATACTAACGGTATATATAAGTTACTGATGTTACTAATCCTATTGAAATTAACCCGGAGTTATTAACAGGATACTGCTTGGACCCCCGACTTACTGAACCTACTAAAAGTTACCTGCCCGGACCCCTAACTTGCTGAACCTACTGACAGAACGCTGGCAGCCCTATCCGTAAATTAGGGCTACTAGCAGCGTCCTGTCAATAACTTTTCTTGGTAAAAGTTACTGGCAGGACGCTGCCAGCCCTATCCGCGCGGTCGGTAACTGGGGTTTTAGCAGGAGTTTTTGAGATTTACCGATGAACGCTTCTCCCCTTTAAGGAAAGTCGATATTTAACCGATTTTATTAAAGATATAGTATAGTTCTAGGCGAATTATATAATAGATTCGCTAAAACCGAAGACGTAGTTATAATAATACCTACTTTAGTAGACTAGTACGTTATAGCGGAAAGTTTCTATAACTATATTAAATAACTAGATATAGTATACCGAAGTATAGTATTTATAGTCTTAGTATTATCGTAGTAGGCCTTAATATAATAGAGTTATCTACTTTAATAGGGAAGAAGGAGGTAGTATTCTATTCTAATAAAATTATTATATAAATTACATTTTATTCTACCGAAACGAACTAGTAGAGGAGACGGGGTACGGATAAAAAGACGTTATCGAATAATTTTAATTCGACTACTAGTACTACTATATAGCTAGTAGATCGAATATCTAGTAAATATAATATAACGTTTATTAAGATATATAAATACCGTTATTATTAATTAATAAAGTTATATTTTATAAAGTAGTAATAGTTTATTAATTATCTTCTTTTAGAGCGAATTACTAGTATAAATAAACTTCGGTATTAAGAAACTAACTATAAATAAATAAATCGGTATAACTATATTAATAGGCCTATAATAATAATATTATTAAGAATATTCTTATCGAATATCTAGAGCGGGGGCTAAGGTATAGTTTAAACTATAATAAATATAATTTAAATTATTACCTAAACGATAATATAAACTAGAGATTATATATTTAATATAAAAAAAAAAAAAGAGGAGGCGTAAATAAAAATAAAATATCGAACGAGGAATTACTCTCGATTTAAATATATAAGTAGTTAAAAGTATTTAAGAAACTAATAAAGTTATTTTAAATTTCGGCGAGGAATTATTATATACAGTCTTTAAGGTTAAAGAGTTAATTCTTTATAATAATTATTTTAATACTAGAGAGTATTAACTAGATAGTTAATCTTTTATAATATTATAGGACGGGATTAATATCTAGATATTTATTAAACTATAAGTTAAGTTTATTAAACTATAATTTAATTATAATATAAAAGTAGGTTAAGATAAAAAATAAAGAATAAAAACTAGGGTAGAGCTAGTTATTATCTAAATAAAAATTAATATATAAAGTATTTATTTATTTCCTATCCCGACTATATTAAAATAGAAATAGGGAACTAGTTTAAATTTAAATTGAATCCAAAATAAATTAGGCTAGGTTAAAGTAAGTAAAGTTATACTATAATATCTATTACGCCTATCTTAACCCTCGTCGGTATCGTTTATAACTTTACTAGATCTAGCTCGTATACGTCTATTACGAGCCTCAAAAGTCCTAAAACAACTACGTTATAGGGCTTCGTTAGTATATGCTGAGTATATGCTGAGTATATGCTTTCTATATTAGGTAGGCTCTAAGGCCCAAGGCCCCGAGAGCCAAAGTTGAGCCAGGTGCCCCCATATGCTGAGCATATGCGCGGATCTGACCCTGGCTTGGCAAAGTTAGACCCCGTGGCTGCTACATCCCGGTCTGGGGCCAGCTTGGCTTTTTTTGACCCCAGTTCTACTACATCCCGTTTGAGGTCACGGGTCTTTGCAAGCTTCAACCAGCTATTGATATTGCTCTATTGGGCAAAGCGAAGGCTAGCAAATGCGCCTCACCTTTGTGTCAAGCAGACGCACCCGAAACACGGTCGACTGGTGTTGGCAGCCAGTGCGTGGCACCTACTCCGCCCTCCCAATCGTCAATAAACATACAAATTACAGCGAGGTCAAAATAGAAAATGGCAATAAAGGGCGGCTCTTTCTCGGGTACGAGCTCGTTGTCTCGGCGCTATGTCGTATTGCAAAAAGCTGATCTTTCGTCAAGCATCTACCAACTCCTTCGCCCAGAAGTCAAAGCTCCTCTCATCATCTACTTGAAGCCTAGGGTACCAACACCCATAAGTCCCTATCACTACCTTCCCGACCTAGCTCGCAGCTCGAACGCGACTGTCGTCAGCATTGGGTACGGGGTGTCCGATGACCGGCCATACCCAATACCAATTCACAATGTCCGTTACTCACGCCAACAACCCACAAAGCTTTTGTCGACTGAAGAGGTCTAGGTCCTTGCAGGCTACGATTGGATTCGAAAGCACCTACCTAGCAGCCATGCTGCTATCGCCACCACGCCTTCCAAAATCGGGGTCTGCGGCGAGCTGATTGGGGCAAGTTTAGCTGCTATGCTGGCTTTAACAGAATGCCACGGTCATAAGCAAGGCATCAGTGCTGCAGCAATTTGCAACCCAGTCGGTGATTGGACCGCCCTGACACCTACAGAATTAGACCCTCTTAGGTCAAGGGAGAAAGAGGCTGCACTCATTAGCTGGCCACCAGACGAGAGTGCAGTCGCCCACGGCTGGACCACCGCGGAGGGCTTGTCTCATTCCCAAACTCGAGCTACCTCAGACGGCCTTGAGGAAGGCCCCTTATCGGTCGATGATCTACTAACGCTGCGTAAATCATTCTTTACAAAGCCTGAGAAGTACTTCGATCCCTTCGCTAGCCCCCTTTTGTTTTTTCGTACTCCAAGCTCTGAGATACCCCGTGAGACTTCTCCAAACAATTCTGCCAGCAACATTCTGGAAGAAGAAGAGCCGCCTGCGGGGCTCGGGAAGAAGCGCCGTTCTCACCGCAAATATCCGCCTACAGGCTCGGGCCTTCTCTTGCCTCACATGAGAGTGGAGGTCGGGAAAGAAAACGGGCTCAGGGATCAGGGTATTGAATTAGTGGAGCTCATGCGGAGAAGTTATGCGCGCTCGGAGGCCGAGGAGGCTGTCTCTGGGAAGAAAATTGATAAGAGAACTTTTGATCTTGTGGAAAGAGAAGGCTTAGGTTTATGGGGCAAGAAGGAGATGCTGGATATTGGGGCCTGGTTTGGCGAGGTCTTGCGGGAGCCTTGACGCGGGCTTGCGGAACTGAGGAGCCAACGGGAGCAGGATCCAGATCCATGACTTTTGTCTCCGCAGATAATATAGATTTACCATGGACCTTGGGCCGACGACTCATTCATCCAGGTGACAGCTGGGGATTTTTCAAGTTAGGCAACCTTTTTTCATGCGTGCCAGCTCTGCCAAAGCAACATTAATCGAAGAAAAGGTGGTCGGAATCGGTTCGAGCTCGGACAGCAGCTGAAAACGATCAAAACTGTGACTTGAAACGACGGCGTTTGCCATGAATGTGACAGCCTAGGACTGTGGGCAACCAGTGTTAATCTTCCGGGCTGAGTCGCTGCCTGAGAGCTGCTTTCGTTCTCCCTCATAACAAGCTGGAATCAGGTGAGACTTCCTTTCAGCCGTCTTGTTTTCTTGGCCCTCTTGCTCGAACTCCAGACATCTCCAATATGGCCTCACCTTGGTCATATCCAACTAACGCACGCATAGCTGCAGAGCTGATGATCCTGGGACATGCAATGACCGATACGAATGAAAACGTACGTATCTCGCCAGATGTACTTCTGGCATTCGTGTGCCTCCCTCGTAATCAAGCGCCGGGTGCGGATGCAATGACTGACCTCGTCGAGATTATCGAAGCTCTTGACGCTAAAGAAAGAAAACCAAATGCTATGGGATGAAAGGGCAAGTGCCAATCCCCATATATGATCCATAAGGTCCTCTAATCAATATCCTTATTTCTGGCGCTTCTGGCTACGCTACGGCACCAATGACCATCGGGGCCATTTTGCCAATAAGATACTAGTACATTGGGTCCTAGGGCTAATCAACTCTTATCACGACCCGTCTGTATCCTTCTTGTTGACAAGTACGGTTATTGGCAAACTTGCGGCGCACGCGATCTACTCTCACTTCCTTACGGGCCCCGTGGACTCAAAGTATGCCCTCTTAAGGTGTGTTATTGGCCATGAGCTTGAGCAGCGCGCTGCAAAGGTAGTCAGCTGGTAATTCCAGGCTGAGCATTAACATACCTGTAGTTCAAAGGCTAATATTGGACTCGTTCTGAACGTATGACTGGGCACAGGACATTACCGCGTTACTTAGAGCCTCATGAGGGATCAATGGTAGTCCTTCAGTCGAAAGGTTGTCGCGATCAAGGCCAAAATTGAACGCATTCGGCATGGCTAACATGGGCAAAAAGGAAACAATATTAGCTGTGGGATTCGAACCCACGCAATTTGATACTGGATCTCGAATCTAGTGCCTTGGACCCCTCGGCCAAGCTTGCTTTCTTGAATGGATTGTCTTAATGCTGGTGATGAATCATAAGGTGATGAGTCTGGTGCAAGCCTTGACACCATTACCAGCACCCCTTGAATCGCCCATCACACTCATTCTTTGGCTTCCGGTTTTATTGTTTCTGCTTCGATCTTATTTCGAAGAATGGTGACAACAGCCATCCTAACTTTGTCCTTCTCGAATTCGTAGATCGCCCCAATGTAATGAATCTTCCTGTATTACACCAATCAGATTTCCTCTCATAAGTTCAATGGAAAGACATTCACCATGCGGTCCACCCTTTCCGTTCAGTCGCAAAATATACGTGACTGCGAAATACCTTGGTCAAGCAGTCGCTAATATCACCGAGAGCGGGACCCTGAGGCTCGAAATGTGATGCAGTGGTGACGAGGGCGTTGGGGAACAATGTGCCACCCAACTCAGGGTTTGAGACCTCTCATAGTTCCGTTGACGAAGTGTCGTCAATATGATGACGCTCGAGGTAGAGTCTACGGGCTTCCATGGTAGAGGTGTAGATAACAAGTACTTTGAGGTAGGAGAGACTTTCAGTGGAGGAGAAAGGTGCTGTAGATGGTGCTATGTATGCATTTTGATCGGGCCCTGGAAGGCGGTGTGTAACAGCGGGATATGCAATAATAGCACGGCAGTGATGATTTCTGAGAAGAACTTTGATTTACTGCATGTTCTGGTTCCACTATTGCAAATACACAAAGCCGAGACAGTAGTCTGACAAGGTCAGGGGTGTATCAACAGAGAACTATTTTGGCCTTTCTTAAACCAACCGCAGGCGTCATCTCGTGCACCCTAGTCACCCACCACGACATTCGGTGTTCTGTGACCTGTATCCGCCAATCCATCAACTCAACAGGTCTACTTGCCCTGTTCTCGTCCCTCAGCAGGCACTATTTAGCTCCCGGGTGAAGGCATCTGCTTCCGAAAGATGATGACCATCACTCTATCCATATCAATATCTACCGGATCGGTGTTGTAAATCCCCCCTATATCATGAACCTCCCTGTTTCGTTCAATCAGCGTCTAACTCCTCCACCAGTGAAAGGGAGACTAACCAGTCAGTCCAGTCATCGATCTTTGAAAATGCCCCGCAGTCACTGCCAAGTTCCCTTGTCACGCAGTCAACGATATGGTCGCGAGCAGTTCTCTGGGCGGGATCGTCGTTGCTGGCTGAACGTTGGACAGTGGTGACATGGACGTCGGAGACGGCTAGGCCACCCAGTTCCCGGTTGATGATTTTCCATGGCTCGGTTGAAGAGGTGTCAGTACAATGGGGGCGCTTGAGGCAGAGGAGGCGGGCGTCCATGGTCTAGTTTTCGTAGTGAGTTGGTTAGATGAGCAAGATGTTGCCGTTGGCGAGGTTAGGAGATGGTGTCGTTGGGAGATGATATTGTTGGAGGAGGTGTCCGTGGTTGATGATACTTAAGGCCATGCAAATTATGGTGCAACAGTAGCACAGTAATAGTGATTGGAGCGAGGTGTTGGCTGGTTGAAAATCATTGTGACACTAGTTCCAGTGGACAACGCAAGGTAAGAGTGTCACAAAAGCAAAGATACATGAACACTAAGCCATCAAGTCGAGCAGCCTTGATTGACTGCTATCATCCTTGAAGTTCCTTCTAGCTATATCCTGCATCTGATATGTCATACATCATCAGACTTATTCCTACCTCCTTGGACAACTGAAATCGGTGGCTCTCAGATACTGGAAGTCTCTTTCAGACGATGACGACCTTGACTTTTTCGACGCCGTCTGGATGATTGGTGTAAACCGGCCCAGTATGAACCACCCTGAAAGATTGATCGGTCGGCTTGTTGAAAACAAGCTAAGAAGAACAGGGACACACCAGCCACATCAGCCTTCTTTCGCATTGTTGAATGGCTCTTCGGTCTGGAGTATCACGGTCAAACAATCAACGAGGCGATCGCGAGCGTGGGAGTGGGAGTGAATATTCCCAAGCCTAAGGCTTGACAAAGTGGTAATGTGCGCATCAAACAGTGGCAGGCCACCCAGGTGGAAGTTGACGACTTCCCATAGTTCGAAGATCCCATTATCCATGCGATGGCGCTCAAGACGCAGTAGACGTGCTTCCATGATTGAGGTTTGATTAAACAACACCTTCAGAGAGGAGGGTATGTTGGGTTTCCAAAGAACAGACGTGACGCAGAGGAAGGTACTTAAGCCAGCTGTATGTACCACTATTATAGCAGTGACCGTTGGAAGTGATGATAAACGGGATTAATATCACAATTTCACTTCACACACACACGAAGCCTTGGCAGCCTTTCGACGCAGTCATCAATCACATGAGCCTCTCCCTCAAATCAATCATCTTAGCTCCCCGATCATGATGTTGCCTTCCTTACCACAACGACCTGCACCTTTTCGACATCACTCGGATGGCTAACGTAGATCTTGCCCATCGAATGAGATCGCCTGCCGGCTTCATCAGCGAGATCTTCACGCAATTCTTGAATCTATCTGGACAACTTACCAACCATTCCACCTCGTTCGGTCCGTGAGCGGCCCTTGATCAAGAATATCCGTGATGCAGTCGAGAAGGTGGTCGTGGCTGAATAGAGCAGGAGGTAATTGAGCACAATTGGGTTGAATAATTGATTGCGGCGTGGCTGAGATGTGAGCATCGGACAAGGAGAGCCCAAACACTCTGCGCTAGTGAAGCCGCCAAATTTCCGTTGAGAAGGGGTCCGCAGAGCGTGGACGTTCGAAGCGTAGGAGTCTGGCGTCCATCGCTGTTGTTGTTTGAAAAGCAGGGCGAATTTGATGCAGTTGGTTTAGAGTTGAGAGGGAATATCTAACTTATAGTACAGAAGAACAAAGCCCAGGCAGCGAAAGCATAGCTGCATGCACGAATCAGCGGAACGGAGAGCTCCCTGGCCTTTCTAGAGCCAACGCTCAGCCTCCGGCTTAGTCGACCGCTATTGCCTTCGCTTTGGAATGCCTCTCAATCATGCTTCCCGAAGTCTGCTCGAAATGGAATAAGATCTGATACCTCACGATGACCACCTTGACACTCCCCATACCGTTGTAAGCCCCATCGTCGATTTCCCCGATCGCATGCAAGCGCCTAGCCCAGCTCATCAGCACGTATTATCTAATACCATCCGGTTGATGAAGAAGGAGGATATACCACTCTGTCCACGCCCCGTCCTCGGCTTGAAACCTCTCTTCTGCAAGTATCTTACTCAAGCAGTCTATGAGGAAATTGTATTTGACCCTATGGGTATCGCGATCGGTGTCTAGAAGGAGAAGGGACGTTGGAGTTCCTATGTTGTATTGGGCTTCGGATATGGCGACGCCGAGTCTTGAGGGACAATTCGTGATGGTCCATGGTTCGAATAAGGCTCCCTCTCCTTCTATTTATGATAGTGTCAGCATGGCCCATTTCACAAAGAGTTTGAGTGCTAAATAAAGTCCACCAGTCCGTGATGAGAGGTTGCGTTTGGATTGCCGCTAAAATTGAAGCACAGATGGGGATCAGCCTGAAACGCACGTACGGTAGGGACGTTCGAGGCGGAGGAGACGACCTTCCATGTTTCCGGCGACAAGTTCTGATATGTTTCTTGACGATGACGGAGTTGATTGCAATGGATACAGGAGAAGTAGAGAAGAGGGAGCGATGGCTTTATCTTACGACTAATTCGCTGATGCAAGGGACAGCAGAAGGGAACACGTGCCGAGGCCATTCTTTCCCACCCACATAGATACACTCTAGATAGTACGTGTTCTCCTAGGAACTAGCACTGCTGGATTTTCTTGATCCTTTCCTTTTCGAAGACGACTACATCTTGTCTATGCGGCTCATGATAGAGAGGACCTAACCGCGAACAATTATCAACCTTACCCTTTCGGTGTTTGATTTGTCATCGAGTTCGATTGGCCCAACAGCATGCAAGCGCCTGAAAAGCAAGGTTAGAGACCTTTACGCCAGAAATCAGTTGCGTAGAATACCAGGCTGTCCCAGGAGATCCCTCTTTGCCTCGATACTCCTTCCGCCCAAGGAAAGCGGCCATATTATCTATGAGGTGATCTCGTCGAGCCCTCATTGCAGTACAGACCCGTGGAGTATCTTCTAGAAGTGGCGACGGCTTTATTGAAAGTTGTTGAGGCGATATTGCAACTCCGAGTGTGTCGATGTTCTTCAAATGCCAAGATTCCGTTGAGTAATCGCTACTTTGCTTTCTCCGGTCAAGCCGTACGAGACGACCTTCCATCATCCCAGACCTCGATTTGTGTCGCCAATGTAGAGGTAAGAATTTAGAGAAGGAAGGAGGGGTAAAGGTATAAAAAGAGGCGAATAGTCACCGATCCGTCCCAAGATAGACGATAATGATTAAAGACAGGCATTCCGTTGGCGAATTTTGTAGACTATATAATGTGAGAAGCAGGCAAACAAGGACCGCAAGAATTTCGGAGCACCATCGATCGATCAGGTAGATATCTCACAAGTTGTTGTTCCGAAAGACGTTTACCTTTTCGAGGCCTGGCAATGGAGCCTGTCGGAGTATTCTCGATATCTCATTGGGCATAGGGATTTGAATTTCATAACGTTTACTACGTTTTTGCGGATTTCGTAATCTACGCGATATTTCAGCCATGACTCTGTCCGGCTCGCCTAATATGAGCTTTTCAAAGGAAACGCAGCTTATATTGCCCTCTCGCGGTCTGTCTCTTTCGAAGCTTATTATTCCAGCGAGAACACCTTGCTCGGCATAATCGAGATTTCGTACGGTATTGCGCCTGTCTGTTGATTAAGATATTCTATATGCACTGCAGTATCTCTCGCTTAAAATGGTGATCGGCCCCATCAACTGCAGCTGCATGTCAAAATTGGAACAAGCTCAAGATCAGGTGAAGCGGAATGTCCTCATAGGTTACCCTAGGTACCCCGGTCTTGTCTTGAGGAAGTCTGGCTCATGGATCAATCGCCCTTTAAGTATACAGCTTTGCTCTCGGATAGCATCTTGCCATATCGATTATGTAGACCAAGAACCGATACTAGTTTGATGAATCTGTGAGTCAGTCACATCGGACAGTTTCCTAGCGAATGGAGCAACCTTACCTTGCCGGACCTTAAGAGAAAGAAAGAGGAACATTCGCACATTATGCCGCTTGTGACAATCGCGACACATTGATCCTCGGCGGTATGGGTGTCCCGTTCCTATGTTTGCCTTTCGATTGCTTCTCCAATTTTACTTTTGCCGACGCTCGTAGATAGCGCACGATAAAGGCCTTCGCCTTCTCATTACCGATCCCCGCAACATCGTCCATACGTCCTATGGCATGCAACCGCCTGCTTCCCACCCTGAGACCCGTTCTTGTTGATACCAAGAGATCTAGAGAACATACCACTCGGTCCAAGCTCCATTCACTCCATCCTCGGCCTGAAATTGATTTCCCGCAAGCAAATCGCTCAGATAGTCGATGAAATGTTCGCGTTTAGCTCGTGCCGCATAAGCCACATCGGCTTGAAAGATATAAGCTGGTTGGTCAGGAATTTGCGCGTCTGAGAGAGCAACGCCTAATCGATCAGGATTGTTGACAATCTGCCATGGCACGATCGATTCCTCGTCGTATTGTAAGGTCGTTCGAGGCGTACGACTCTGCCTTCCATTGTTTGCTACTCAAGTACCGATAATGGATCAGGCGTCGAGAGCCCTGAAAATATCTACATCAGCGTAATTTGTGGTCGAGCTTCGACATGCGTGAGCTAGTGAAGCCAGCGACGCCAAGCAATGCTTGGCAAGATATCGCGCTAGCGGATATACCCCTTCGGGTGGAGCTTAGCTCTCTTGGCAATGCTTATCTAATCGCGGGGGCTGATACGCTAATTCGTCGCCTCGCCAGCCATGCAGAGAAACAGCATGGCTGGGCAGCTAGTCTGCGCACACCTTTAAAGCTGCTGAGCTATCGCTCTTCTCTTTCTCCTCTCCATCATACCAACATCCCATTATATATACTACGATTCTGATAACGATACCTGACGACTGAGAGTGACCTTTGAGCGAATTATCCACTGTTTACTTGCACTTCAAGCCTGCTTGCAACCCTTTCTTGCAAGCATTTACTGCAGCCTCATACCCAGCTATAATCCACAAACTCCATTCCGCCCACCACAAGACCCTCTACCGATACATACTACATATACCCCATCCTACATTGATCGTCCTCACCCGCAACCGAACCTAATTCCTCTCCGCCAACACCAACTACTTCCTCCCCACCTACACGCCCACAACTTCGACATGGTCCAACGAAACCTAGTTGTCGCAATCATCATCATCGTCCTATTCGTCATCCTAGCCGCCATCGGCTTCGCCATATTTTTCCTCCGAGAACGTCTCTCCGGCGTCAGAACAAGAGTGGTAGAAGAGGAGGATTAACAAAGGTGTGACCCGGCGTGGGTCTTCGTCAAGTTATGGGGAAAGAACGTACCGAGATATAAGGGAGGAAAAGCATAGGCGAGGGATTCAACACATAGAGATGGGAGTTGGTTTCGGAAATGGGCATAGCGACAAGGGATTGGGACATTGAGAAAGCTTGGACCAGCATCTCAGCGTTGAATAGATTGGATATAGAGACATGACACTGTTAGTGACGAGTATATACCCCAGGATGGAATCACATTAATGGTCTTGAAATCGAAATCATTTGTCATAAACCAACGCCTGATTATGTGAATGGGTATATACCTGCTCGATGATTCCAGAACCGCGACACAAACGCCCAGGCTTTCTTATATACCAAGATACCCTCGCTCCGTGCATTTGGCGGTCAGTGTATGTTACACGCCGCCACGCTCGGAACTCATCAATCATGTATTCCTCCACCCCTTATCTCTCACCTCCCCATATCCATCCCCGCTGCCTCCCCTTCCCCAGAACCATCATATTCCCTCAATCCCAGCAACATCCTCCCACCCACCGCACCCTCACCATCCACCGCCCCACTGCCATCGTCATCTCTCAAATGCGGGTCCAACATACCCCTATCCATTGGCTGATTCTGATTTCCCATATCATCTTCATCGCCCGGCGCATCAGCCAGATCTTCATCCTCATCCGATTGGACTTCGTGGTCTTCGTTATGAGGTGTACGTTGGTCACCACCGCGTGGGTATTGGGAGTATGAGGGACCGCCATTTGTGTGATTGTTGTTGGTCATGTTTGGGGTGGGTGCTGCCCACGGCGAGGGCGCGGGAAGGGGATGTTGGATGCTGCGATTGGATTGGAGTTGTGCGCGGTGCTTCGAGATTAGGGTGTTGAAATTCCAGTCCTGGGAGTTGGTGAGGTTTGCCGCTGTCTCGCGGGTGATGGGGAGCATTGAGGAACGGTACGATGAAAACTCTGATTGATGTATTTGAGCCAGTTGAGACCGGAGATGCTGGATCTCTTGTTCCGCAAAGTCGAGTTTCCGCTTTGTCTCTTCGTGGGCTTCCTGCTTTTGGGCGAACGCCTTTGCGCATTCCTCGCGCCAACGATCCTGCTTTTGCTTTTCAGGGAGGCCTTTCCAGGCATCGAAAGCAATTGATAGGTGCTGGTAGTATTTCTCTTCTACTTCATTTCGAGGCTCTTGGTCCAATTGATCTTGCGGATGCCCATTGGTTCCATTTGAGTGGCCTTGGTTATGAGGATTTTGCCGACGCCAGTCTTTCAGCCTCGTCCCAAGCCAGTCGCGAAGGATGCCGTGGTAGACTGGTTGCGGCGCTTCAACCGACCACGTAGGTCGATCTGGTGCTGATGGTCCAGTGAGGAGTGATGGAGGTGCTGAGAGGCATTGTAGACATAGTTGCGGAAATGAGAGGCTGAGGAAGTTGAAGTCGAAGGGTGACGTAGGATGGGCTCGCATACTGAGTAGGACTGTCGTTAGCAAGCGTCTCAGAGACGACATAAACCAACATACTTCGCAGCCTTCACACTCTCCAGCACCTCCTGTAATGCCAACTCAGCCGCTCGTACGCGATCCCGCTCCTCCGTCGCATTCTGCTTATGCGTGATTTCCTCCCTCGTAGATACTCTCCTTGATGGCGACAGCCTCCTTACATACGGTGTCCCATCACCCACAGCCGGCAGATCGTTAATAACACCCGTCTGATGCCAAGTTGCCCTATTCAAGAACGTCCTTGTCCTCTCCTCATTCGCATGTCCAGCAGTCGCATAACACTCCTGTATCGAGGGGCTTCTCTGATCGCGGAACGGCGTAGGTTTCGAACTTGACGGTGTCGAGCCCGCCCTCTTCCCAGAAGATGTGCGCGCTTGTCTCCGCGTGACATTTCCCCTGAGTCGTTTTATCTCTTCAACGTTATGTAGGTCGTCTGGGGGCTTTGCGTTCTTGTCTTTTATGTAGAGGTCTAGATGACGTCCGAGGGAAGAGGAGGTGAATTGCTGGTGGCAATAGGGACACGCCTTGTCTTTGGTTGCCGGGGGTTTGCTGGTTGAGGAGCCAGGAGTCGCTGCAGAGCCGTCTGCCATTTCCCACTGGCGCTTGGAAAGGGTAGTGATTGATGAGACAGTAGGGCTCTGGTAGAGTGCTACTATGAAGTGTTAAGTGGTGTATAAAGCTGGTAAGGTAATCCGGCGCGAACTACTCTGCTCGCCAACATTCGGCGATCTGATACATACGCTATTGACCCACTAGCGTCTAAATTGCGTACCTATTTCCGCTTGCTTGCCGATTCTGTGCGTCTTCACGTAGAGCTTCAATTCTTGTCGAAATCCATGGGTCATAGTAGATCATACATTTACGATGTCGCTCGAGCGCATCCGACGCGTACTGACAATGCTCGGCCTTACATAGTTGCTCTTCGCGTGCATTAATGGGAGCCGACCTGCCTGTTTTGGGCGATGCTAAAGCAGCTAAGTCCCCCACCGACGTGGTTGACTCTAACTCAAGTAGCTGCCATTTCCCAACCTGATTCGATTTCCAAACACGGCCGGTCGAATTGGTCCTTGCTACTTAAGAATGAAGAGGTGTATTCTCCAAGCTTCATACCTCCCAGACGGCAATCGGGCTCAGCTTGCAAGCTTTCTGATAGATCTATACAGAGTGGCTTACGCTGAATTGAGTGAAATTAAACCTGACACATTCACTACTGAGGGGACATTGGCTGCTACCAAAAGATCTTGGATGGGAAGGTGAGAATCGATAATCTAAATAAAACAAAGTATAAGATCGATGGGAGTCTGGGCGACTTCAGTCGCCTATAGCAGCTGAACCCGTATCAAATCGTATTTAGCTATTGCCTGACATGAGGATGGTAGCGCATCAAGCAGCAGAAAATTGGTGTAAAACAAACGCGCTGATAAATATAGTGTAGCCTTGAGTCACATTCGAAGAACCGGCCACGTCCGACGAGGAGATTTACTTCTCAGTGAAATGAAGTTTCGTTGCCTAATTCCCTATGCGTGCTTCAAAGAACGTCGTTTCAACTCTTCCCGTTCAGACCCGTAATATAAGCCCACTGGGTCTGCCTCAACGATGTGTTAGGCCATGAAAACAGCAACGGCTTTAGCTGCAGTCGTACTGAAGGCATAGAGGGAAGCTGTAAATCAAGAGGCTTGCCTAGGGCAGCGCTAGATTGTCTTTTCTCTCGTCCCATCTGTCACTGCACAGTCATTGTCCTACCTTTCTTGAAGATTTTTTTGACGACATCTGGCAAATTTGTCTCACGCTAGTAGATCGAGTTTCGGGTGACCAGGAATTGGCGTTATGGAGCATGCTCTTGGTGGAAGCGCTTCACCGTCTGCTTCTCCGGTACCTAGCTCTCCTCATAGTGATTTGTGATTTTTTAAATTAAGTTGGCTTGAGTAAGATCTGGCATAACGTCCCTAAACTACAAAGTCAGTAGGGGAGTCAGTTCAGCGGAGGAAGGCTACATTATTGATATGCAATGATTGTTGATGAGTAAATCCGACCGACAAATGGATGTTTCCTCGACAGCCAGCAATGAATTACACCTTTCTGTACAGAGTTTTGGAATTTACGTCGGGCACTACAGACTCGCTCGTCGGAGTTATGACTCGCTTTCAAAATTTCAGCTGTCCGAAGGCCCCTCAAGGAGCGTCTGACGGGCGAAAAGGCCCATCAATGGAACTAGACTGCAGAGAGATGAATGGACGATAGCGTTTACAAGTCGCGAACAACCCCGGAGGCCTTCACTGTTGGTGTCCTGGGACATCTCCTATGACTATTTCCCGAATGACCGAGGACTGTTGCGCTATTGTTACATGATGTCCCGATCTAGCTTTGCGGTTGCATAGGCAAAATTTTCAAGCAGGCGTTTAATATGACAATAAGATATTGTGACAATTCCTCAATTCTCAGTATCTAGTGCTCTAGAACCTCTTCATTGTCCAACAACCGACGAGCTCTCGAATCTAGCACCAAGCTTCGAAGCAGAACTATGGGCTTGACCTTGGTGCCAAGGATGAACACCACAAGCTTCGACCAACTCACAGGACGCCTGTAGGCCTCCTTCTGTTTGGTGCGAATGTAACGTCATGATAAAATTTTCGCGCTCAATCCAGGATTTTCAAGTAGACGCCTGACGTGCTTCTCGGTAAGGGAGGCTCTGAACGGAACAAGCTGGAATGTGAAGGGAACCGGGTCGCATATCAAAGGTCTGTCTCGTCGTGCCTACGCGGAAATACCTGGGCGTATACGATGGATCTCCGACTTCCGGTGTCTGTTTACTTGTTTAGATAACGCAATGCCTTGCGAGTGATGCGGAACGAGCTACCCTCAATTTCCTTATTCTATGTTGAAATGCGCTCTGCGGTCACGAGAAGAAGATTGTCCAAAAAGTGTGCGGCCTAAATGATCTGAAGCTGAAGAGCTTCAAGTGCTGAATCCCACTTCACGAATGCCGGCGGCCATTCCGCGTAGAAATTGTGTCACCATTCCCTAGGGAATACAACAGCTCGCTCCACCTCCAGGATCATACATCAATGTGGTTCCATGAACCTCATGCCAAGTCTATGTACCACTCGCCAGTCAAAGGATCTTCCGCAAGCAGGGCCCTCCTGCTTTACGGCCCCGGATATCCCGTGGGAGAACGTCAAACCCGTTGTTGCTTTGTACCTTGAGGGCAACAAGACGAGGAACAAACAAACCAGTCTGTTCGAATGGACATCCACTAGTCAACAAAATGACAGAGAAAAAGTTGGCCTAGGGTGGCCGAATGTGTGGAACGTAACATGCACTTGGTTATAAATGTGTTGAACAGAGAAGATGGTCGTTACGGTAAGCATGGTGACATTCACTAAAAGTGGAAATTGCAGATATTGCTTCCAGGCACGTTCTCTACCTAGAACATGCTCAGTGGTGTAGGGACCCCAAGGTCCTCTCCTGAGGTTATTCGGTATCAAAGTGTGGGCAATGGCAGAATGCTGTGGAATTATTGATTTATAACCTTGTGGAATTTGTTGATTTAAGCAGCCGGCTAAGGTGGAGGATTGAATAAACCAGAATTGCAAATCTATCAAATTACTCAAAAAGTGTCACTGTCAGCTTGTGCGTAGGTAAAGCCTGCACTTCAATGCTGAATCGGCCAAGCGAGCATGCTTTGTAGAAGCAGAAAGACATCACACGTTGAGACCTCGGCGTAATGTCGTCTTGTCTTTTGTGTAACTCGTGTGGAATTCACCTTGACACCAATGATAGCCTTACTGAAAAAGGTCGAATGGGCCTTGTTTGTTTGTATCCTGTGTATGAGATATCACCTACGTTGCTCCTCAACAAAACCAGAATCCTCCACATCCAAATCCACCGCACTCGAACACCCTTGGCGCCAACCCCGGTCTCAAAATCCCCTCCCCAAGCTTCCCCCGAATCTCATCCCCAACATCAAAGCTCAGCCCCAAATACATCTCCATCTCAAATACAAAATCCCTCAGCCCCCCCAAGACATCCCTCAGAACGCGATAAGTAAGATGCTGCGGCACGCCTGTTGCCTCATCCTTCCACGACTCTACAAGAATACGACAAGAAGCTCCTCCTAATTCAGGGCTAGCCATGTATTCATAAGCAAAAGGGTCGTCGGAACTTGTGAGCTGGGTGTCGGGACGCTCGGCGCGGGTACGGGTGCGGACGAATTCGAGAGCGTTGGCGAAAAAGGTGATGACTGGGCGTGGGTCGATGGTGTCGATGGGGTAGGCATAGATGATGAGGACGGTTTGGGTGCCAGCTATGGTGAATGTGTAGGGGCCTTTACGGCGATCTGGCGGGCTTGACAGGCTTGACGCATTTGCCCATGTGGGTAAGGTGAAGTTTGCAATGCTTTGAATTTTCCATATTGGTAGGTCGTTATCCCCGACGCAATGCAAGGGAGCGTTCATACCTCAGGGTTGTAGTACCTTGGAAAAGACCATTATCATCGGCAACGGACAGGGCATTCGTGGTCGTGGGTGCTGCTAGTGCAAAGAGGATGAAGTAGCACGAAGAAACAGCACTTGCTAGGGCAAAATGCATGGCGACAACGTTAGCAAGAATAAAAAAGGTCCTTGATCAAATATCCCAGCAGCCTGGATATCACCAACTTCAATTTCGACAAATATAGGTACAGCATTTTCCCTATTGACACCTAAGCCGGCAGTTCAAGCGCGATTGCTCGAGTCACGATATGCGACGAACAAGCAAATCCAAAACTTGGGAAGCAAAAGATTGGGACGCAAACAATGAGGGAGAGAGATGCGATGATGATGACGAACAGGAAAAAAACACTTTGCATGCGACGAAGAAACGGTCACCAAAATGGAATTCAATGAGGGCCCTAGGGCTACCGCGGAGCCGCCCCCGGGAGATCCCTAGCTGTCACTAAAATCACTCTTCAGGGGGACGTGGGGACTTTAGGGGCTCGCTTAGAGGCTCGCTTAGGGGGCCTCTCATTGAGTTCCATCTCGGCCAGGGCGTTGGTGGCGTGACGGTTGTAAGACATGATTTTGTACCCTGATAAACAGGAGACGCGAATGGACCGAATTTAAGCTAACCACATCTGGATGGCGGCTGCAAGGCTTTTGGAATATTTGACTGCTCTCATCTTGGTTTTTTAACAAAGCAAAACCTACCGGTCCTGCCTGTGGAACACTGCTTTAGATAACCGTGCGGCTGGCCCCAACGCGAATCACGCCCCAACGCGAATATTTTCAAATTTATCAACCCTTAACTTCCTACCTATATACCACCCCTAAATCATGGCCGAATTATACACTATTAGGGAAAGCCGTATTTAAGATATTCTTAAAATTATTCCCCCTGGAATTAAGCCTAATATCAGCTCGTTAGTTATTTAGTACTATATTCTATACACGTAGCTCCTAAACCGGTATAATAGGATTAGGCCTAAATAAAGCTACTCTTATATATTTAAACTAAAAGAAGAAAACGCCCTCTACTACTATTTATAACGGTTTAATAAAATAAGTATATTTTACCGGCGCCCGATACTTTTAAAGATTATAAATTTTATTTTATATAAACGCCTAGGCCCGGTTAGACGCGTATTAAATTAATAGTTTATTAACTTCCTAAAATATAACTCTTAATATAAATTACGTAGGTAGAAACCCCTAACGATATAATAAAAGAATATATATAAACCGGAGGATATTTTAACGTGGTTTCGACGTTTTTAAAATATATATATAACGTATAGGGTTAATTTAAATAATATCTATAATTTTAACGAAACCGGGTTCCGGATTAACGTAGGTAAAAGTTAATAAATAATTATAAAAAAATAAAATAAACTTTTATACTAAATAAACGTAGATAACCGGGAGTTTATTCTATTTATAAAATATATTAATACTACTGGCTTTATACTCCTACCGATATTAATTCTAGCCGGGAAGTAATTTTTAATTAATTAATTTTAAGAAAATTTAGATTCTAATACTCTTTAAAGAATAAACGACTTTAGATATATAAATAACGACCTCTATAAAGATTAGATTAAGTATTTTAACCGGTTTATAAAATACTACCGGGTCGAGTTATAGCGGATATTAATATTTAATAATTATAATAATTATTTAACCCGGGAGGTACTAGAGTTCTACGAAAATAACTAGATCTAGTTATTTTATTTACTACCGTATTCGTTATATCTAATATAATTATTAAATATAGGCGTTTTCTAACTATTTAAATATTAGTATATTAAAACTATTAATCTAGCGATACGTTAAGCCGGGGGCGATTATTTAAGAATTAATTTTTTAATTAACTTTTAAACTATCTAGGATAAAATATTTAAATAAATTATAATAGTATTAATTTAACGGAAATCGGGCTTAGTTCCTTATAATCCGGATATTATAATATACTAATTAATTAAATTTTAATATATTTTTACTCCGGTAAAAGTTATTACCCTAGAAAATACTCTACCTCTAGATTTTAACGAATAGCCTACGCTATATATATACCGGTAAATTATATAGTATAGGAAGGAGCTCCGGGATCTAGATTTATCCTTAATATTTAATAAATATATTTATAAAGTAGAAGCGAAGTTACTTTCCGGCCTATTTATAGAGTAAAAGTTAGAAGAGTTATATAAAGAAATAATAGTCTAGGGAGCGCGTAAAGTATAGCTAAATATATTTATTTAAAAAAGTAATACGGTTTATTCCTATTAGGCACGCTCTAAGATAAAGAAATTATAAGAAATAAAATTTAAAAGGGCGTAGAAGGCCTTAGAATAAATTAAAACTAAAGAGTAATAAATAGCTTCTACGCTTAGGAATAAAAGGATCCGGTATTCTAAATAAATAACTATAAAGGTAAAGCTATAGAAGAAGACTAGCTAAATCGGGAAACATATAGTAGAATTTCCTATATTATTATTTCCATAGTTAATGGGGTAGTTGAAATAATTGGCGTTGGGGCGTGATTCGCGTTAGGGCCAGCCGCACCGAGTAGAGCGAGGTGCCTGCACGGTTATGGGTTTCAATTGACGCCGAAAGGAATCCCGTCCCGGCCGAATAGCATTTGATAACTTACTCACAGCCATAATCACTCGAAAAACATATTGCCAGCACAACGTGGTTCTTACTCAGAGGTCATCGTGGTTCAATTGGTGGAGCTGGGCAAGGGTGGCAAATTTGCTCGACCCAAGATAACACTTCTTTGAGGATTGTGGTTGACTTGTCCATTTGCGGTGTTGCTTTGCTATGTCGTTTGCAGCAACGGCCGCACAGCATCCGAGACGAATGGCGCATGTCTTAATCTCCATGTGACGCCATCCTACTTTCTGCTTGATACATTTCTCTTGAACCAAGGACCCGATTCATTTTCAAGCATTGATTGGAGCAGCTCACGTCTTTGACGTCCTGCGTGTACTACCACAGCCACCCCGCTCTCCCACACCCCGGGGGCCACCTCTGCTCCTCGTCTGTTTCACATCCTGCAAGAATGGCTATAAAGAGAGGCGCCGGAGGATGCTATGATACCGCTCGTCGAAGAAAATGGGCGCCTTCTCCGCTGGCTGAAGACAGAAAATCACCATCTAAGCAAGAACCACTACCCACAACTCAGCGAGTCACTCGGAGTCTAGCTAGACGTCAATCAGAGATACCTGCCAGCAAAGTTACTTTGAAACGCAAATCCACTAAAGCTATATTGAACGGCAAGGCTGTTTCGCATCTAAGGAGTAACAAGACCGTACAATCTCCCCGAAAAGAACAGCCGCCGAAGAACTGTGAAGGAGAAAAGCCAGCTCCAGAACGGAACCGATCCCAACCCCTGCCCCTGACCAAGGAAACACTTCACCTACTTGATAACTCGAGTCGATAACACAGATCTCCCTCCATGGCATCTGATGATACTGATGGGTCTGAAGCCACAAATGCATCTATCAATGCTTGTGATCCAGGCTACAAGACGGCGCTAAATGAGCGATTCGCATTTCTGTACAAAGGCAAGCCTGAAGCTGTCCCCAAGGATGTAGACAAGATCCGGGCAGCCGTGTTCGCAACGAACAAAAGCTCGAAACGCCCGAAGGAACACGCCGGTCTTGTTCGAAGCCTTCTCTCAAAAATAAGCGGTGAACCTGACATGGTTTCTTAGATACTGCCCAAGGTCGTACCCTTACAAGAAATTCAGATGAATGACCAGAAAGAGCTCGCTGTGGACCAATATTGGCGTCGCTGCCTAGCACTTGACCCTGTCCTCAAGCCGAGCCTTTCTACTCCCAAGCCAGACGTGACTATTGGTTGGAACTCCGAGGTCTTCCCTTTTGTGAGGGCTAGCAAGAATCTTCGCGCCTTCCAATGTCCTGTGGCCTCTACGAATAACATCTCCTGGCCACTTTTTACCGTAGAAGTCAAAGGAGAAGGAGGTAGCTTGCGAGTAGCTAAATTACAGAATTTACATAATGCAGCTATCATGCTCTCCAACTTGCGAGAACTCATGAAAGCAGCATTGAAAGAAGCCGACTTCTTCAACAAGATCCACCCCATCAGCTTACAAGTCACGACGGAGACTGTCCAACTATCATACTACTGGGCCGCTCGTTCGGAAGACGGCCAGGTCAGCTACTATGGCAACGTACTGGCGGCTTAGACTCCAAGTAGTCACCGCGACGAAGAGTTCGTCGAAGCGTACCATTCACAATGCGATTGAGCTGGTCACGAAAAGGGCGTATCCTTTCATTTATTCAAACATTGCAGATATTGAGAAAACCTATACCGCGAAATCCATGGCCCAAATACCTTCTCAGAGAAGCATGTCTGGTTAACGAGTTCGGAAATCATCATCCGGCAAGGCGTCGACGGCTAAGGCCGGCTCTTCCAAAAAGTCATTGGCATCGCGGGTTACCAATAGCTCGTCTCAAAAGGACGACGCCTGATCGTCATTCAGAAACTTGATTTCATGTTCCGTTGTAATATCAGTATGGCGTCGCTGCAGTCGAGGCGCTGGGGAGTATCACATATCGAATCCTGGTTTCTATGCATTTACAAAGCCAAAAACATGTTGGAATTTTTACAGGAGTTATTCCCACTAAAGAGTGGAATATATGACTTTGCGACTTAGCTGAGCTATAAATCTCACCTGACACCTTTCGTCTCACTAGTGATAGCCAAATGCCCTTTAATTCCCTGAAAACATGAACATACATGGTCCAATCAGCCGTACACCGAGATACAAGCTCGTCATTATTTCCAAGATATCCTGTAATACTTTTCTATTCTCTTCCCCAAATACGCCCCTCCCCTACACATATTAAGTCCGTTGTTGCGGTGCACTATCCCTATACAACGAAAAATGCCCAAAGCTCCCTGCATCAAATGCCACTGTCCCTGCGCTACCCACAAGCCAACTAGTATTCACAAGATTAGATCTCCTGTACTCTTGGTCCCAAATCCCATTCTCCCAACTCCCCCCACCCCCCGCCCCCCAAGTGAGCATGGTGTTCTTCCTCTTCACGGGCGTGGTGGCTGTGTAGCTTCCATCGCTATGGAGGTAGTTATGAGGGGAGTGCCGGCGACCATGTCTGTGGTGCTGTGAGTGCTGCCACACATTGACAGCTACCAACTCAGCACGCCCACTACACAGACCCAAACCAGGGCAGCGAGAAGGAAAAGGAAAGCGTAGAGCGCCGAGTGCGGCTTCAGGGGTTTTGCTGCAAGAGGGGTAGAAGTGAGATCGCAGTGTGGGAGGATGGGTGTAGCAGGTGAGCGATGGATCGCGTCGACGTTGACGGAGAGGCGGGGACGTATGTACAATACAAAGTTCCATGATGGCAGTGATCTGCGTCTGAGCTCGTTAGGTGGGGTGGTGTTTGCTTCGTGGCGCTGTTGGCGAGCAATTGCGAACGTTTGCTAGCAGCGGTATATCCCTCTCCTCCCTTTCCACTGCCTCCTCATCCTCCTCCCTCCCAGCACCGGCCGCACCCTTGTCCAAATCATCGCCCAGTCTCCAGCCTCTTTAGCAAACACACTGGTCCAACAAGACCAAATCCAAAGCCTTGTAATACACAGCGAGGATCGTCACCGTGGGCACCATACCCTGCAGAACAGCACCGTGGATATTGAACACATGGCCGAGCAGTCAGATAATCATGCAATGGAGGGACAGACCGTTGACGGAGGAGCGGCGAACGATTTGGATGATTTGCAGGGAGAAAATTACGACTCAGCAGGCGATGAAGATGAAGCTGAGGATGCCAGCGAGAGTGGGGATTTCGATGAAGGGGGTTATAACCAGGAAAGAGAGCGAATAAAAGTGAAAAGGAGGTGGGGCATGTGGAAGAGTGAGAGAAGCTCTTCGGGTCCCGCCTTACAATACTAAATTAAATTCAAAACTCACGAATTATTATACCAAATCTCGGATTATGTCTTGTGCCACATCAACGCCGACCATAGTCGGACATTTTGATTCTGTACTTCATGACATGGATTGTATAGACTCTTTACAGTGCTTACGCTGTTGAATCTGTGGACAAGGCTCTTTGTCGCCTTGATCGCCTGTTGAAAATAGAAATAGTCTATTCGAGTATTCTTCTTGACAATTAGGGCGTGAGTTATTGTAACATCAATCTCAATTTAATTATCAATTGATTAGTACAAGAAATTTTTAGATGTACGTGGGAGCAAAACTACCTGTCGACTATAGACAACGATGGTGGCCAAGCGTTCTATGTCCTTACCTCTGCCCCAGGTAGCTCTTGGTATCCCTGAATGCGATTTCAACCGACCGTCGAGGGGATTCTCCTCCTTTGGAATCTGAGAGCAGAGAAATTTTGATATACTCATAGCAGACGCCTCACAAAGCACCCAGCCGGTCACCCGTGATCCCTGCCAATTACATGATCAAGGCCAGCTACACCAGGTGCCGCTCACGGTCAAAAGTCATCTCGACAGAGAGATACATCGTTCTGAGTGGCTCGAACTCGTCTTCCGCCCGTATAACGGGCGTCTTCCTCTTCCTCTTCCTCTTCCTCATCCTTCCATGGTTGATAGCAAGTTGCTGCTGGACCTGGAACTTATGAACTGATATTACAGAGGAGGAACGGGCTGCTGCGTACTCTATGCATCTGAGTTTTGATGAATGGATCGATCTCCACACCGCCAGTCTCCTTCTTTCATAGCTGGAAAAATATAACCTAGTGGGTCTGCAGGATGCTGAACCTCCGATCCTATCTTTCCGAAATATAAATAGTCGCTCAAAGAAGATATAATTTATATTAATGGATATCGCATGGAGAGTCTTGACAGGGTCTCTCTTGTGAAAGCGCAATATCCGTCCGTTGAAGTTAGTAAGGCCGTAGAGCCTTTGTAAGTGAAGAAACCAGGCTTCCTCACTCGTACCAAAGGCTCTTGACCTATTTCTGAAGCCGCTCGCTGCTCGGCTTATGGACTTGTTGGGTGAAGTTAAGATATCTAGTTCCTTCTCTATGCGCTTGTAGTGTTCCGCCGAGAAGCCTGTATCGCTGTCTGCATTGTTGCCGTGTCTTCGTCGAGGCATGAAGTGCCTAAGCGTGGCATTTGAGAGGACGGTGATGAGAGAGCGGTGTTCGAGAGGGATGGATAGGAAGGTAGACGATAATAATTGTGGAAGGTGGCACGAAGGAGATGATGAGATGACTGAGCAGAGCAGCCGGTTTTGGATTCGCAGGGAATCCAACGAAGAGGAGGCCAAAAGCAGCGTCCGCACCAGCCGAAAACAGTAGCATTCTCGCCGTCCCCTTATGTATGAGAAGCGACGAGACTACCGTCTCATTCAGGACTTTGCCTCATTCCAAACAGACTTACAGAAGATTTTGAAATGGTTTAGGGGCCGAGTCGCATGAGCTCTTCGCAAGCAAATAAACGATCTCACATAGTAGCCACTTCTCCACTGATGATACTCAAGCGATATTGCCAAATCAAATGTGGCTTTACTACTAGTGTCTACAACAGCCAATGTACAGTCTGCAAGAAACCAAGTCCTGGTCAACAACTCAGGCGTTGTGTGACACTGTAGCATGCGTGATTGTACCAACATAGCCGTCTAGGCCGGCACTTCCAGTCTCCCTCTGCTCAGGTTGACCAGTCAAGCTAGGTCCGCCGCCAGGTGTGACCAAAACTGGAGTCCCAAGCTCAACCCATTCTTGAGAGGTGGCGAATTCGAACAAAATTTCTGTTCGATCATTGCTTGCAGGGCTTTCTGGGATAGCAAACCCGCTCTGTTTGCTGGTGGTTCTATCGAACTCGAAAATCTCATCTGCGGTGGTCTCTCCTTCTAACGCCTTGACCTCGACGATCTTTGCAGATGCGCGGATACTTGCTATGTAGACGGTGACTATGACTCCAGGCCAGGCGGGTAAGCCAGCTTGGTTGAATACAGCACCAAAACGATTGAAAGCGGGCGGCAGCCGTGTAGTAGGGTCTCCAAGTGCAGGGATCATCACCATGCCTCTTCGTATTTCCAGAGAGTTCGTATTACCATTCGAAGCAAGAGCCGCTGCATCCTGGAAAGCAATTCCCACAGTACCTACTTGACCAGCGAGTAATTTTCGCACCGGCAGACGCAGGTTTCGAAGACTCGTAATGCTTACCTCTTGCCATGTCTGAGCATGATTCGAGGCTTGTCGGGTGTCATTTGTTGTTGCAGCAAAGTCGCCAGATAAGGGTCGCCGCCGATCGTAGGACAGCGCCACTGCTCTCGGTGACCCTTTGATCAAGCCAGGAAAAGAGCTAGCTCGGTGCATCTCAGGGCTGTTGCGCGCTTCGATAGTAGTGTCATGAGTACATGGCCCAATGATTACTTTCTCTCCAATCTCAAGCTTCCCATAGCGGATATAGCCGCTTAGTATGGTGCTAGATGTAGTCGCCCCAGCGTTTCCGTGATGAGGGTTTGTTGGCATTACAAAAACCTCATCTATGTGGAAAAGACTCCGAGGATTTGGTACGTCATCCTGAAGGACCAGTGTCGTAACATCAAGCGAGTAGTCGAATGCCACTGGCAGCTGACGCAGAACAGCATGTAGTCCGCCGATACCGCTCCCAGTGACGGCACTAGTAAACACGATTGGGACGAGAAGATGGACTTCGTTGGGCTGCACCGAAGCAATTGTTCTCCTCGCAGCCTCTGCATCGTCCCTTGAGATAGTTTGAAGCTGAGCTTCACCCCTTTCATCTGAAGATGTTGACAATATCGCGGGCTTACGACCAGCACATTTCAGCGTTGTCAAGACTTTTGTCAGAGTGTTTCGCAGACCTGCCTTGGTTGCAATGTCAAGCTTGGTGATAACGATGACGAGAGGTAAATTGAGCTTGAGGCATAGTTCGAGATGGGCCTTAGAGAGGTCGACGCCTTCACCGGCTGAGCCAAGAATTTCACTTGATGTTGCGGTTGCGCCAATCTTGCCACTGCTGTCGTCCTCGTCGTCTGCAGCTACGCAGCACAAGGTCCAATGTGGCGCCCACGAAACAAGCCCGCGTACGGTAGTTCGTCGATACCGCGGATGTCCAGCAGAGTCGGTAACGAAAACAAGCCGACCTGGCTCAATTACGGAGTGGATATCATTCCAGGACGAGACATTGCCAGAGGCATAGTTGACGACATCGGTACGTAAGGTGGGCAGCGCATCCTGATATCCAAAAAGCTCTTGTGCCAAAGAGCTGGTCACGCCAGAGGCTATCTCGTGGCGATGCTTTAATAGGCTGAGCCTGCTTTTACCTCTGCCATTGTCCAGTGTCGAAGTAGACAAGGTCCCTAGCAAAGACGACTTCCCAGACGTGGTGCTCCCCGTCAGAGACACCCGAAGCTGCTCGCTCTGCGAGTGTGTCTCATATCCCCTCTTTTTGTCGACCTCGCTGTTTCCACCATTGGGATCAGGGTCGTCCAGAGATGAAGTCGGCGGTTCCAAAGATCGCTTCGAAGAGCCGGTATGAGGAGCGACAAGCATTTCCGCGACCCAGAGCTTTTCTTTTCGTTGCCTGTTAACCGCCTTCATTCTTGATAGGGTTTCTTCGGTCCATTGACAATCGCCAACAATGATCATACGGAGTATCTGCACGTCGCAGCCGAGACTGAACGCCATTGCACGTAGTACAGTCAAGCTCTCCTCCAACTCATCCCTTGCGAGACCAACGAAAATCCCATCATCGCTGACACCAATCTCATACAAGGCGCCGCTACTCTCTTCCAGTCCGGGTATCAATGGGCCCGGCCCTTTGGCGGCAGACAACTCGACATCAGTTTCCGGCAACACTGGCAGTACAAGGCTTGACTTTGAAGAAGAATGGTAAGGAGAAGATTGCTGAAGTCGCCATAAAAGCTGTGTAGTCAGATGCTGCAGCCTATTTTGCCTCGTCTGGCTACTGGGGGCTAAGACCGGCGTGGGCAAAGGAGGTTTGAGATCCGTCTCCGACTGCGATCTTGGTTTCCGAGACTTGGACAAGTAAGAGCCCGACACGTTCTGCACTGTTGACGTAGCAGTGAAGCTCCGACGGGGCCGAAGTAATAGGTGGAGCTTGTATTCGGTAGGACCCTCTTGCGGCTCCGCCTGCAGCTTTGATATCCCAGCGTTGGCTGCAAGTTCCGCTGGAGGCATACTCATTCCTGCGAAGAGGGGCCGGCCTTTTTCAGGATTGTTGTTCGCCAATTCCTTTGGTGGTATAGGCCATGGTGAGGATACGCCGGGTGGCTCGGATTCGAAGGTGAATATGGATGCCATGCTGTCTATCCTTCCCTTCTACGACTCTGTTGGATGTAGTGTGGTTTGTATCTGAATTCGTCCAAAAACATGGTCACCTGCAGACTCTATGCCGCTGTATTGCATTGTGTTGTAACGTTCGTAACGATCTGGTATTTGTATGAGATTGATGGATACGGAACAGTTGCGAAAGTGGAGGAAGCATCTTGACGGTGCCTGGAGTGATTGTTATCGTAGGCTTTGTATTTGTGGTAGCAGCTAAGTTGGGCTCGACAACTAAGAAGGTGAGTTGCTGAGGCACATCTTTGCCCTAGATACAGAAAGTTTTGATGAAGTTGCAATGCCTGCAAGGTAACAAGGGATTGTTTTTAACAAGGTTCGCATACGTTCGAGGGTAAATCAAGTAGACAAGTCGCTGATTTCGCATAATTGAGGCGCTAGGCTTATTCAAGCTGCATAAAGGGTTATGTCAAGCGATACAAATTCGAGCTCCGTATCGATGTTCGGTGTTCATTCGATGACAGTGTACATCATTTATTCTACCTTCGCGTAGAGACTACGCTTGGCCGAGAGGGTATGTATCAGTCATTTCGGTTGGTAGAGTCTGATACCAGATTGGTACAGATCGATCAAACGCTGGGTATGTATATACCACATATCTTCGTACATTGATCTATCATGACTCTACAAGTACGGCCAGCATGACAAAGTGAGCCCAAGGCTTGTAGCCACTCTACTTGTCCATGTCACCAGCTTCTGAAACCTTATCCCACTCCGAGTCCGTGCTCAAGTCCCCAGACGAAGCCTCCCCAAGACTCCTCCTCTTCCTCAGCGCCCCTTGCGCATCATCAGGCTTCAGCAGCCCCTCCGATCTACTCTCCGTATTCGGCCCCACGCTCTGATTCCCGGCGTCCTCCGTCTCCGTCCCACTATCTTCTGCGCCTCGATCATCCTGCCCTTTCCTCATCTCGCGCAACTGTTTTGCTTCTTTTTCCTTCTGGTTGGCACCTTCGAGCTCAGTCACGAACCAGTTTATTGCCCACCATAGACCGGCGCATAGGAAGGATAACACGACGAAGTGGATGCTGTATGTGAGGATGAGGAGAAAGAGGAGGACGACTTGTAGGGCGGCGAAAGAGGCATTTGTTGCGATTATAATGGAGGGGGTGGGGCCGGGGGTGAAGATGGAGTTCATCAGGTCCGTGAGGAAGGTTGCCATGACGGCTCTGGATGAATAGCACCTCTGGTTGCAAGGTGAAGCTCGACTGATGTTTTGAAGCTCCCGTATTTTCGTACAATCGCACAGCCGTATGCAGGAACAGGTAATTCTTTAGCTGGCTTGCAGATAGAATCAGAGCGCGTCGTGCTTTCTCTTAATTGCTGTCGCAACCCGAGACTTGTGGGTTGTAGGTGCAAATGCTAAGTGCGTTGGGGAGTAGAACTCTTTGACTGTAGGCTGATACAAAGGTACTGCGACACGTGTTGTTTCACAGACTTGACGCCTGAAGGAACACGGAGTCGTGACTTGGGTCGTCACACTTATAATCGATAAGCCCACATTCAGCCCTACGAACGATTGGCCTACATCCTCCACGATTTGCGAAATTCAAAGTTTCCTAGAACAACATCAATCCTCATGCTCTCCTTGTGTACGAATATGATTGCCATTGAAGTATTCGCACTACATCGTACATGGGTGAGAGGCGGCATATCTATACAACGACTTTTGCTTCTGGACCCTGGGCAAGTGGGGAAGCTGTGTGGTCTAACGACGGCGCGTGACCTGGTAGGAGTTGCACAAATTCGCCCTGAAATTGAGTATACAGTATTGATCATCAGACCGATGTTCTCTATCACTCGTGTCTAGGTACGTTTCTTGCCATACACTATGGCTTCAAACATGGCTGTGAAAAGTAAGGTGGAGGGGGATGACGTCCCAGTACAAAGCAACGGCATATTCATACATCGTTCGGAAGCGGTATGGGATCATCGAGAAACCTATGGACCCCCGGGCTTCAAAGGTGTGTTCATAAATTCATATGCAGCACTCTGCGCCGGCTTCGCTGCAATTGGCGGTTTGATTTTTGGGTACGACCAGGGCGTCGTGTCAATTGTTCTTGTTATGCCCCATTTATCTCACATTTCCCTCAAGTCTCGGAAACATCGAGCAGTGCTGGATTTGACAAGGGTCTGTTGACGGCGATGATTGAATCGGGCGCTCTGTTTGGAGCTCTTAACCAAGGGTGGATAGCGGACAAGATCTCCCGGAAGTATTCAATTGTCGTCGCCGTACTCACTTTTACTGTCGGATCGGTCCTACAAACTTCATCGGTCAGCTATGCAATGCTGGTCGTTGCAAGACTCATAGGAGGTATCGGCATCGGCATGCTCAGCATGGTTGCACCATTGTACATATCGGAGATCTCGCCGCCTGAAATACGAGGAGCGCTGCTGGTACTGGAAGAGCTCAGCATTGTCACTGGCATAGTGATCGCGTATTGGATCACTTATGGCACTCGATACATGGCGGGTGAATGGGCTTGGCGACTACCATTCCTTCTCCAGTTGATTCCTGGTTTTGTATTGGGCGCGGGCATCTTACTCCTGCCGTTTTCGTGAGGGAAACTAAATGAAGCTCATGTTGAGATGTCTACTAACGAACAATTAGGCCTCGATGGTTGGTGTCGAATGGCAAAGATGCAGAAGCATTGCAAGCCTTGGCAAAGCTGCGACATTTGCCTACCATGGACATTCGCATACAGCAAGAGTGGTTCGACATCCGCGCTGAAGTCGCTTTCCGCAAAGAGACCAGTGCGATACGACATCCGAACCTCCAAGATCACAGTGTAGCGAGTCGCATCAAACTCGAGATCGCCTCTTGGGCGGACTGCTTCAGGCGTAGCTGTTGGCGAAGAACACACGTAGGTGTAGGTCTGATGTTTTTCCAACAATTTGTTGGCATCAACGCGCTCATCTATTACTCACCCACCCTTTTTGGTACCATGGGCCTCGACTATTCCATGCAGCTTATTATGTCCGGTGTCCTCAATGTCACCCAGCTTGTTGGAGTGCTAACGAGTCTCTGGACCATGGATCGCTTCGGACGACGACCACTTCTTCTCTGGGGAAGCTTTTTCATGACTATCTCGCACTTCTTTGTTGCTATTCTCGTGGGGAAGTTCTCGAGTGACTGGCCGCATCACAAAGCTGCAGGATGGGTGTCTGTGGCATTCCTGCTGTTCTACATGCTGAGCTTCGGATCAAGCTGGGGCCCTGTGCCGTGTAAGTTCGATGATTTAAGCCATGATGAATGTATTTTGAGGATATTCGCTAAATGTTGGATATGTAGGGGCTATGCCTTCGGAAATCTTCCCCTCTAGTCTCCGAGCAAAAGGCGTTGCTCTATCGACATGTTCAAACTGGCTGAATAACTTTATCATAGGCCTGATCACTCCGCCTTTGGTTCAGAACACAGGCTTCGGGGCTTATACGTTTTTCGCCGTCTTCTGCCTGCTCTCCTTGGCTTGGACATTCTATTTTGTACCTGAAACACGGGGCAGGACACTGGAAGCCATGGACCGCGTCTTCAACGATGTCAACAGTGAGCAGGAAGAGGCAAGAAGAAAGGCTATAGAGAGTGAGCTCATCGGCAACCATGAATCCACGGTCAGCCACGAGCGGGCAATGTCTTAGGAATTCTAAAGAATCGCGATATACCAAGGTACCTTGATAACGGCGTTCCACACTTCCGGGTAATTTCCTTCCTGGCAATCTTGTTCGCTCCTTCGGACATTAAAGACCTCTATGAGCTCGCTTTCGGTCAGCTTCAAAGCTGCGCTCTATGCTCGCCAATCAGGACACCAGGGCGAGGTCTGACACGCGAATTGTTTCAGTCAGAGATCAACATTGATATCGCAGCGTCCGTAGGCACCTTGCTCATGGTCGGTACGGATGTAGCCGTGAGTTGTGAAGGACCAATCAGAATCGATGTTCGGCGCTGCGTGATTCAGCTGGGTGGAAGGATCTGCGGGATGGGGATTAAGCGAGACTGGGAAGGAGCTGGTGGGATTGCACTTGTCTACTTCAGCCTTGCGGGAGGATTCTAGGGCTGGATAAGCTCCATGCGGCCTTGCATGATTTAGGATTTAGGAGATCTAGTGCGGAGTCGCGACCTCATGTCTGTCTATTACTCCAGACCTCTGCCAATCGTGCACACGGCACAGATTTCGTTTTCAGCTTCACCGTCCTCATTAAACACAGTAGATCCAACCATCCAGACTCTCTCAGACCGCTATCCCGGGCACTCCGATGAGATCGAAAGATTTCCCATCGATCTTTGAATTCTAGAATTGAGAGATTATGAAAGCCATTCTCAGGTAGATCCTTTGGCCCAGACAGAGTGCGCAATTTGTTCTTCGCATGGATGGAATCGAGGGAACGAGCAAGCAAGTCCTAAAGTCCGAGATTCCGAGGCAAAGCCCCAGGTGTTTTGAAATTCAACTCCGCACCGCACCTTTCGAACGAATTCAGATGAGTAATTATTGACGTTGGTGCTGATTGTTATGTGTTGTGTTCCAACATTATCCGCGCCCCACGTTACCATCGATTAGGCTTACTTTGGTGACAGCACTTCTGTGGCTGCGCATTATACCCAAACTGGCTTGATCTGAGCCTCACCTACTACCTTCACCGCCCACTGTCTACGCCGGACACGGACGAACCATCAACGTGAAAACAAAAGATCAACATCCAGCAGCCTCGGCAGCTTACGGCTCCATTGGCGCTCGCAGATCATGCCACGATATGGGATGAATCTGACACCCAACGGTCTATCTCTCTTTTCTAGAGAAACACTTCGCGAATTGACTGACTAAGGTACTTAAATCATCCATGCACGCCCTCTAGTCTGTTCGAACAGAGTTCCTAGAGCGGCCGAGCCGTTCTTTCTACTCTCTCTAGTGTTTCTCAGCTCCTGCTTACTTATGTCGCAATTTCACATGCGGGCGGCTATTGCTCGTCTGTCATGGGCTCCTAATGTTTTAGACCATGCCAAGCCTTTCTCGAAGGATGAATATGTCCGGCCTCTGTGTCACTTCCGTACCACTCCCTGAATGAAAGAGTTTCAGACCTTCCTCTAGTCTACACTGACCCGCGGCACCTACTCCATCGTGTCTCACGCTCGTGCTTGGCTGGCCTGTTGAGGAGCGATTGCAGCGCCTAGGTCACTTCGAATAATTGGAATTATGATCGATTATCCAGGTGTGATAGCATCAGCTCGGATCAGTCGCCTACGAGCGTCTTGTGCCTAACCCCAACAAGGTCCAACGTCGATTAAGGCTGTGAACTACGGATGAAACGAAGGAGCCAATGCGTGGGAGGCTGCGGGTGAATACAACCTTCCTCAATGCGCGCCACATGACCGTTTCACTAACTCACCTCCATGGGCCACTTAAAATGTAGTCGAAAATCCGCTACTTGCCCACACTGTCATGATTCCATGCGTTGAATCATAATTGTGGTGCTCGAGGAAATAAGGAGGGCCGTACCATCCCGTATACATAAAGTCACTCCCTTCATGTGCTCCGTATACGCATCTATATTTTCTCGCCACCCCCTCTACTCAGCCTTTTAACAACATTCGCGGATCTCTCAAGCTTTCCAGATCGGTGCCTGCGTCCGGAGGCAGCAGCACGTCAAAATGTCCTCCAGCGATCCATTCTAAAAATTTGCAGGGTTCAAATCCTGCGCGTGCTCTAGTGAGCCCCGAAGGATTCGCAGGGCTGGCCAGAAATCGGCCAATCAGGTTCGGGGCAGTACCTTGCATAGCTCGAGGAGGATTTATCTAGATGGTAATGCCCCCGTGGCGAAGGGAACAAGTCTTTTCTATAATGGTCTCTACTTCAATCCATAAATTATACACCACGTAGGGTATAACATTCTGGGCAGGCATATATTATTTGAAATCGACCACATCCTGGCTGACTGGAAGTTTAAGTCAATAGCAAAACATTGTTTGTGTTTCCCATTTCATTATATCACATCTCCTGCATTCATCATGTCTCGATCCCATCGCCGTCCTTCAGAGTACTCACGCGGAAGTAGCCCTCGGATAGATCGACCTCTCTCCGTCACCGAAGGCTTCCAAAACCTTGGTTTTAATGAGACCGCTGGCGCCCATAATCTTTCAGTCCCATCAGCATACGACACTCCGAGTCAACGGCACCGTCGGCCGTCGAACCTTCGCAGCGAGTTGAGCTCGAGCTACCTTCCATCCGAATACGACACAAGAGACTATTACCGGACAGCTTCGCCAGCTTCATTCGATTTGCAACCCTCATCCACATTCAACTCGTCAATCTTAGACGAAAATTACCAGCTCTTTCCTGAGTCATCAGCCATCAGCGCTCGCGCAAGTCCATTCGCTACCAGCGCAGTCGGCAGGACGGCAATGGGGTAAAGCCACGCCGTGGACTTTCTCTAAACCATCGCTAATGAGCTTCAAAGCAGTTATTCTTACCCTTCAGATACAATGTCGACCTACCGAGAACCAAGTTCTTATGCTACATCAAGGTCGCCTTCACAGCGAGGTAAGTTTAACCAGCTTTCTCTCCCTTTCGCCTAGAGTTCACTGGCTGAATTTTTTAGGCTACACTGAGGCCTCCTTGTCACGCAGTATGTCTGGTCCCCCTGGCCCCAGCATACTGCCAAGCTCGGCCTATAGCGCATTCAGGGAACCAGGGCGGGAGATTGCTCGGCGGCGGCGGCGGCGAAACATTCCTGAATCTCGCCGCCAGTCCAAACTCCTCCACCGGAGAGCGGTGCTGCCGAGCATCTCAGACGCTGGGCCGAGCGAAGCAGATTATGGGATCGGTTCGATTGACTTTTTTGCAGCTCACTCCGGATCTTCGTACGATAGCCACGGCGCTTACGGTCGAACACCTTCAACTTCGTCTAATTACATGCCGAGCATGTCAGGGTAAGCTCTCTTCAACAGGTTTGCCAGAAAAACTCAATGCTGATAAGGTTTTTTAGGTCTCCCTACCAGGGCTATCCTGCCTACAGTACCAGTAGCGTGAGCTCACAGCCTTTGTATTCATCGTACGTTATAACATCAGCGACCTCAGAGGACAGGCTTGCTAATATCTCGCAACAGTCCCGCACTTACGGGTTCCTCCTACCCTGGCTACCATCGGGGTGACCGGAGAGGCTCTACCATTGCCTCGGGTCCAGAGCCAGTCGTCCTCGAAGCGCCTAGAAAGCCTCAATGCTGGGAACACGGCTGCAATGGTCGGCAATTCTCCACATTCAGCAACCTACTCAGACACCAGCGCGAGAAGTCTGGCACTTCGCAAAAATCCATCTGTCACCGATGTGGTGCAGAATTTACGAGAAAGACCGCACGAGACGGCCACCTGGCCCACGATAAATGCAAGCCGCGGCCTTCCTCCGAACGTTGACTAATCGAGGGATCAATAGAGTTATACTGGAATTAGCGATTGTGGGAGTGGAGTTGTTTGAGTTTTTTTGACGGCATAGGAGAGCGAGTTTTGCGTCTTTAGCGACTGCGATTTCCGTGCGACGACTATAGACGACCAACTGCATTGGGAACGGGACATCTGGAAAGGAGCATTTAGAGCACACTGCGCGCTGCATACACTGGGCGTGGCATTTTGGGACAAGGCGTTACTTGTTCGTTTTTCATCTAAAGGGATAGATCTATGTCAGATCGTCGCTCACTACCTATCCTATCGTTACCAATATTAGAGAAGATCTCGAATCGATGAATCTGCGCTGGCTAGCAGATCTTGCATTGCCTCGGGCAGTATCACGATTTACTGTACCACAATTGATCTTTCGGACCTGTGCTGAGACCGAGACCATGAAACACAACTTTGCCGTAATGTTTCACCATTTGTGTCTGTGCACAACAATGCCTCCCCTCCGCCACCACACCTCCATCCACAGAGTTCACAGGATAGGAATATACAACAAATTGCTGAGCAGGTTGCTGAGTAGAGTACATGTTGCAACTCTGATAGCTCTGCGGACTGTGCACAAGACCGGAGATGCAAGATGAAACTCGTCTCGTGTCGGAGATCAGGAAAGCGAGGAAGGCAGTGTAAACCATGCGACTCAAACACAACAACAATTGAAGCCAGATCAAGGTTGTTGGGTCCAACATTAAAATTGACCTAGTCCCACACGCGCAATACTTTAGATTTTTAGTGCGATCAATCCAAGCGCGGGCGGTAGACGCAGCCGAAAGGGGGCTAGTCCGTAGCCTCTTTAGCTTCTACTCGAAAATCGGTTCACCGACACAAACCGTTTCACGGCCTCAATCAACCAATTTCTCGGCAGTGTGAGACTAAGCATTAGGTGTCAGGTTAGTCGAGCAATTGTGTCGCGAAGATGAAGCTCGTCAGGTAAGCTCTCTGCCCTACACTTTCTCCTGCAGAGATCTCTTGCTGAGACCCATGTTCTCAAGGCTCGGAGATCGCGAGAAGGGATGGAGCTGACTGAGTCAATGCCAGATTCTTGATGAAATGCGCGAATGAGACCGTTACGATTGAGCTCAAAAATGGTACACCACCCTAACCTTCACCACCGTCAGCGCAAATTACCTACTAACAAGCAACCTTACAGGCACCATCCTCAACGGCACCATCACCTCCGTCTCCCCTCAAATGAACACTGCCCTCCGCGCTGTCAAAATGACACCCAAAGGCCGCGATCCGATCTCCCTCGACACGATTAATATTCGGGGATCGACTATTCGTTATTATATCCTGCCGGATAGCTTGCCGCTGGATACGCTACTGATTGATGATGCGCCGAAGCCGAAGAATAAGGCGAGGAAGGAGGTCGCTGATAAGGGCGGGGCGAGGGGTGGGAGGGGTGGACCTAGGGGTAGGGGGAGAGGAGGGGGAGGGGGTTTCCGTGGTGGAAGAGGCAGAGGAGGGGGACGAGGGTTCTAGTGGGGGCAATAGGTGGGAAATGGATAAGATGGACCACGATGTCAATGGGATGGGGCTCGAGGCCGTGGGATGCGGACAGCGAAGATGCTTGCCACGGGAAACCCGTTCAATTCAAATTACGGGCGTCCGCAATATTAAGCACTTGGGCAGTGGTTTCATGCTGCCATGGATCAATGGCTGTCCCAGAGGGCGCTGCGTCGCGTTTTCTGTGAAAGGAATATCAAAAGCTAGGGCCCAATACAAAGGCTCTACAGGACGTCTACATCTCTCTATCGATAGTCGACAATTTCTCCCAACGTGTAAATTCATGTGTCAATTCAACTTCGGCATATCCTTAAAATCACCAGCTTCTCCCATCCAGCCTGCTTGCCAGACCTGCCCACAACCTTGACAGTCCAGCCTTTACCCCAGTCCCTAATCCGTTGCATAACCTCATCAGGTCTATTCTGCTGGCATAGCAGTACATAAGCCAAACCCCGTTCATGACTCAGTACGGTAGGCAGCTGCTCCAGCAGTCTATTCGTAACCTCCATACCATCTACTCCTCCCTCATAAGATAGAGAAAGTAGATACGAGTCACGTTCGAATGATCCTACCATAGCCTCTGCAGCCTGATCCAGAGAGCCAATTTTAGGCACGATCTCCGATGGCACATACGGCGGATTAAAAATCAACACATCCACACTTCCAGGCCGCAGTGAGGTTGTCAAGTCCGCGCACATTATCCCCAGCAGATTCCCGCACCACATAAAATTTCCATGCGTCGCAGCCTCATTGCCTGCCTCTACCTCTGCCTCCTCACAGCATGCTTGCACAACAGTCCGCCCCGCAGCCCGACAAGCCCACTCATTCACATCCCCACCCAAGACCAGCACATCGCCCCTCCCAAAAATAGCCCTTGCGTTCGCCGCAACGAATGCAAGCACGGCGCCGGAGCCTGTGCCGACTTCAAGGACTAATGGCGAAGGGGAAGGATGTGGGGCTGCGCCTTGGGAACTGAGTTGGGAATTGAAACGCTGGGCCAGGAACGAGGTTTCTGTAGGGGACGAGAGCGTGTCGAGAAGGAAGTAGGAGTCTTCTGCTGGAGAGTAGATGAGGGCGGGGTTGATGTGGGTGGTTGAGGGTGTGGGGAGCATTGACGCCTGCGTGAGTGCGTGGTGGGGCGTTGAGAGGCTGTGGTTTCATCGCTAGCGTGAGATCTGCAAGGTGATGTCAATTCAAGATCTCGAGGACTTCCAGATCTCATTCTTCTCGACTCCACGCTTCAATCACCACGTCAACCGACTAGAGATGAGGGTATCATTACTCCTACTGGCTAATCCTACGGCCGTTGGTTCTACAAGAGGACTCAAGCCAGCACCACTCGCTTTACTTCCTCCGATACCGTTGTATAGACGGTTACTGCGTGCGCACCGGAAGCATTTGGATTCCCGGATGAGGTTGCTGGGGGATGAGTATGTCAAGAGCGAATTTCGGGCACACAGCAACGTGGAGAATCCGATGCATATAGTAAGTTCGAATTCCATGCAGCCTTCCCTACAATCGTCAGATGTTCTACCTAGAGAAGGTTGACTGAAGGTGCCGATAGATTGGCTTCCTCACGGAATGGCAAATGTATGCACAAAAGATTGAAGGCAAACTGTGGGCTGGAGAAAAGATTGACAAAGGGAAGATTGACAAGATGAGTGGTAAGGTCCTTTGCGCAATTAGGAATGGGTCAGGTGCTGATGATGGGTTTGGTCAGATCAGCAGCTGGGGCAGATGTATGAGCTCATGCAGGCTATAAGGAAACAAACACAAGAGGGTGGTGAGGAAGATGGTTGAAAGATAGTCGTCGAGTGACTCCAAAGAGCTCGTTCCAGGTACCTCGGGAGACACAAAGCACCCTTTCTCAACGATGCTCAGCGTCTCGAGAATGATGCCAGCGAGGTCGAAGCAAGGATTGGAGGTACGACAAGTGTGGCCGATGGGCTACCTCGATCTTCTTGAGCATCATTATCTATGGGATACAGAGTGTGCTCCCTTTCCGAAGACCAGTATATCAAATCTCACAGCCGCCACACCCTAGCAAGACTTTGAGGCTCGTGTCACATATGGGCTATAGACCGTCGCCAGTTGTTTTGGTCCTATCAAGATGATTCTAGGAGCAATTTCGGGACGTTTCAGTGAAGTAACGAGAGTTGTGCTACTTGAATAGAAATAAGGATAGCCTGGTGCCCGCCAACGGAGATAACTCGCCCCATCCGCCACCAAGGCTGTATGGTCCATGGTTTGTTGAAGCACAAGGCAGCCGTTTCGAGGTTGTATAATGAGCGGTCATACAGCCTAGTGAGCTTTCACGCTTACAATTTGAGCTTGGGGAGGACAAGGTTTCTCTACTTAAGAAGAGCTTCGCATTGTATGCATCCAAGAAGACATCATACACCAGCACAACCAACACGCTTCATCCCCATAGAAGTCAAGGCCAAGGGTTTCTCAAGTAGCGCTGGTGTCAAATCTTCCAGGAGCCAGAGCTTGAATAAAGCACACCGCTAGCCTTTGGCTTCCAGCATCTTCCCAAGCCCCAGCACGAAACATTCAGTTTCGCTCTGCTTTGTCTCGATCGCAGCGGCAAGTGGCGAAATAATCTTCGGACCATCGGCCACTCCTTGGCGGCGACTTACGAATCCTCCATAGGTCACTGGTATCCACCCAAAGTTAGTATCTTGATTTGCCGTCAAAGATGTGCACAACCAAGTTCTCCAAGCACCCAAAGTGCAAGCACTGGTCCACCGAGATCCTCAATCCCTGCGAGGAAGGCAAAAACTTCGGCAACTGCAAATCATTCGAAGAAGGTAGAGCTCGCAATCCAAAATCATGCCCCAGAGAGATGGCAAAAGAGGGAGAGTGCCCAAAGTGCGACAAGAAGGACGACTATGACGGTGACAAGATACGCATGGTCAAGAACGTTGAGTCTGGATATAGATTTGGGCTTGGACCGAGTGAAGGTGATTTTGGGATTGATTTGCTGAGACCTTCTGGTGGGCAACCGAAAGCTCGTACGGAATCGCAGGTAATTTGTTGTACTGTTATGTGAAATTCGTCGGCATTAGGGAACTGGGACTTTGCGAAGGGCACAGATTTTGGTGGATGCAGGTGCAATTCTGGATTTGGGAAGGGAAGTCGGGTGCAGGTGTTGGTTTCGAGACGTCTAGACGTTGAATGCCCTTCATCTTGTGCAATAAGTATTGTCCAGTGAGAATAATGTGTGTTGGAGCAAGTCAATATTATGAATATCATAAAACTCGTCAATCCTCAATGCAGTTTCAGTAAGCCTAGCCTCCTAGCTTCAATGTATACTCCAGCATATGAATTGATAGCCACTCAATGCCCTCAACAGTCTTGCCCTGCTGTCAATACATAAACAGCGAAGCAACCGTAACCAATGATAGGGCCAGCCTTGAAAGGACCCGTAAAGAACGGGAGGTTCGCGCACAATTCCAGGTTAGCTGCCGCCGCTTGGGTTGCCCTAAACCATCGTTGCTGGGTCACATTTGCAGGCCTGGATCTTTGGGCACCATCACTCCAATGTATTGACCTTGCATTGAGCATTCTCTTACCCACAACACAAAATACATGTGTCTGACCGTACGCGCGTATGGCCACGGAAGCCGCTGCTACATGTGATGGTCAGAGCTTCTGCCGATGAGCTAACAGCAGTGCTAAGGCCGACAGTCTCGACATGAGTTCCTGAGAACTATCCAATCACGATTTACCGGAATCTGCACGATGTTTGGGATGTGATATCGCCTTGGTACCATATGCCAGGTCGACGCTTTGGTAGGACGTTGCTTGTACCTTTTCTTTCTTCTTCGAGAAACTTCAAGGCAACTCCAAAAGGCGGCTTGGTCTAAGACAAATTTCCACCTCAACTCCTACATCACAATTGCAAACCAGAGCTTTACCACGTTGCGGGTACAGGGAATACACATCATTAATCACTACGTTGAAAAGTATATCCTTCGAACCAAAAAGTAGAAGCTGTGGAACAAGGATAAGAGAAGGAATACAGCCTCCAAACAACCCATGCTTCCACCTTAATCATGGACCCTGAAGAATCTTCTTTGAGACCTTGCAAGCCTTTACCTTCGTCTACCAGCGACCGTTGTGCTTCACAGGACGTAATGGGTCAACATCCGAGTACCCCCTCTGTGCACCCAAGCGAGAGTACCCCGGGAATGAGTGGTCCCTTACAGAAGCTTGGCTTGCAACCAGATGAAGACGGTGAGGAGAGCGGAGACGAAATGGAATCGCAAGCATGCAAGAAGGCGAGGCTTCTGAAAGGAAAAGAGAAGGAAGGCCCAGCAGCTGTAAGAAAGGAAGGGCCCGTGCAGCTCCTCGACTTACCTCTAGACATACTGAAGGACGTTCTCAAGGAGGTCAGGAAACCCATCAAAGAGAGTGGTGAACTTTTCGGCTAACAAAATATCAGGTCACCCATACAAACGACCTCGCGAACCTGGCGCTGGTCAACTCTACACTCCATGGCGTTGTGACTCCTATGATCTACAGCAGATTCGACATAGTCTGGCCAGACTCACTAAGCAGTGCTGAGCCGCGAGCTGGTGTGGACGCTCTGACATATGGGCTGGCGACACTAGTCATGAGGGAAGACCTCTTTAACAATGTAGTACTCTCCGGCAGCAGTACTTCCAGAGGACCATGTCAAAGCTACTCTTGCACAAATTGTGGCTCCATCAACTATTTGAGCCAACTTTCAACACCTTTGGGGAAGATACAAAAGACCCGGAGAGGCAATTACTTCAGCCAATTCACCAAGAAATTTTCTCTAGGAAATGGTCCTGCAGACTGGGTACAGGAGTACCTTGTCACCAAAGAGAGCGGCAAAATGCTCGGTACTTTGGTCGCTCTTAGTGTCGCTCGTATGCCAAATTTAGTGAGTAACTGTCTCCGAATTTCGTTATTTCGTTTGGGCTAATGCAATTCTCCTATCCAGGAAACGTTCATCTGGGACATGCCCACAGGCATACTACGCGACATCTGGATCTCACTGGCTTCTTTGGGTGACTACCAGCCATCGAAGCTTGAAAAGCTTTGGGTTCGATTACACGACAACAAAGCTGCTTTGCAAGAAGCAGGCATCATGCCAACAAATACCAGTCCGCAATCTTCTCAGGCGACATCAGGCCCCTCACCTACACTTCCAGCTTCTCAATCAGGACTACGCTCTGACGCCGAAATATTCGGTGTGACGAGAGTAGTGTGGTCCAATCATCATGTCGAGTCACCAAATTTCTCTATTGTCCCTCCGTTGCGATCGTTGACCGTACTGGATATTGACGAGGTCAAGTACCTAGTCGAGCTAAGTGTCCTTCTTGGCCGTTCGATCAACACGTTGCGAGAATTGCGGCTTGGAATGGCGTCCACTCTCCACACCTCAGGCTATGTCCGCACAGCACCAGATATACAACCCTTGTTCAGTGGAGGTGTATTTTCACTGCTCATGAGTAAGATATACAATCACATGTCTGCCATTGGTGTGCTTCAACTCATGCGACCTAAATATGACGCCCATACTGGAAAGCCTTTGGAGCGTTCAGGTACTGGGTCTCCGCTGGTTATGGATACTGACCCTCCATCGAAAGCAATGTCCACATTAAATTTGCACTCCAGCGATGTACACGCATCCTCTGGAGGCATTACGGCTTTCCCAACCCAAGCGGAGCATGAGCTTCCCACAGATGAATCCAGAAGTTCGTCCTTCGTAGCAATACCAGATGCTATTGATCCGGCGTTGTTGAATGACGAGATTGGCACCGAGGACGACACCGTCCGAGAATCGAACCAAGAAGAGATGAGTCAACTGAAAAACATAGTGAGCAACATTGAGGCACTACCAGATGTCTCCACGGATTCAGACCCCGTCAAGCCTTCAGAGGCTTTTTGCGGCACCGCCCACAGTGCTGGTACTGAACATGGTCTCTTCGACACGGCTTGGAAGTTAAAGTTGGAGATTCTAGAGATTGAGAAGGTCACTTTAAGCTCGCCCGTCCTTGGAAGAGCCATCGACTTCAGGGTACTCAATAGTCTAACGCTGCTTCAATGTGGAGACAGCGCAGCCCTTTGGAGCATCCTCATGCGAGAATACCCTCCAAGGAAACCACTCGTCGTGTCCATCACGGCGCCGAATCTCAGAAGCCCACCCCAACAAACTCAATTACGTCGTAAACCCTCTTCAGAGTCCTTGTCCAGCAATCCGGAGTATCAACTAAGTTTGAAGCGAATCCATACGGACGCAGTCTCAAAAGACCTCGTCACATTCATCAAGACCACCCTTGCCCCTAACAGCCTAGAATGGATGTTCCTGCAAGACAATTCATCCAACCCCTCAACCGTGAGCCTCGACACCATCTACCGTGGCCCATTACGCCGCCACCGAGCCAGCCTCACGAAAGCCATGATCGACAGTGCCTACGGACCCGCAACAAGTCGCTCACGTAGCGCCGCAGCCAAAAAGTGGATGTTCAATCGCGAGGTCCTCACTTTCGTGACGAGCGGCAAGATGAGCCGGTTGCGAGAACTTGCTATGGCGGTCGAGTACAAAGATTGGCATTTCTTCTTGCAGAAATTGCCGAACATACCCCATCTCAGATCTCTTTACGTGCCGCATATCGCGGACCATCCCTACGGCAGCTCGCTCAATTACAAGGAGTTCGCTATGGGTGCTGTCGATACAGTGGCCTTGAGACCTGAGATTCAGCTTTGCTATCTGGGCATTAGAAACAAGTGCTTCGAGATTCTCGAAACAAAGAACAAGCCCAAAACAGCTGGCTCACAAGCTTCTGTGGATACAGAAGGCGATACAGACGACGATGGCCAGGAGACTGACCACCACGACGATGACGACGATAGCGATGACGGAGCGCCAACTCCTCCGGCGACGCAGGTAGATGATGATTCGGACGCTGGTGAACGGAGTCCCCTAACCGAAGATGAAGAGGACGGCGAAGACCATAGCAAGCGGAAAATTAGGTTCAAGTTGAGGGAGATTTTGTTCTACGATGATAAGATCTCTATATTCAAGGCGAGGCATGGACGACTCTAATGGACTTTGTGTACATCTCGATCTCCACTTTTAGCAAGCAGGGCGCCCGGAATTCTTCGGTTGAGTGGTCTTTTGATACTCTTAGCGGCATATCTATGGAGAAGTCTGACAACACTTTTCAATATCAGCGGTAATGAGACGTGCATGCTATGTTGGTAGAGAAGAAGAATGGAGCAAGCAGGCGTCATGAAGAAAGAAAGTATTTTACCATCAGGTTCAGGCATGGAAATACAAAGTGATACCACTCCAGACATGGACTGCTAGGTCTCAAGCCGCAGATATCGAGGAAGAGTGCAACTTTTCACGATGCTGATACAAAATCATATTGATCCTCTAAATACTCAATAAGAACAGATTGAGAAGAGAAGAGTACCCCATATCCCAACCATCTCCCACCTGAACCCATTCCCAGCCTCTTATCCTCTCCGAAACCTCTCTACCAACTACAATCTCATTTCACCTCCCCCTTCTTCTTCCCCTCAACCTCCACCTCCCCACTAGCCCCCTTACTCGCATCATCAAGATCCAACGTCTCCTCCGCCTTCGGTCTCACAATCTGCACGCAGCACCCCTCATCCATACTATACACTCTCAACCCAACAACACAAACCGCATTCCACGGGTCATTCTCAAACTCCTTATCCGCGTCGTTGGCACCCTCATCAGCACCATCTACGTCCAACACTGCAACCCCTTCTTCAGCAGGCTGATCATCATCAGCGTCAAAGTTGAGATCGAGAACGCTGTCGATGCTGCTGTCGAAAGACGCGTCGCTGTCGTATTGGTAGTCGTCGTTTGGAGCTAGGGTGCCGGCCACGGAGGGTGCGTTGTTGGCGATTGAGGGGGGAGCGGTGGAGACGGGGGCGGGGCTGCCGTTGATGGTTACGGAAGGGATGGATTGGAGGTTTGATTCTGTTAGTTGGGTTTGTGAGGATAGCGCTGTGGATTCTGATGTTTCGATGGGCTTGGGCTGGTCTGCTCTGGGTGGTTCCTCTGTGGGTTTAGAGTCTGCTGAAGAGGTTCCGTTTGTGGCTTTAGTTTCTTCGGGTATGGTTTCCATTGGCGGTGAGGGCATGGATGATGGGTCTGGAGCTGGCTCGCCGGTCTTGTCTTCTTGGGCACCGGCCGCGGCTTGCTTTTCGATCACGCCTTCCACGCCTGCTGCGATGTCTGTACCATTGACAGCTGGAACAGCAGCGGCCTCTCCAGTAGCAGTCTCATCCGTCTTCTCACCAGCTTTGGCCTTCTCAGCTTTCTTGACCTGGTACGCTTCTCTTTTCTTGTTATGCCTTGCCTCTCTCGCCTTACCCCTCTTCCCACGCTGCCACTTCTTAACTTTCTCCTTGCGGAAAGCTTCACGCTGCTTCTTCCTATCAGCCGCCTTCTTCTTCTCCTCGCGCTTCTGTCGCTCGACTTTCTCGACCTCCGTCTCCTTAATCACACCCTTTGCATGGGCGAGATCGTATGCGAGTCCAACTTGGATCAGCTTATTCTGCCTGTCTTTGCAATTGGCCCTGATCACTTCCTCGACGGGTTTTTTGTATGTCCAGCGGCTGGCTGTGATTTTCATCAAGACATTGTAGGTGCCAGGGTCGAGCTCTAGGTCTGTGCTGACGGATCGACGCATGGAGTAGTTACCGTGACTGCGTACAATGTAGTCTTGCTCACCCTCTTTATCAAGTCTGAAGTGAAGCTGAAAGATATATTGTCCTTCAAGCCCTTTGAAGTACCGGTCGTCCAGTTGGGACAATGTGATGACTATAGGAGTCCGTTTCGTGACCGTGATTTCAAATTTCGTATCATTGTAGTCTGCGGTCCAGGGCACATCGAGAGTTGTCCATTGTTGTGTGATTATCCAATCAGGTCCGAAAAGCCGAGTGCGATCGAAGCTGGAGTATCTTCGCAGCAGGTCCTCGTACGAGATCCAAAACATGCCATCGTCACCAAATTTATGATCGAGAAGCTGCATCCACTCTGCTGTCCACTGTTCTGAGCCGTCGCTCCACGCACCTCGCCACTCTCCTTCGCCCCAAGGGTTTCGCACTTTGAGCAGCCTGTGTCCCTTGATCTCTTTGGCTTCCATGATGGAGTATGCGTGCATGCGGTAGATGTCGTTTCTTGCTCCGACTCTTGAAGCCACGTCTGAGTCCTGCCATTTATCGAATGTGCCCGTTGCGCAGCTGAAGAGGAATTCCTTGTTTACTTCCATGATCTCTTCCGACCAGAATGTATTCTTGTCAAGGATGTCTGTGGTAAACAGCTCGGTAGTCACACCGCCTGTGAGGTCTTCGATAGCTTCTCTGTGAGAAGTCAGTAAATCTCAAATTGTGACGAAAGGAGTGTACAGGCCCTGTGAAGCCTCCATCAATAGCACTGAAATCGCCGTGTGCCTTAGCAAAGGCCTTTTCCAGCAGAGGTAGCCAAGTCTCATTCTCACTGGTGCACTGTGCGAAATAGAGAGCTTTGGACCCAGTTTGAGTGCTCAGGCGATACCTCTCCTCGGCCTCATGCCTGTTGACAGCCTCAAAAGTACGCTTTTCATCATCTGAACTCTCCCACCAATCCGAAGCGATGAGGTATAGCTTATCGTCGATAATCGTTTGGATCCACTCCCCATCCCGATGGAACACGAAGCCATAAACGCCCACCACCTCATCTCTCGCAACACATATCTTGTCAATGAGGTCTTTGTCGTTGCAAATCGCACACAGCGCCGACAGGAACCAGCAGTCCCCATTGAATCCTTGACGAACATCACTAGCATTTGCTCCCCCTTGAAAGAACTCCGGTTTGTCGAAAATATCCGGTACTCTTTTTACTGACCTTGGGCAGTGTTTTTCATCATCGTCGAGGTCGTTTAGGCCATCTAGGCAATCTCTGCGCCATCGCTTCAAGTCGAACTCGATATCGAAATGTGGGTCGCGGTATTTGTGGTTTACACGCCGACATTCTTTTGCAATCTTCTCCACTGCATGTTTGCATTCGGAGGTGGCTTGGTCGTAGGATTTTGCAGCGACTTGGCCTTCAACGACTCCTTTGGCGGTTTTGGATGCTTTGGTCTTGGCGTAGACGTCTGCTGGGAGGACACTATGGACTTTTCCTGGATTCTTGGTTGTGAACTAATTGGTGTGAGCATCTTCGTGCTTTTGAGTAGAGAGTAGAGATACAGACCTTCTTCCAGAAAGCGTCAACGTTCCTTTGAGGTAGCTGTCGCCTCACTGTAACAGCGGGTTCGGGCGTCGTAGATTCAGGTGCAGCAGGGTTCTGCTCGAGGAAATCCTCAGCCTGGTCGTAATTCCCGTCCATCTCGTCGAAGCTGACGCGTCAGGCTCTATCAAGCTAGTTGACAAGGTACGAGGGGCTGGTCATCCTTGAAAGGCTATAGCGAGCAGGCCTCAAGGTGGTATATATATGCGTGGGGCGGGCAGGTTTCTTAGTAGCTCATCAGCGCAACCTCGGACGCATACACAATCCCAAGCTCGGCGCATGTCTAGAATCAAGCTCCTAGAGCCCGGGAGCTGAACGTTCATGCGGCTCATGGGGCGGCGCGGCCGGGGCGTGGTAGTTGGTGGTTGGTGGGTGTCAATCTGCAGTCGACGATCTCCTGCAGCCCCACGCCTAGCAGCACGCCTGATACTGACAGGGCACTTGAGCGTTTCAAGTGCGTTAAATTTGGCCCCCAACAGAGCGGTGGAGGCAATGCAGCGACTTTCGATGTCACTATAATATTATTGTTGGCTGCGCGATTTATGCACTGCCTGCAAGAGCGGAGATGGGCACCTGGAAAAATTGCGTGGGGACGTTTCATGGCTGTCTACTGGGCGGCACATACCACGAACGTGATACAGGGCTGCTAGTGGGAGGCCTGAAAATATAGCGGTCTAGGGTGGCGGATGTGCCTCGAAGGGGGGATGCGAACGAGGCCTGCTCACAGACACAACTTGCTCCTCACGATACTGAAAGTTGGACCCAAAAGGAATACTGACCTTAGATAGGTATAGCGGTCTGGTCCAAAATAGATGTTATCAGTAAGGACCGGACATACTCTTAGTGACCGGACCAAGACAGAAAGGACACGTTTAACTACCTTCTCAACTGCAGAAGTAGCACCACTGCGCAGAAGCTTAAGAGAATCATGCAAGAGGACTTCGGACACATATTATACCACACGGTAGATACCGCTAGAAAAGATTCGATCAATGCAAATTGGCAAAGCTTTACATTGTGGAAACAGATCCCGAGAAGAAGATCATCTCTTTGAGCCTGTTAACCTGAATGGAAAAAACCGGAGGTTCTTCAAGATAAGGATTCACTGTGACAACTTGAGTTGACACTGTATGGCCACAGTTCATCGTGTTAAGCGATTGCTCCCATCATACAACATTTCCCACCCCACCACCCCCAAGCGCCACGCTATGCAAATACGCATCACCAACCCCTCCGCAACCCTCTTTGCTCTCCAGACTTCTCCTTCCTTTTCTCCCTCTTCTTCTCCCCCTTCCTCTTCTTCGCCTTCCCCGCCCTCTGCGGATCCGCGACAGCCTCAATCCTCCTTTTAACCTTCCTCCCCTCTCTCCTTGCTTTGACCTCCTCCCTGACCTTACTCAAAACGCTAACGTACCCAGTCGTCCCCATTTTCTTCTGTAATAGCGCCATAAGTTCTTGCGCATTGCCGACGAGTGTCTTGTAACCTTCTCCGAATCGTGGGTCGGTGGAGGATGGAGCTGCTATAGCAGCGTCGGTAAGATTGTGGAGGGGGAGGAGAATGGTGGCGATGTGGGGTGTAAGAGTTGGGAGGGGGACAGCGTTTGAGAGAGCGCCAAGGAGTTGAAGAGAGGCTTGGAGGGGTATCAAGGATGGGGATCGTAGGGTGAAGGTTCCTCGCTCGTTTTGGGGACCGCGACGTAGGATTAGAGAGGTTTGGCAGATTAGGTGGCCCAGAGCTGGCTTTGTGGTAATCTTGACGGGAAAATTCTCATCAACCTCGACTTCGTCTTCTGACTCTTTTTCCTCACCATACTCTATTTCGGATTGTTGATCTTTTAATTGTGGCCAAGCCATAGATGTCTGGGCCATAATTTTGCCTGAAAAGACAAGATTGCGGACGCTTTGGCTGGCTAAATCACCGCTGACGCCGGGTACGCGTAGTAAGCCGAGGGATGATCGTGTGACTTCGATGATCTCTTGTTCACTGAGTAAGAGGCCTCCGGAGCCTTTGAAAGGTACTGTAGCATCCTCGCTGCTGGCGTTGGTTCTAGCGAAGTCGGCGAAATAGGTCCCAAGCAACTTTGCAGATGATGTTTTTACCCAGGCGTGTGGGAATGATAAGCACTGACGGACGCTTGACCATATAGAAGCGGATTTTGTATCGAAGGCGCGTGTAGGGAACAATTGACATGTCTTCGCGAAGGTTTGGAGAGCGAAGTATAGCAGCTCCCAGTCGGCGTCTAAAGGAGCCTTGAGGTTGCTTTTTAGAATCTGAGCAACGTGCGACTGGAGCACCGGTATCTCCTTCTCGCCCTCCGCACCGTGGACGTCAAGATACATGCCATATATCTGGAGGGCAACTCGGACAAGGAGCTCCTCCGACCGATCAAGCCATCCACGGATCACCCCCAGAAAGGACAGAGTACGCTCGGCATCTGCACGCTCAAACAACCTGTTTAAGAGGGCACCAGCAATCTCTCGGCATTGGCTTGATTCATCGTTAACAATTCTCATGACTAGTGGAAAGAAGAAGGTAGCGAGGATGTCCTGTACGAGGTCCTCTCCTATCTTGCTGATGAGGAGGTGGATAGTTTCGAAGATAGATTGGCGACCCTCTGCATGGGGGTATTCTAGACCTGTGACTAGATATTCCATCTGCTGCGAGAAAAGCTTTTTACTCTGCGGATACTCCATAAAGAATTGAATGTATGCACCTCGAGCCATGTCACGGGCCCCTCGAGTGTGATTGGTCTTCATAATGACGCGGACTGCGTCTATTACTTCGTATACCTCTGGTATGTCAACCTTGCGGGTCAAGACGGCTCTGAGAAAGTTGAAAGCCACGCCCTGCTTGTCCAGCTCTTCCAGATCAGGTAAGATGCGCTTTAGAAGATAAGCGAGATCTTTCTTCTGTATGCCTTCTTTCTCATGGCTCTCTTTTGACTCTTGTATATGAACGTTAGTTCGCTCACGCAGTATAGCCGACACAAATTTCAGTGCTGCTTGCGCTACTTCGACATTGGTTGAAGTCGAGGCTTTGACTGTCTTCACGCACTCGGCAACATAGATGGCTGCATTATTGTCGATTGTCTTTAAAGGCACTTTGACGATAATAGTGAGAAGGCGAAGCGCAGAAGCTTGGACCTCTTCGTTGGACTGAACAATAGCATCACCAATAATTGGGATGAAGCCCGACAAATTTGCTGGGGTCTGAAGGCCATCGTACTTCTGCAGTACTGCGCGAAGCATGTCAAGGGCGAAGCGAGTAAGCTTGTAGTCGTATGTCGAAGTACTCTTACGAGAGCCTGCCTTATCAGCCCCCTTGTGATTCGACAAAAGTCGTTTGGTTCGATAATCCTCCTTCTTGCTCCTCTCGTTCGCACTCGTTTGCCCTGTTTTGTACACTTCTTGCATAATCTCATAGCAAAAAACAAGTACCCGTTGACTTTGGACAGCTTCGTTGCGTACGAGCCCAATGCCAATCCGTCTGAGTAGCTCATCAATCTTTTTCACCATCCGGAGGTCCATCTTGTCCTCAAGCAACGCTTGTAACGGTTTGATGAGTTGTACAAAGTGGTCCACAGTCGCAGTCTTCGCCACAAGCTCTATCGAATCGTAGCTTTTACTGCTCTTCACCTCCTTCATCTTGCTGATATATTCCTCTGCATCTTTTTCCTGCCCTGTTGCACCAAAGATATCGTCCATGATAATCGCGACGATTTGTGGAAGGCAATAGTCTAAATCACCTGGCTTGAAGATGGATGAAGTCGCCACCAATATTGAATGTACTGTGTAGGACAGAACATGCAGCTGATATCCTCTTGCAAGCGAGCTGCGCAGCTCCTTCAGGACGAAGCCGAAGTAAGCAGGGCCGATCAAAGTTGAGATCTCCACTAGAGTCTTTCGGGTCAAGTCCCTCGACTCTTGGGCTCGGCTACGGAGAATGTGACAAACATCTGTTAAGACTGGTGGTAAGCGGTCTTTGAGCCTCTCTATGGGTAAAATGTTGAGCAGTTTGACGACAGAGACCGCTACAGGCACACGCAGGCTGACAGTGGATTCATCTTTATCATGGAGGTACTTCTCAAGCGAAGGCAGAAGGTTATCAGTCAGGTCAGCCGTGAGCTTTTCATGTCTTGGCATGGTAGTCGCGAGCCTGCTTCTTGCACTGCTTGAGGCTGGCTGGTCGGCCACATCCAGGCCTTGTTCTACTATATGCGAAGCGCTTTCTTTATGTTCTGCGGCCTCGCTTAGGGCATCTATCACGACACCCAGGAGCTTGATAACAGTCTTCTGGACATCTGGCTTGCTTTGGATGTATCCACTGAATCTTCGAAACATGGCTCTGTATTGAGGCCATTCAAGCGAAAACACGAGTGCACCGGCTGTCACCACCGTTTCCGCGCTCAGATTGTGCGCACTTTCATCCTCGGCTTTGTCGAAGACGAAATGCTCAATCAGTGGCAGGAAGAAATGAGCTACATTTGTACTCCGAAGGCCACCCTGCTTCGCCTCAGCAGCTAAGCGTCGTAATGCCCGCATGCGCCTGTGTTGTTGGATATGGAGGATATTGCCGAAAAAAGATGCTTCTTCATCCTCAACGACAAGGAGAACAGCCATGTCGCTGACTTCTTCCCAATGAGGATTGTAGCGAATGAGGTGGGCCATGATGCTGAGATATTCTATCCGAACTAATTCAGAAGACTCTGATACGCCAACCCGGAGAGCAGGAAGGAGTACTGATTTGATAAGTTGGAAAGTCTCGCTCTTCGCGTTCTCTGAATCTGCGACATTGGTCTCCACCAAACGGCGCAGAGTGAAGGAAGCGTTGGTCCTTATTGCCAGCTCCTCGCTGTCCTTAACATAAAAGAGCACGTTGTACAGGATAGGGCGCCACTGCTTTGCAGTAAAATCCTTGAACCCTGCCTCATTGATGGTGCTGAAAGCTCTTAGTCGCTCATCGAAATCAGGCTCGTCCATTTTTCTAGCTGAGAAGAAGTTCAAACTCGTACAAAGCTGTGCAACATCTTGAAGTTCATCATCTCTCTGCGCCAGGACCGACATGACTTGGGAAAGAGTCACTCGATTCGCTCTATCTTTGAAATACCCAAATAGCGACGAAATCGTGCGGTAAATTCGATCTTGCAAGTCCAACGGCAACTTTGAGTCGACTAATGGTACAAAGTGCTGAACGATCTGCAGCAGCTCACCTTTCGTCCTAGGACTGACTCGGTGCGAAGGCTGATCGAGGAGAAACGTACATATTTTAAGAAGATTCATCGCGTGAGAAGAAGCTTCGACTAGTGGAGCAAGCGCGGAGACAGTCTGTATCGTTGCACCCAAAAGCTCCTTACTTGGACTCTTCCGGAGGAGATTTCCAGCTCCGTTCAGGATCTTGTCGATATTTGGTTGTAATACAGTCTGAGCTATCATGATGTGCTGAGAAGCGTCCTCCGCGTCCGAGCCTTCAGCGCTTGAAGGCTTCGAGAGCTGGACGATCCTTTCCAAGATATTCTCAAAAACGAATAACTTCACCCCGTCTTTCGCCGAGGGGACCTCAAGACAATTGATGACAGAGCTGAGAGCTCGCGCATCAGATTTTACTAGGAACATCACGGTGGTCCGCGATGAAGCCCAGGTCGAGAACAGTTGCAAGATACCAGAGACCGCTTGCGCTGTCTCAACTGGAAGGCTCTCAAGTCGTGGGCTTAGCACCTCCGAGAACAACGAGGGAACGTAAGGCTGCAGCAACTCGGCAGGACAATACTGGAATAGCAGGTTGAGGCATTGCAAGCCACGTTGGCGAACTGCTTTGTACAATGACACCTGATGGCCCTCTTCCTGTACTTGCTCTACGTTCTGATCCGGCGAAGCCAAAGAGCGAGCGGCTCGAATCAAGCAATGTAGCAAAGCAGTAGCCAAATTCTGGGTAAATGGTGCAAGACGGTCCCCAAGCGTATCGAGCAGGTCCTTCATCATGTTGACCAGGCCTAATTGTTTGCGGACGCTGATGAGCTCTTTGGCTAGTACTTCTCCATTCAATTGACCATCCTTGATAAGCTCCACGTCACTCAGTCGGCCAAGCGCAATCTGCGTGAAGTCTCGAAGATAGCTTTCATCGAGCCTACAGAGGGTCTGCAGGACAGCCTTTCGCTTCACAGCTTGTGATTTGCTACCGCTGCCAGTCCCTGCAATCATCTTGCCATAGAGCAGCCTCAAAATGACAGGCATTAACGCTGCACGGTGATCTTCTTGTATTGTACTATTGTGATCATCCACCTGTAGGAAGGTTGAAATTTCATCTCTGAACCTAGCGTCATCAAGAAGGTTTAGCAAATTCTCTTGGTGAGGTCTAATCCCTTCGACCTTCCAAGTGAACAAAGCCTGGAGAGCAGATGTCTGGATGTCGACATTGCCATTGGAAAGCAGACCCTGCAGGGCTGCAAATACATCTGATGTTCTGTACAGTACTTTGGGGTTCTGAAACGACGCAAATACATCGAGCATGGCTTTCTGGTCTTTACGCTTCAGCCTTCGGGCAGTCAGGCTCTCAATCTGCATCAATGAAATTTCGGTATCCTCTGCCGATGCCTCAGGTTCTTCATCTTCAGTTGTATCTGTAGCCCATGACAAGAACAAGGGCACAAATTGTCGTGATCGTTTCTCTGCGACTTGCGGAACCGCCGATAGCACGCGAAGAGCCAGAGCAGGCGCGTCGACGACTTTTTGCTGCAGAATGGTATGGGTGGCATCAAACTTGCTTTGTAGATGTTCAGAGGCTGCTGAAATCTCTTTGACATCTTGATCGATCAATCTCTCAACATGAATTAAATTTGAGCACTGAAAAGATGTCAAGGATCCTTGTTGGGCTTGCTTCGAAGTGCTCCCCTCGCCGTCTCCTAGTCTCGGCTGAGGATCTTCCAGCCATCTGAATGCCAGCGTAGAAACGATTTCTTCCCCCTTTTTTGTTTCGCAGATTTGTTTCAAGGCAGCGGTGGCATCATTCCAGGCTTGCGAGAGCTTCAAGGTAAGCATACCAAAACAGAAGTGTGGTATAGCTTTCTGGAGACTTTGATCGGACGAAGCTGCTTCATACTGTGAAGCCATCTTGCGAGTCTGCATCGATATGGCTCGAGCCGACTGTAGATCCAATGAGCTATTCTCAATAGCTAGGGCTGTGGCGAGTATATCTGCATGTCCACCCTTCTGCTTCGTGTACAAAGCGTGCAGTATCCTGAGTGAGAGAAGGCGCAGTATGTGTGACGAAGAGTGAAGATTCGTCACAAGTATATCCACCATCGATTCAATGTCGTAGCGCGAGACGTCACTTACTTGGACGAGGATGAGCACGGCTTCAAGGAAAGGGGGATAAGAGCCATGTTTCATGGCTTGACTGCAAAACAGGGCCCACTTGTCGGAGTAATGGACCACACGCGTGGGAGATTGATGGAGCAATGCTTTCAAGCCGGCTCCTAGGGTCAAAAGACTTCTTGGACTGATATCCGAGGGGGTCTGCAAGTCCCGATCGACCATTGCACCCAATGCGTCCAGTATCATAGTGGTGGATTCTGGAGAGATTGTCGTAAACTCCATTAACTCGAGGTAGCTATTACACTGAACAATCGATTCGTCATCATTAATAACATCCCTAAATTTTCTGACCATGTGCTCCTGCCATGTCGCAGGGCACACAGGCTTGCTACGTGCGCTCAGTCCAACGATTCTCGGAATCGCCATGCAGAGCTCAAGCTCCTCATCCTGCCATTTCGAAACCATGAACTTGGCAAAGTAGGGCATCAGTAAGTCTTGGAAGCGTTCTCGGCCTAGATCGCAGAAGTAATTGCAAAATGGTAAGAATTTTTGGGCAAGTCTGTCGTTTGCGATAGTGTTCATGGCCGTGCGAAATTTTGGAAGCATCAATTGTAGTGGCGATGACTGAAGGACCACAGCAGCTGCTTTGTAAACTTCCTCGATGGCTTCGTTATCTGAAGTCGTACATATTTTAAGCAAATGCAATATAGAGTCTAACATCGGCGCCCAGTCTTGGACTCTGGTGCCCTTCCGTACTGTAGAAATGATGAAGAGGAGATGTCCACCTGTCCCTATTTTAAGATCATTCGAATTAGAATCAAGTACATGTGTCCCTTCAACTACAGTGTTTAGTATTGGTTGGAAGCTCTCTGAGTCAGTGTAATGTATCAGTGCCACCGTGACTCCATACACAATCTCCTCGAGCCTAGCGCGCTGAGATTCGGCCGAAGCCAGGAGACGATTGACCATGCAGTGATAGATGTAAGGACCTCCAGAAAACAACTTCCTATCAATACCTTTGATTGAATCAAAGAGAAGGGTCATGAGACCATATTTGTATAGCTCGACTTTGGCTTCCTGTCCTCCAAGCTCGGCCAGCTTGAGTATGTCTTCACATATAGCATCAACGATGATGTCAAGAGGCTTCCGGTCCTTTGCATACACCGTCGCTGCCTTTCTAACAAGGAACGACATTGCTTCCGCTGCAAATCTTGTTGTATGGAGCTTCTGTGGCTCTCTTCCCAGTAGAGGCGCCATGATCTCGAATACCGGTCTCAAATTCGGTACGAGCAAGCGCGAAAGGTATTTGAACAGCCATGCCAGACAGGTAAAGCTCCATTCAATGACTTCAACGTCCCCGTGCTTTGCCGCCAGAGAAGCCACCAGTTTCACAGCTTTTGAAAAGTGATCTTCGAACCTCACACCTAGGTCGTGCGCAAAGCTGCTCAGTAGACCTAACAGAGGTCCTAATGATAATGCATCTCTTTTCTCAATGTAGCTCACCAGTGTGTCGAATACGCGCTGATTATTGTGCAGAAGTTGAGGCAAGCTGCTGCACACTGGCTCGACCTCTCGCGTAAAAGCTGTGAAGTTCTCTGACAGGTTTAGGTCCCTCCACCGGTCGAGCGAAGCTCTGAAATACGAAGATGACTCTTCTAGATCACTTTCCCCCACCTCATTGCGCCGGCGCCTGCGAATGGGATCGATTTCGAGCTTTGCGATCCGCTGATTGAAGGACTCAAAGCGGTGCTTCCTTGTAGATGTAGTTCCCCCTTTTACCATTTTCCTGGGACGAGCCTGCTTCACCGAAGACATGGCTGCCATACAGTCTTGATCAGGTCTGGTCATTGGTCGATCGAGGAGACATTGATTCATGACGGCCGCTGTTGTAAGGTAGCAACACAGCAAAAAGTTTGTGGATTTCGGATAATATTCGGCACTCAAAAAGTTACCTTTCCACGCCAAGAGCTAGTGTCAGTGAAAGTCGATATGAAGATGACTATTGATATGGGTCCAACATTGAATTTCCAGAGCTAGCCAGGAGACAGAAGACCTTCTATTTCCAGCCTCTCTAGCCTCGTGAGTAGGGTCTCTACATTTATGTCATTGGTGAGAGATTTTGAGATCAATGTCTTATCTATAGTTTTATTGCAGGGTATTTTACACCAAGTCTTATCATTGTTGCACGATTTTACTTTTCGCAAGGTCTGTATTTCGATCACCGCTAGCTCTGCTGCCCACTAAGATCCCAAGTAGGTTAGATCAATCGGGCCTGCTTCGGCAAAACCAACGATATCAATATTTACCGCTTGATATTCGAGTCAAGTTTCTCTTCGTACCAGGATCTAAAATCTTTCACTAAATCCGCCTAGGATGGCCTCCAAAATGTAAGAATGGATATCCATCTAGTATCTAAATCTGAGCGACTTGGCCATGCCCTGAAACATGTGTTTATCCGCAATGTTTATAAAGTTAGCATTTGCAGAAAGACGTTCATGCATCCCAAGTTCAAACACCTAGAACGCTTCGGGCCTTGAACAGAAATTCCGAGCAAACTCGCTGACTGTCTGCCTTGCAGTATCGTTACTGGTGCCGTATTGGGTCGCTTCATCGAGGTTTTCGAAAAGATCTCAAAATTACATGCAAAGACCTCATTCTCCCTTGCCATTATCCTTGGAGACTTATTCGCAGACCCTGCCAACCCTTCAACGGAAGGTGAGGATGACCTCACATCGCTCTTGAGCGGCAAGATCTATGTCCCTCTATCAACTTACTTTACCGTTGGAAAGCACCCTCTACCTCAAAGAGTCATAGAAAGATTAGAAAACTCAGACAATGAGTTATGTCCCAATCTGTATTTCCTGGGCAAGCGATCAACTACGAAATCCTCGGAAGGTTTACGAATAGTCACTCTTGGAGGGTTACTGCGTCTTGAAGTCACTGCAGGGCTGTCAGCAGACAAGGTGCTGCCTTTTCACACAGAAGTTGATGCTAAAGTGCTTCACGGAGCTAACTCCGCGAACATTCTCATCACAAGCAACTGGCCTACATTAGTACATGCTAGATCTAATATAAAGCTGCCCGAAGGTGGGGAAGAGCCACCACACGAGCAATGCGTCGCGGATCTCTGCTCAGCCCTTAAGCCTCGTTACCACTTCTGTACCTCAGATTCGTTTTTCTATGAACGTGAACCATTCTTTCACCTCAACAGTGATGACCAGCCCGACACCTCATCTATCACTCGTTTCATTAGCTTAGCAGCCTACAACAACACCGCCAAGCAGAAGTGGCTCTACGCGTTCACCATGGATCCCAATGCTGCGCCATCTGTCAGTATGCCGCCCGGAACGACGGCCACTCCATTTAGTACCTTCAAGAAACGGCAACGCCTCCCTGACCAAGAGAACTCCTTCTCTCGCTTCAATCACGGTAACGGCCACCACCACCGACATGAATGGCCCAACAAACGTGCTAAAAAAGCCCCGCCAGGGCCCCAAGAATGCTTCTTTTGCCTTTCCAATCCAAAAATTGCTACTCACCTCATCACCTCAATCGCAAATGACGCCTACCTTACGACCGCCAAAGGGCCTCTCAGCACAGCTTCCACCTATCCAGCACTCGACTTTCCAGCGCATATGCTCATTATCCCACTCTCACACTCCCCTTTCTTGTCCAGCATCTCGCCACAGGAATCGAAAACAGCTACGTACAAGGAAATGCAGCGCTACCGTCACGCGTTACACTCACTTCTGAACTCCTCCAGCAACGGTGCACTAGGAGCCGTGACGTGGGAGGTCAGCAGAGCAGAAGGAATTCACATTCACTGGCAATTTTTACCCGTCCAGGCCGAACTTGTAGAGAAGGGGCTGGTAGAGGCGGCTTTCAAAGTCGAAGCAGAGAACGAGAAATATCCGTTCTTCAAGGAGAAAGATATTGGGGATGGCACCGATGAGACTGGTGACTATTTCCGAATCTGGATTTGGCGGCCTGCCGAGTCTACTCCGAAAACGACCATCGCAGAAAAAGAGGGGGACGGCAAAGATGGGGCCGACATGGATGGGGATGGCGGCGAAGCGGACGAGGCAAAAGGCGGAGCTGCTCAGGGTGTGGAGAAATCAATGATGCTACCTCTGTCGGAGAATTTCCGATTCGATCTGCAATTCGGGAGGAGGGTGATGGCAAAGCTGCTAGGTCTTGAGAAGCGCATGCATTGGCAGGACTGCACACAAAGCGATGCTGAGGAGAAGAAGGACGCAGAGAAGTTCAAGACGACATTCAAGGAGTTTGACTTCTCTTTGGAAGAAAGCTAGAAGTTAAAAGCGTTGAGTGCTTTTTCCGAAATGCACCGTGCCTGAAGAAAGCTAGATACCAACAGCGTTCATTCGATCTTAGGCAATACACCATGCTGATCCAGACGCTTCCCCTCTACGCAAGGCTCAATTGAGACTTTCACAGCCTGTTTATTTTCTAAAAGATGTGCGATCATACCCTACTTGAGAGGCGCCCTTGGCAAAATGAATATTTGGGTAAGGTACGAGCTCTTATTAATCTGTGGCCTGACACGATCAGACCCTAGTCTAGTTTGACCTCTGGCAAGCAGTGTTGTATAATAAGTAGAATGAACACTAGAGGCCATAGAGAAGGGCCGAGACATTTCATGTCGAGATACTTAGTTCTACTTGACTTTGCGTTGGCGCTCGAAAAAACACCACGGCTCATAGCTGCTGGCACGCATTTATCAAGATAGAGAGCTTAGGTTTTCAGGGAGGGAAGCTCCGCGAAAGCCTGTAGGTTATCAATGGAGTATTGACATCAATAGAAACGACATTGAAAGGGCTGGTAACAATCTATCATCTGCTCAAAGATATCTGCGCAGTCTCCATTCAGTAAGAATGCTACGATTTCGGAGTAAAAGGATGCCACTTGATGTTGGTGATGGGAAAATAGCCAACATCTGGAGAAACTGAAGCTGGACTGGACGTAGAAACTGAGTAATAAATTCGAGGATCAACTACTTCTTAGGAGGAGGTGTTGTATTACAGTGCGTTTATTGCATTCTAGCGGTTTGATACTTTACCTGAACAGGAGTGCCGACGATGCCATCGATATCTTCATGCCAATCTGACTACTGTTGTACACTCTTTTGTTAGACAAGTCGTGCGGCATTTCTCCCGGCTAAGACAATCATGATCGCTGCCAGGTTCTCTTTGAAAACGCGGCTGAACATCCTCTTTCCCTTGAATGATAACCATCCTTTCCTCGGCTTTCACCTCCGCACCTGTCTCCGAATGCCTCCTCTTTGGAGTCATTGCCTCTTCGAGTGCTGTTAGCATTACAGATACAAAGTATCTTCTCTATACACAAGTGGTCCCACACATATGGCGGTATAAGCAACTGTGGAGGCTGCTGATCTGGCAGGTGTTCTCCCCCAGATCTTCCCTATTCTGGACCATGTACTCGTCTTTCCCTACTTTTATGCCGTGATGCTAAGGTGATTGAATGTAGATGTAGACATGCTACACGAATTCGACCGAGCCCCTTTTTGCTGTGATGACAATTTTTCACGTTCGCGTTGTGGCGCCGCTTCGGGGTTCTCGGAAGTTCGTCGTGTGGTACGGCGTAACCCACTGTCTCCCCTCATGTATCCGTCCTCCCACCGGACCTGCTTCTCCCTCCCCTCCTCACCACCGTCTTGCGGCCCCTCACCTTCGGCGCCTTCAATCATCTTCCCGCAGGACCCACAACCATCACAGGCTTCGCCCTCGTAGCCCAATGCCACACTGCGATCCTAGCAGTTTACAAGTATTGCATCGTCACCTCCGATGCTCCCTCCATCATCTCGCTCCAGCAAAGTGAACGGCTTGGTCTTCCTCGCGGGCCAACCTGCTCTTGCCTCGTTTCCAGGCTCCGCATTAGCAGCTGCTGTCGCATAGTTGGTCGGTGTGGCGTGAATGGGGACCGGGTGCTTGGGGTCGTTTCCGGGTGCCGAGGTAGGTTGTTGGTGAGAAGAAGGCGGAAACGATTATTTCTAAAGATATAGGAGCGCTCGGATTCGTCCCGGTCACCCTAAGTATAGCAAGGCCCGGCTAGGCTGGACTTAATATGTTCGTCCGCCAAGACATAGAATATCGGATTTAAGCCTCCGGACTTTGCAGCCAGGCGCCCCTCACGCGTTGACTGCTGAGACTGCAAACATACCTACAGTTCTTTCGCATTCGATGCCCTTTTCAGTCCAATCAAATCCGAGAATAGAAGACGACGATTGATCGTTAGTGCTTCAGATGGGCCTTATCTGGTAGTAACGTTGAGTGAGACGCCGCTAATTGGAACTAGGGAATATTCCTTCTGTTCTCAAAACAAGAAACAATGACCTGACAAGGGATGAGACCGAAGTCTACTAGCTTAGAGAAACACTATATTCACGAATCGGGGCACCCGCAAGGTGCTGCGTTTCATGGTACAGTCGATTAAGGAATCTGAACGGCGCCAAGACTACGATACTTCTACGATGCTTGTTCGGCTTGCTCGGAAGGTATCACTCTGCTTTAGCCTCAGAGTCTGTTGCGTTGGCCCTATGAGGACCCGCTATGACCTCCTAGGTCCTCCGATGAAGAGATTGACGAAAACGGAAACTCACTTATTGGAATAACGACTTCGCATGCATTCCACTTACGTCGAACAGCTTGCGGCTAGCTTTGAGATGCTGCGCCGCAGAGTATAATCACCATGATTTGCGAAGAACCTGCCGTTCTCGGATCTTTACAAATTATCCAATTTCAGCGTGGTCGGACGATTCGAACGAGCTCTGTGAAGCCTAGCGCTCCATTACCTTACGATGAACCGTCATTTCCGTCGCTGATTTGGATCACTTCTGCTACTATGAGAGCTTCACGCAGAGTTCCCTCGCACTAATTTCATCCGAGTTGCAACTAATTCGCCTAGCCAAAAGTAATGCACTCCTTATAATGAAATTTGACTTATGGGAGGTGGGAAGGATGCTTCTTGCGTTCTAAGGCTTAAAATTCCGCAGCTGTTATATGATGTATGAAGATAGAGGTGACTGGCCCAAGCTTCTGCCATTAAGTTTCTTATCATTGCCACCTCTGACGCACAAGTCTTGCTCCACACCACTCCTCCTCGGATAGGAGGCAGTCTCAGCGAGCTGCTCGGCTTCCTCGACGTTGTCTGCAGTCTTTTGCAACCGTTCCTCTTCGCCTTCCTGGCTTACATTCCGTTGGGTCAAGAGTAGCCTGACGTTTGGTGACGTGCTTCCTTTGCTGGTACCCTAACCTCGTGTGATCCAACCCTCAGACCTCTATCCACCGCTACCGGCCATTGTCAAATGGAAACTCTAACACCTATAGCTGTGTGATGCCAGAAGCAGCGTCAACAGAAGGCAGATGTTCGCTGCAGCTCATGTTTGCGGATCCCAACCACTAAAGTTGTCGGTCACTGCAGGATGGCCGCGTTGCAATGGTCTTGGGGCTTGCTCATCCTTGCAGCAACAGTCTGCGCACTTCGTTTTGATGCTTCTCAGGTTGCATACAACATAAACGCTAACCAGACAGCTAACGATGCAATCGATTACTGGGGCGAATGGCAGAACCATACGTTCACTCCATCCCCTTCGAATTGGAGGATACCGTTTTATACAGTCTTGCTGGATCGATTCGTCAACGGAAACCCCACCAACGATGATGCAAATGGGACACAGTTTGAACATGATATTACACAAACCCAACTACGCCATGGCGGCGATATCAAAGGGCTACAGGATAGCTTAGATTATTTACAAGGCATGGGAATAAAGGTGAGCCTAAGAGTGTAGTAACGACGGTAATTCACTGATAAACTGTAGGTACTTTATCTCGCAGGTAGCCCATATATTAATTTCCCCTGGGCAGCAGATGGATACAGCCCTCTTGATTTCACGCTTCTTGACCATCATTTTGGAACCATATCAGAGTGGCAGGCAGCAATCACAGAAATCCATCAACGCGGAATGTATGTAATGTTAGATAACACTATGTCTACGTGAGTCAGTGCCCACTGCTGTTACTATCCAGCTAAGCCTGATTGCTTTAGGATGGGAGACCTAATTGGTTTCGAGGGCTACCTCAATGTCTCGACTCCCTTCAATAAAAGAGAACACAACGCGGTGTGGAAAGGTGGTCGAAGATATAACGATTTTACATTTGGAAACGACGAGCTACCTCATTGCGACTATCCGCGTTTCTACGGTGATCATGGTTATCAGGTGCTCAATCTGAGCAGCGAGTTAGTAGGTTGTCGGAATTCAGAGTTTGATCAGTATGGCGAAGTTGCAGCCTTTGGAAACTACCCCGAATGGTACGTCTACATATTGGGATGGGTCCCTAACTCATACCGCACTACAAATCGTGATAATGTGCTGACTCAGTAATATCAAGGCAACGTCAAATATCAAAATTCGCATTTGTACAGGATCGCTTGCGCGAGTGGCGACCAGACGTCCTAACCAAAATCGAGCATTTCGCTTGTATGACCCTAGCTACTTTGGACATCGACGGGTTCCGAATTGACAAAGGAGTTACAATAACCGTTGATGCTCAGGCGCATTGGTCTGACTCTATTAGGACATGTGCGAAACAATTTGGCAAGGAAAACTTTTACATAAGCGGTGCGTATTTTTCGAAGCTATGTCTTATCAAGCTATGCCGCAGTCCTAGGCGCAAGACATGGAAAGAGCACAAGGCTGCTTCTAGTCCTTATATTTGTTTAATGGATTATCTCCCAGAAATTTGCTGATTCGGAAATCTGCGCAGGTGAAGTCGTGGCTGGAAATACCTTTGGGTCAGTATATATTGGTAGAGGAAGAACGCCGGACAACTACGTCGAGAATGCCACCGAAGCTGTGATGTTGACAGATGCTTCTAATCCGAGGTATTTCATTCGAGACAAAGGCCTCAGCGCATTTGACGGCGTAGCGTTTCATTATACAGTGTACCGGTTTCTGTCACGCTTTCTGGGCTTAGATGGGACATACGGCGCGAAAGGCGACCCCGCCAACGTCAGCTGGACTGATTTTTGGCAAACTATCCTGTTGACTAATGACATGATCAATGCCAACGACGGTACCTCGTTTGATCCAAGACACATGTATGGTGTCACCAATCAGGATGTATTCCGCTGGCCAACAATCAAGAATGGCACTCAGAAACAATTACTTGGCTATTTCGTCGTAGCGCTGCTCTTACCTGGGATACCGACTTTGGTGTGGGGAGAAGAGCAGGTATGTACGTCTGGGAGTCATTTTTGGCCAATAGGGACAGACATGTCGTGGGAGCCAATTCTCTCCAACTACACCCGGAAACAATTCCAATGAGCCGCAAGATCATCTTATTGTTTCCGTACTAACCTTCAACCTTTTCCAGGCATTTTATGTGCTAGAAAGTACCCATGACAACTACGTTTTCGGAAGGTCACCTATGAGCTCGGCGCAGGCGTGGGTGAGTACTATTTGTGACTTGCATTACAGTTTGATACTGACATTCGATCGTAGGGTATGCACGGGTGCTACAATGCGGCGATTGGTAATTCCAGATACTACGAATGGCCGATAGAAGCTGGGTGAGTGGCAATTGCAACATGCCCTGAAGCACGACACTGACACTTGATCAGGCTCCATGGATGCCAAGATGAATGGGTGAGCCTTGACCACCGCGACCCTTCTCATCCAGTCCGCAACTTTGTTAAAAGCACCCATGAGATGCGAGGGAACTACCCTGTTTTCCAAGATGGGTTTTCTCTTCAACTGTTGTCGAATCGAACCTATCAAATATTTCTACCGGGAAGCAACCACACTCCAACAGAGACCGGGCTCTGGAGCATCGAAAGGGCAGGTCTTCTTGACATCCAGGAGAACCTCATCCAAGTTGCTTGGCTGGTATATACGAATGAAAACCATACTACTGACATTGGTTTCAACTGCACCGATGAAAACGACGCGCTTATTGCGCCCTTCAGCACTGGATCTACGGTAAAGAACACGTATTTCCCATATGACGAACATACGTTGGAGGAGTCTAGCATCAAGATGAGTAAGTTCTCGTAGTATTTCACTTAGAGCTACGTTAGCTTCTCTGGACTGGACTCGGCGGTCCAGAAGCTAATAGATACAAAGAGTACTGATAATGTCAATCAGATGACAGTTCGAATATATCAAAGGGTTGTTTGTCACATCTGAAGCTTCCAGCCTGGGGATTCAAGTCCTTTGTTTTGAAGAACGAATATGTCAAGCCATCTCCGATGATTACCAAGTTTCTACCCGGCCACGACCGCCGCATGCTGTCAGCTCCATCGATTCCCATTGAGTTTCGCTTTTCTGTTCCAATGAATTGTCAACAAATTACAAATGCCCTGCAGATCAATTCTACCACGTCCGATAACCAAACCTCCAAGGTCGACATCAACAGTGTCCGCTGTAGCAACAGTAGCGCCTCAGATAACGTCACGTTGTCCTTGTCCGGGACGGTAAACACAGCGTGGTCGTACACCGCCACCTTGATTGATGTCTCTGATGGCATACACCAAATCAGCCTTAATAACATCAGCACCGCCGCCGATGGCAACGTAACTACGAATTCGCACGATCACTTCTTACTCCGTGTTGGCCAAAGCGACAATCCATTGGTATTCCCTTCCGCCAATTACAGCTCGAATATGCTTTTCAAAAGTTCGAACAACAGCCTCTACGTATCGCACAGAGCTGCAGGTGCAGACCTTTTCCGGTACTCCTTGAATTTTGGCACCACATACAGTGAATGGGAATATTATCCCAATGGCGAGAACCCTACTACTATCCTGGCGCCAAAGATCTGGTCCGGTACTAAGCTTCAGAACTGGAAAGGAGAACACGTGATCGTTCAGTATTGGAATCGGCTCGTCGGAAGCAGCGATCACGTCCAGCTCGCAGATCTGGGTATCGGTTCCCTCCAGCGACAATTTCCTCACGCGTTTCTTGAGGGCACATTCAATCAACACGGGTTCGACAATGGCTTTGCCAACCAGATGCAGATGGATACTAACAACACGTGGAGTTTTGATTTCCTTCATGAATGGCCAGCGCAAGTGTCTGTGAACTTATGGGGTATCAATCCAGATGAGGAACCAGACCAGACCAGGTTGTACGGTGACGTCGATGGTGACTACGTACTGGATCGTATCCCTCCTATGTCACTCATAAACAATGTCATCAATATCACCGATCCACCGCCATCTCCATTCCTCGGTTGGAAGATAGTCTTGAATGACGCTGATTATCGATACCAGCTGATACCCATCGGTTCTCGTTGGAACCAGTTGGCTCTTTACATCCTTCTCTGGTTGGTTCCCATCATGGCCGGTGCCGCAGCTATCTGGGCCTTCATGAAGTCTTTCTACGGCGTGAAACATAACGAGGTTGGAATCACATCAAAGAGAGGCCTGAAGTTGAAAATTCTAGACCGAATTCCTAGGCGAGAAAAAGTGGAAAATCTCCAAGAGAATGCCGATGAGCCTTGCGTCGAAGCTCCCAAACCATCTGACATTGGTGTGCCCCATGAGTTCAAAGTTTCGCAACAACTCAAAATCCCACAAGCTGCCACTATAAAACAAACTGCCAATCCCAAACGTCTTACTGTACTGATTGCTACGATGGAGTACGATATAGAAGACTGGGGCATCAAAATCAAGATTGGCGGATTAGGTGTCATGTCTTCATTGATGGGCAAGAATCTCAAGCACCAAGACTTGGTATGGGTGGTCCCTTGGTGAGTGTAACCCTCCAAGCTGATCAGTAAAATCATACTGACCGCTTTCAGCATTGGAGACATAAAGTATCCAGTGGATCTCCCAGCGGAAAGTATAGCGGTCAAAGTACTGGGTGGTATGTACGAGATTAAGACACAATACCATGTGGTAGCGAGTATTACATATGTCTTGCTGGATGCGCCAATCTTCAGACAACAGACAAAAGCGGATCCCTATCCCACTCGCATGGATGATCTCGACAGCGCGGTCTATTATTCAGCTTGGAACTCCTGCATCGCGGAAGTGATGACAAGATTTCCCATTGATCTTTGTAAGTCGCCATACCTTTCCTATGCGGCCTTGAATACGGGTTGCGGCATATTGATGGAGAGTAGAGTACTCTCTAAAGATGTATTATGGCTCATTGGTGGTCCGGAGAGGGGATTGCTGATTCAGAGCTCGTGCAGACCATATAAACGATTACCATGGAGCGGTCGCCCCTTTGCATTTGCTTCCGAAGATCGTCCCGTGTCTGTTATCGCTTCATAACGCAGAGTTCCAGGGCCTTTGGCCCATGCGCTCTGAATTAGAGAGCCAAGAAATTTGCGAAATATACAATCTTAGTCCTGCGGTAAGGCATGCTCCACCTCGTAGCTACCCCGCTAATATGTTCGCGTAGGTGGTGCAGAAATACATCCGATTTGGAGAAGTCTTCAGTGCGTTGTCTACTCGTTGCCTGCTTGGGTCGTCGGTGTTGCTGACAGTGACACTTGTGGTAGATCTGTTACACGCTGGTGCCAATTACTTACGCATTCATCAAAAGGGGTTTGGCGCTGTTGGAGTATCTACAAAATATGGCAAGCGTGCATTCGCAAGATACCCGATTTTCTGGGGCATGAAGGATGTTGGGGGTAAGTCACTTCAGCATGATTCATCGATTTACTATTACTAATAAGTTCAGGATTACCAAACCCAGATCCAACAGATACCGCATCTTGGTCTGGGGAACACATTAAACCGGAAGAGGTCTCCGTCGACGAGGAACTCGAAGCTTCTAAACCCCGACTGAAACGACAAGCGCAAAATTGGGCTGGGTTAGTACTTTCTTGGTTGATTGTCCCCTGTCCAAGATCGAAACCACACTCCCAAGACCTATTTGGACGGCTATTATCTCTTTCGAGTCCTTCCTGCCGTCTTATTGCTCATATTCGAGCCTTGAAGAAGAAAGTCTGACACTAAAATCTACACAGGTTAAAGCAAGATCCTGAAGCAGAGCTTCTCGTCTTCGTAGGAAGATGGTCCAACCAGAAGGGCGTTGATGCGATTGCTGATGTATTCCCGTCTATTATAGAACAACACTCACATGTGCAATTGCTCTGTGTGGGCCCCGTGATCGACCTTTATGGTAAATTTGCGGCCTTGAAGCTCGCTCGAATGATGGAGGTCTACCCGGGACGGGTCTTCTCACAACCCGAATTTACCGCACTTCCGTCGTATATATTCAGTGGAGCAGATTTTGCTCTAATGCCTAGTAGAGACGAGCCGTTCGGGCTAGTGGCTGTGGAGTTTGGTCGCAAAGGCGTGTTATGCGTCGGTGCGTACATTCCAGAGCAATGTCTTCCTATCTGATGGCAGAACATGAGTTGCAACACGTGTTCCTGGAACAAGCGGCTCTTTTTCAACCTTAACGTGGTTCTGGTTTTAGATCTTTACCTTTCAAGAGATGTTGCTGACCGCAAAATGTGGGTAGGAGCCAGAGTTGGAGGACTCGGAAACATGCCTGGATGGTGGTTCACAATCGAATCGACGACGACCAGGCATTTTGTTCAACAATTCAAAACAGCCATAGAGGACGCACTCAAGGCAAAACCGGCCGTACGTGCCATTATGAGAGCTCGGGCTACTAAACAACGATTTCCCGTCAGCCAGTGGGTCGAAGATCTCGAAAAGCTTCAGTCTTCCGCGATAGAAATCAGTCATAAGCAAGCGGCAAAGGAAAGGCGCCCGACTTTGATTTCTCCAAGCACTCCCGCGATTTTGGAGACACCAAACTTGTTGAATGTACTACAATCACGCCTTGCAAAACCATCTCTACGTCCACGCCCTGCGGAAGCATCGCTGCGTCTACGCCCTACGCTGGTACAAGCCCCGAGCCAGGTCGGAGGCTTGAGTTCCATTGTAGAAGGGCGTTTGCTCGCTGGACCCAGTCCAGGTCTTGGAAGCAAATTGGGCCCTGGCAGCAAACGAAAGGGATCACAACCACCACTCTTACGCAACATCTCAGGCCCAATTACGAGAATTGATTTTGCTCCAGGGGCCAAGCGAAGTGAGGGGGAGTCATCGATTAATGTCCGACGACCGTTAGTGATCCGCGCGCCCACAGCGCCGAGCCTTTCTCTCGGACAGAATGGAAATAAGCGAGACGCCAATGAAACGTTCAATAGGCCGACGATGGAGCGATCTTTGTCAGGTCCAGTGCCACAATTGCGACTGAGCGATCGGAAAGCTATCAAACTGTTGGGAATGCAATTACCAGAAAGTCGAACAAGCTCCTCAAATGCCTCCAAGCCTTCCCCGTCCTCTAGCGAAGACAATTCAACTCAGCCATCCTCTGCCATTAGCAGCCCTACCACGCCACGGTTCTTCACGCCACCATCGACACCGTCACCATCATCCCGGCAACATTTCAGCGTTCAGACTCACACTTCTGCTGCGACATCCGTCAGTGCTGCCACCCCCGTCAATGCTACCGACTTCAACATCATACACTCTCCTCATGCGGTTGACCATTTCCCCAGTTTGGGGCCGCATTACTTCCCACACGGTAGTGTAGCTGTTCTGAGCGCATCAGAGATCAAGGGAGAGAACCCAGACAACATTCTACAGAACGTAACACCCTTTTTCTCGGACCCAGAGAAGGAATACGAAACCGTGTTCAAGCAGAAGCTGAAGAAGCTGAGCGGGAAGAATTCTGAGGACCAGCTCTGCATCGAAGAGTATCTGTTGAAAAGCGAAAAGTCGTGGTTCGGGAAGCTTCGCGCTGCAGAATTGAGCAAGACTTCTAAGGGCAATGTTCCAGAGCAGCCTCATACGGCAAACGTACAGGAGATTGCCAAAGATGGCGGCTTTGGACTGGGGAACAATCACAAGCCACCTTCTGGATTGAAACGAATCATGCGTAAGAAAGTCGGAGACTGGCCCGTTTATTCTTTTCTTTTGGCCTTTGTGAGCAGTTCATGCCCTGCTGATGATGACAATCTTGCTTACTTCGAATTTGTGTAGGGCCAAATGCTAGCCGCGAACTCATATCAAATCACGCTTCTCAACGGGACGATTGGTGAGTCGGCGAACAAGCTATATGTTATCGCTTCAATATATCTCGCTACGTCATTTGGATGGTGGCTGCTCTACAGACGACTCCGCACCGTCTACGTCGTATCGCTTCCATTCATTTTCTACGGTCTAGCATACTTTCTTGTCGGCATGTCGCCTCTCGGACCCAATCCAGCTGGCAAAGCCTGGATTCAGAATGTCGCGACAGGTTCTTATGCCCTAGCTTCCTCGAGTGGTGCACTGTACTTCGCAGTCAACTTCGCGGACGAAGGTACGATCTAGTCTTACCATGTAGACTTGGCCTCAATACTAACGTTAAGCAGGCGGCGCGCCTGTGACTTCATTTGTCTATCGAGCGTGTGTCATTCAAGGAACGCAGCAGATCTACGTGGTGGCGCTTTGGTATTGGGGAGCCGCACTCGCCAAAGCACATGGCACTCCCTCGGTCGTTGCGAATCTTAGCACGGATCCGAGGGTTATCACACCGCTCTGCGTCCTTGTCGCATGTCTGATGTGGGGCGTCGGCGTGGTATTGTTCGTGGGTTTACCGAATTACTACCGTCAAGCACCGGGTCATATCCCATCCTTCTATTATTCGCTGTTTAGGCGGAAGATCATAGTAGTAAGTTGCGCTCTTTCCTCGCAACCAGTACGTCACATTGGCTGACTATGAGCTGTAGTGGTTCTTTGTCGTCGTAGTGATTCAGAACTACTGGCTGTCCGCTCCCTATGGCCGCAACTGGCTCTATTTATGGTCTAATAACGCAGTCCCAGTGTGGGGAATCGTTCTTCTAGTCATCTTATTCTTCCTCGGTATATGGATCGTCTTCCTTTACATTTTCAGCCGAATGTCGAAAAGTCACTCCTGGGCCCTCCCTGTTTTCGCAATGGGACTCGGTGCCCCTCGCTGGGCACAGATCCTCTGGAGTACCTCGAATATGGGCCAGTATTTACCCTGGACAGCGGGACCGGTCGCGAGTGCTCTAGCAGGACGTTCATTGTGGCTGTGGCTGGGAGTGCTGGATGCTATACAGGGCGTCGGTAAGTGCCGACCTCCTTCGCCTCTCACTTGCACCTTGTAGAGCTCCCTTCTTGCATACCCATATTCATCATGCAATAGCCAGCTGACTGACCTGCCCATCGTTCCAGGCTTTGGCATCATCCTCCTTCAAACCCTTACCCGCTTCCACGTCCTCTTCACGCTCATCGCGGCCCAAATCCTCGGCTCATTGACAACGATCATCGCTAGAGCTACAGCGCCGGACAAAATCGGCCCTGGGACTGTTTTTGCAGAATTCTGCGTTGACCCGAAAGAGGGGTTAAATCATGGGTGGTTTTGGGTCGCGTTGCTGTTCCAGCTGGCGGTGCCAATTGGGTTTGGGGCTTTCTTTCGGAAAGAACAATTGAGCAAAGCATAGAGAATTGGGGCATTGGAGCGTTAGAAGGAGGGTAGAATTAGATATTAGCATTGATTTATATAAGGTAAAAACATGATCAAGCGGTTGAGAAGCCCGAGAATCAACATCTTGAGCTGCCAAGGCTTAACCCCTGTAGATCATCATCATTCATTGCCGACTTCAACTCCTTGACTCGTCACCACCTTGAACAAAGACATTACGCTGTCACCTTCACATTCACATCCATTGCTTCTATTATTTAACCCAGCATCATCTTTCGCATTCATCCATGAGTACCGGTACTTTCTTCAAAATTCGGCCCCTTGTTCGCTCGACGCGCCTTTTTTGCCCAAGTCCTCCGTCACCAACTCCCAACCACCAGACCGACCCCCCATCAACATCTACAAAATGTTACTCCTCGAGCCCCGCTTCCACTCCTTCTCCAGCATGCATGAAAACACCCAATCAGGCTGGAACTACTGCATGACGAAGGCCTACTGCAAGTCCGTCACCCCTAAGCCCTCCAGCCCCATTCTTACCCCTCATACTAACACACCCCTCCCAGATGGCCCGCTATCGTCGGCATCATCGTCGCGGTCCTCGTCATGATCCTCACAGTCTACTGCTGTCTACGCTGCTGTTTCCGTCGACGTCGTGGAGGCGGCGGCCGCAACCGAAACCGCGCAAACACAACCTCCATGTTCAATCCCATGCCATATCAAGGCTACCAACAAGCCAACAATCCCCAAAATGCGCCACCCCCATACGGCGAGCCCGCACGCTCCGCACAATTTGATGCGCCGAGTGGCAAGAAAGTGACTGCGGATAGCTTGCCCGCCATGCCAAGTTGGGATACGGCCCAGAGTAGGAGGGTTGCGGAGCCGGGAGAGGATGTGGAGATGGGGCAACTGGCACCGGCTGAGAAGGGGCATAAGCCTATGACTAGTATCGGGGCGAACTCGTCGAGCGTGAATTTACTTCCGCAGAACCCGAACTATGCGGAGGCGGATAGCCACCCCGTCTCAGGACCATACGAAGCGCAGGGTAATCAACTTTCACCGCATTACACAGGCCCCGACTTTGGCCACGGCGCTGGTCATCCCTACACTGGACCCGACTTTGGCGTTGGACATGGTCAGCAGACTGCTTATTCGGCATATGCTCCAAGTGAGAGCACACGATATGAGCCTAGTGGTGTGAACGAGCCGCAAGAGTTGGGGACTACATACACCAACACGCTGCCTCCACCAAGCCCTAGTGCACACCAGCAGGGCTTCCAAGGACAGCAAGCTGCGCCTGGTGTCCTGCAGGCGGGACGAAGGCCTGGTGGGCCTGGTGGGAACGGGAATTCGTGGAGGGATGTTTGAATGATATTTCAATGTGCACTGAAGTCGTTCTAGGTTTTGGCATCTTGCCTGTGGGGACTATGCTTTCCGTCGAGATGTAACTGTATTTCTCACGACATCGAGGCGTTACTCAGAATTGCATCATGTGTGGTGTGAAAGGCACCTTTGCAACTTATGACTCTTCACTTCTGATAGGATAGGTATGGTCTGTTGCAAGAAACCCATTTTTCAATATTCGCTGTTCATTCGATGCTGCGATAGTCCATGAACACTAGAAAATTTTATACCAAAGTTGGAAAGTACAGATTCTTCTTTCCATCACTGTGGCTTCCTGTGATCCACACCTGAAAAAATTACCACCGGTTTTCAAAGCCTTGATCTTAAACTCTCTCAAGAAAATCACCCAGAATCACAGTGTATAACCCCAACGTTCTCGCCTATTCTCAACATCGTTCTCCCTCCATGCTCTCACGGAATTTTGTCCTGACCATACAATACTCTCACCACAGACCCATCCCTCACCAATCCACCCCCCCCAAACCAGAATGTCAAACCCAGAACCCAACACCCACGGCTACTACGCCTCTCTCGACCAACTCATCATTGACGGCCGCGCCTGGATGGCCCCAGAAATATACTCTCGACTCGGCGACCCACGGAGTTTTTTCGGTGACTGGGGTGGGAATAAGGCGATTGGACGATCGAGTACCCGTATATCATCAGAGACTAAGGGATCGAGTGCTGAATCGAGTACTGAATCGAATGCGGAATTGGATGCTTCGAGTATTGAATCGAATGCTGAATCGAGTGCTGATTGGAATACTGAACCGAACACCCATTCCAGTGCCGAACAGCACGCTTCGAATTCTAGATCGAACACTGATTCTAACGTTGGATCAAGTTCTGCTTCGAAAACTTCGAGTGCTGAACTGAATACTAGATCCTATACCAGGACGAACGCTGACTCAAATCCCGAATCACATAGTATACCGAATCAAACGCTTCATCGACGGGTACTTCGAATAAAGAAGCCAACAAACAGCAAGACGAACACTTCACACCAGCTCACTAGAGAACACAACAACAACATCGAACAATGGCTCTAAACCCAGGGCACCAGAACGCTAGCAGGATACAAGACTACCTCCGCCCAACTCACCGCCTCGCAACGCCGATCCTCCCAACGGTGTAAGAAGCTCGAGGCCGGGTCTGCTAACGAATGATGAAGGGGAGATGGTGTGTTATAACGAGAAATACCTGAGACACGAGTTTCCAAATCGGTGCGGGCTTGAATCCATGAGAGTTCCACATAATCTAAAGGGACCGAGGAAGAACGTGTATGAGAAAGAGAGCTGTTATGCAATTTTACTTTAGTGGGATTCGGTGGTAGAGATGATATCTAAAGGTATGATCGAGGGGATATTATTACATGACGTGGATTTTGATTAGCTGTGTTCTGTAGGAGTAGTCCATATCTATCTAAATCTTTGCACGCGTCTGGACTCCGTCTCGGCGTTTTGTGAGCATTATTTTCCCCACACCTGCGACTTCTTTGAACGGCAGGCCTGCAACTTTGGAAGTCTTACTAATCTCCAAAAATTGATTCAGACGCAGAGGTGCAGCCACGCAGACATACGAGCGGTGGATTGGAGAAACTCGATTTGAGTGTGTATAATCAACATTGAAATATGTAGCCCAAATAATACGATATGTTCAGCACCTCATACTCACATCAACTCATACCTACCCAATCGCTTGCTCGCTCAAACGCCACGCCAGTCAGAAGTCGCTCGAAACAGAGATAGCCTTCCAATACACTTATAGTACCAGAGCTGTAAGAAACGCCATAACGCGTTTCTCAAATCCCACATACTCAAGTCCAAAGCTTTCAGAAGACCCTAATCAAACATTTCGGTTCTCACGCCGGCACGGGCTTCGTCCTAGCCAACGCAGCGGCGCCTTTTTTCTCCTTGAGCGCCTTGAACTCCGCTAATTGCGCAGCAATATGTCCCAGCACATCGTCCATGGGACAAGCATTCTCTAACAGATTCTGTCTGTTGAATGGTATCACCATGTTCCGTAGTGAAAGCGTAGATATACATGTCTAGAATTGCAATATCAGTATACTTGACTTTTGGTCACGGAGAAGATAGGAGGAGAAAGGCATACCTCAATCCTCGTAACCTGATGTTCCAAAAAGCTAACCAAAAAGCGATCGGTAACCTCCCCACCCCGGTTTTTCATCCTCTCCAAAACACTCTTCTCCGGCGGTTTCACAGTCGTAGAGCCAGGGTTTTCAAGTGCGCTACACATCATCTCGAGTCTGAGACTAATATTCCAAAGCGCCCATAAGTATTCCGTATCGAACTCCAGTGAGCTATTAGGTTGCAAGCTGGCTGGCTCGTTGGAAGCGGCGGCAGCTTCGGCATCGCTGCGCTGCTGTTGTGCAATCAAACGACCGGCGAGAGAGTGTGGATACATCATATAGATGAGTTCTGGATTCTCAAGGCCCTTCAGTTTCTGAGTACCTAGGTCTTTGACTTCGAAGCCCCCACTGCTGAGAGCCCTCAGTTCCCTGCGTATAGATGCGCTCATTGGATCGTCATTCAGCGAGTCCTCTGAGCCTGTCGAGCCAGAACGCTCTGGATCAGCAAGAGTCTCGAGCGAGCGTTGAATCTCGACAATGTAGTCAGACGAAACATAGATCTGGCCACCATCTGCAGCGCCGGAGATACGAGCTGCGCGGTTGACCATGGGGCCAAAGTAGTCCATACGTCTGGTGACAGGATCTGGTTCGCACACAGGGGCGCCCCAATGTATGCCCATCCGGACTGACAAGCCCCGATAGATCGTATTGCCGTCTCCGTCCAGAACTTCGGAGCAGTGTACCGTGTTCAAGATTTCGGGTGGCCAGTCCACGTCGAGGAGGTGTTGCTGAACGACGAAGCACCAAAGTAGAGCGGCTGTTGCTGTGGGAAAGGATACCATGAAGGCGTCACCTTCAGTCTTGACTTCGTACCCACCGATGACCCTCAGCTGCCGCCTCATGACTTCGTTGTGGGACTTGATGGCAGATCTCATAGCAACGGGATAGTTTTCCCACAGAGTGGTAGAATTTTTGATATCCGTGAATACCATACTGAGATCTCCAGTGGGCGCTTCCACTTCGGGATCCAATCTCTGAAGAGTAGAATCATCTGGACGGTCTCGCTTCTTGCCGCGCTTTGGCTGAAAATCATCTTGCATCTGGGATGGACCCATTGAAAGACTTTGACCTCGGTAACGATTCCGTTCCCGTCTCTTCAAGTCGCTGACGCCAATAATCTGGACCATGATTTTACCAGTCGCCCCAAAAGCCATAGCTAGATCACGTAGCTTTTGAGCCGCACGCATAAGATCTCCTCGTTCGGATCTCGCGACATCTACAACCATGTCAAGACTCATGTAATCCCAAAGCTCTTTGGAAGCAATGAGGATCATCTCGTCTGATTCTGTGAGGGTACGATGAGTGACGTTTGGAGCAGCCATAACAGCGGGCATCATCTGGATGTAGCCAAAAGCGCGCGAAACCTCAAGAACATCGTTCAGCTTGCCGTGGCGTGAAACATATCCTCCAGCTTCACGGATACGTTCTCTTTCCCGTCGATCGGCTGGCTCGTGCTTGTGTGTCAGGATCTTGTGGCCACCATCCGACTGCATGAGCATTGCCTGAGCGTCGCCAATATTTGCGAGATATAATTCCATGTTGTCAAGAAACATCACGGTAGCCACGCCTCCTGAGTTGAGATCATCTGCGCTTAGGGTCTGTGCTCCAACTGATCCACGATGCGATTTCTGTGGCCGATGCTCCTTTTCATCGAAAGTCTGAGTTGCTGTCGTGGCCAGATCTTTATTCAGCGCGAGGAATGTTTTTCGAAGTCCATCGCCTGGAGTCTCCTCTTTCTTGAGTTTGCCAAGCTCTTCAGTGAAATGATACTGAAAGTTCTCATGCAAGTACTTAGCAAGCTTGGAGCCACCACTTGACATGGCCTGCCCATCAAACATTCCGAGAAGCGTCTCGGTCTCATGTCCTCTAAATTTTGGAACCACCATATCGATAGTGGATAGATGCTCGTGCTTACCCAAGCTATCAGCCATCCCGTAAGCCAAAGAGCCTGCCAGTGAGCCAGACGTTCGCACTCTTCGATCCTCGGTCTGGTCAGGCACTGAGGGGATGGTAAGCGTCACATCCATGAGTCCAAGAACTCGTAGATAGCTTAGCGTCGAAAAATTCGTAAGATCGGTACTTTCCCTGCTGCCATTCTGGGTGAAAGCACGGCTTGGCTTGATCTCGAGACGCTTGTTACCGGAGAAGTTCAAGTACTTCAGATTCTTGTTCCAGTTCCAGTTCCAGTCATATGGCCAATTGGAGACATTGTATTTCAGAGAATTGCTTCCGACGTCAAGGACTTTGAGCTTGCGGACTTTGCCAAGCTCGGCTGGAAGGACCTGAAATTTATTACCGTTGATGTGGAGGACTTGTAATGACGATACTTCTTCAAGATCATCCGAAGGAAGCGAAGAGAGCTCATTACCAGACAAGTAGAGCTCAGTGAGGAACTGCCATCGTTTTATGGAGCGTGGTGGAATGTCGTATAACTCATTGTAGGAGAGATTGAGGACTCGTAGTTCTGGCAGCGTGGTGATCTCATCAAATACTTCATCGTTGAGTCTATTATCTGCCAAATATAGATTCCGCAGGGAACCAGCAAAAGTATTAGCTCGTTGTTGCGCCTGTAGATTGGAATCTTTCCGAGTCACAGGCGTCATGGTCCCATTGGTCTGGTTCCTCGAGACCACCGAGGCCTTCCTCCCACCTGGTCCATAGACAGAGACTATCGACCCTTGGCGTGTACTTGAAGCGGGTGAGCTGCCAACGCTGAGCAGTCCACCCGAGGCCTGACTTGGTCTCCGGTCCTTGAAGTCTTCGAGCCTTCCTACTTCTTCGTTTTCGGGAGTAGTCGCGGGAATGGGAGTCGATTCTCCGGAATCATGCGCACTGCTTGGCTGAGTCTCAGGTTGAGTAGACGCTATCACGGTCGCAGGCTTGGGAAAGCTTTCCAAAACGTTCGAAGAGACATTTAAGGTTTCTAAATGATGACAAAACCACACTTCTGGTGGTAGTTTCTTCAAATTGCATTCTCGGATGTCCAGAAAGCGTAGTTCGTGAAGATGACCAATCGTGGCTGGGAGGCTGCTTAATGGATTTCTCGCAACACTCAGATGCTCGAGCTTCTGAAGTCTATTTAGCTGGGGAGATATTGTTGAAAAGTGGTTCTTGTCTAGCGTGAGCTTCGTGACATTCTTCATCCTTTCGAAAATACTGTCATCGAGCTGCGAGACTTTACAGGAAGCCAGATTCAGAGACGTCAAACTCGGCACTGGGACTTTGAAATCAAACCGTGTCATTGGATTGTGGTCCAGATGAAAGAGGCGAATCTTCTCAAAGCTCCCCTCAAACTTCGATATGATGTTGTGACCAACCATAAGTTGCTCAAGCTTCGGTAGCGTGGCGAATATGTCAATGTCGGTAATACCATTGAACCGTAGGTCAACCTCCTTGAGATTCTTGAGCTCCTTGAAGCTTTCTGGAAAAGAGCCATGGAGCATGTTATTTGTAGCCCAAAGCCTTTCCAACGATGTGAGCCGTCCAATCTTGGGCAAGGTTCTGACAGTGTTAAAGCTTATATCGAGATCGACCAGGCCCTCTAGATCACAGAGGAAGTCTGGTAACGACTCTATATAATTCGAGGAGAGATTCAGACTTCGCAACGATGTGAATTGGCCAAAGTAGGGAGGTAGGTGTTTGAGCTTGTTGTTGGACATCTTGATGCTGACTAGACTTGACAATTTATTCAACTCTGCGTGTTCTAGCTGTTCAAGACGATTATTAGATATATCGAGTACAGTTAGTCTTGTCGCGAGGCTAAGACTAGCAGGAAGTTGCCACGCCTCATTACTGACATATCGAACTTCCCGAAGGTTAACACAGCTTTGGATGAAGTCTTTTGGAACGTCGAGGGCAAGGTTGCGGGATAGGTTGAGCGAGATGATTTCGGTAGCCTTCTGATATAGGGTGATGGGTATCGTTACTATGCTCCGACCTTGAAGGTCAACGTGACTGTACTTTTGCAGCTTGCCATGACCCGGTTCGCTCTCCAAGCTGTAATAGCCACTTAGCTTTGTTGGTACAAAGGTAAAGCGGCACAAGTAGCTGTTGTCTTCACGGCCAATCTCTTCGATCCTGTCCGTATTTTGATATCCAGCTTGCTCAAGAAGCTTCTTTTGGATGGCTATTGGTCGCTCTCCTGGTGCTAATTGTCTATGGAGGTCGTGTTTGCGCATGATGATCTGATAATTGCCTAGGTCGTCCTGTAGAAATGACTTCTTTCCCAACACTTGCAGTATCTCCGAAGCCGTCGTATTGACCCCCATAGACAACGTGGCAAAAGTCGAATCAATCCGAAAAATCCGTACACAATGCGCAGTACCGTCGTCTTCGACCTTTTGCGGAAGCCCAGCATCATCGATTTCCCGCAGTCTGGCCAAGTTCTCATCGCCAACTTTCTTGACTGCCCATGAATCTGGAGCATCCCAAGCTCCTGGTCCATTCCCAGCATCTGAGTCCTTGAGCTCTTTGCGAGGCTCTTCAATTATTGGTTCTCCCGTAAAGATACCACCGTGTGCGAGGCCGTTTGGATTTGCAGCTGTAGGGTCAACAATACCAGTCATATCATCAAGGTTCGTGTCCAGTACTGGAAAAGCCGAGTCGCTCGCGATCGACGCATTGCGTGCCTTCTCGTCCTTGCTGTGATCGTAGCTAAACCCTCGCTTTGGCTTGGGGAATTTGCCGTGGCTGTGCATTACCTTCGACGAGCCGCTGTCCTTCTTCAATATTGGAGACGACGATGCGTATGATGCATCCCCAATAGAGTAGTCTGAGGCTTTCGCTGTCGAGCCGCTGTCGAACGTGGCAACACTTCCCTGCCTGACAGTGTCCTTCTGCGCTGCTAGCTCCGATTTGTAGGTCCTATTGCTCTCGGAAGAAGTAGCATGGTGCAGGGATGTTGTAGACCCGGGGAGATGATTGAGGAAGCCGTGACTGTCATGTTCCCCTTTGTGCCTCCGAAGCTTGTCGAGAAGGGATCGTTTCCCACCATTAGACGAGCCATGAGCCGGAGGTTTTTGGCCGGGTTGAAAAGTTTCGCTACGGCTGACGCCACTATTAGAGCTCGGCGTCGGGCTTGACCCACGTATAGGCAACGTATTCCGTGAAGCCATTGGGGATGAAATCGAGTCTTTCAGCATGCGAATGTTATTCGCGGAGTCTTGTCTGTTGGTCAAGGGTCTTGTTGGCTGGCCATTGCCTGAGTCCTTAGGTGGAGGTCTAGGGGGTTCGTCTTTGCTTCTGGTATGTCGATGACGGGGTAGATGAAGTCGGTGGTGATGTTGAGATTGGGGAGTTGGGTCGCCTTCCGCATATCGTTGCTTATCGGGACCTGATAGCGCCTGCCTCACGGGTGCATCGCCGTACTGTTGGATTTCCTGCAGAGGGATTTGGTCAGCGGTGAGTCGCGACTACCGGAACACTAAACTCGCGACCACTCAGATGTGCAACTACCGCAATGGAGCATCCAGCACGGCTTAGTGCCACTGCAAGGAAAGAGCTCCTTCTTCGCTCCAGTCAGGGCACCCTTCATCACCTTGATATGCAGGCTATTCCATGCCATTGAGGTGGTTTGATTTTGTTTGACGTGCCATGTTGCTTTTGTCGTGTGATGATTTGAATGTATTGAAGCCCAACCAAACAAGGCTTCAAAGTCTAGTACGACGTTTGACGAGAAATGCAAACGCAGTGACTGCATAGCTGGATAACGAACATCCCTACGTACCTTGTAGTCTTGAAATAGCCACGGGGTGATGTCACTTGAGGGCGCCGGAGTCCTAGGCCTTGAGTTTGTGGGAGAATTGGGTCCCCGTCCATCATCTCCACTCGTATGTCTGGTATGCAACGACCCATGTCTTGAAGACGCGGTTTGCTCTCTCTGAAGCATGTTCGGTATGCTTGTGTCCGAGCTCCTTGACGACTGCCGCCCATCATCGCTGAACATGCCTGTCACTTTCTTGTACGGCGTGCCCATGTTTGTACTCGTTTTTGATAATGACGTTTGACTACTTTCGGTCGTTGCACTGGTGGCGACAGAAGGCCGCCGCTCATCGGCCAGGCCGAGAAACATTGGGTCTGGCGAATCGCTGTCGCCGGTGTCTGGTCGGGAACTGGAGGAGAGTTGGAGCTTGGGGGGACCATCATTGAGAAAGTTCGCAGAGGTGAGGCCATGGGTGGATATTGCGGGGAGGTCATCGTTCATCCAGGGTGCTATGTCAGAGGTAGGAGCATCTGTTGGAGGAGGGAGCTTTGAGGAAGAAGGTGCAGCTTGTCTTGCTGTGTTCGACTTCTGCTTGCCCTGCTGATTGTCTTGACGGGTACCTTTTATCGCATCTAGTGGCGCCGGTGGCGCCACATCGTCTGGTGAGTCGGAAAAGAAAGTCCCATTACCGGCGAAAATGGTAGAGTTCTTGGCCGCCCTATATCGTACACGGAGCTCTGTCAGCCTTCAAGGTCCACGGGCTCCTAGATTCCCTCACCCGTCGCGACTGCGGCCGAGCGGGGCGTACGAGGAAAGGTATATCTCGAGATAATGGAGAGCACAACAGCGATACCAGGGTGTACTCACAAGTCTTCCTGACGAGTGCGAAGTTGCGGATGTGCTTTCTTCGAGCTGGCCTCGGAGCCGCCCATAATCATGTCATGCAGCCGCATGGTGCCCTTCTTTGCCGGCTTCTCAGAGACATGCTTCGTTGCTGTGCTCCCACCCTTGGTCATCGTTGGCGCCCTCAGTTCGTTAGTAAGGCTGGGAAGGAGTGGAGGTTTCCAATTACGCGCAGGAGAGGTGGGTGAGATCGACTGCGGAGAAGTGGTCAAGCATATAATCTAGCGGGATGCCTTTTTATGTCCGATAAGCGTACCAGTCGTTGCAGGCGTTGACTGCAGGAAAGCGGGCGGAGAAAGGGAACCCTGCAGCGACGGCCGATTGAAACGGTTTGGAGAGCGTTTGATGGGGCGCCTACATCTGGTATGGCAAAAATAGACAATGCTTACCCGTTGAATGGGATGATTGTAAGAATATCAGGGTCTATGGACATCTGGGAGGAGTTCGCGCCAAAATGTGGAGAACGAGACTAAACCAGGTTCGGATCTAGCCGAGATATGGCGATCTCAGGGACTGGATGCTATTCACTCCTCTACATCTTCACTCCTGAACATCACTATATATTGTGAGTTTTGCAAGTCAAATTGAATGATTTGATGAATAGATCAGCTATTTATGGAAATGATCGTAAACATAAGCTCTATGTTGCGCCATTAGACTTAACGTCTAGGTTCTTCTTGGCCTCCTCTGCACCAGTACCCAGATCAACCTGGGCTTTTACAAGATCTGCATGGTTTTTCGCCTTAACCTCTCACATGTCCATCTGGGTTTGCCTCGACTTCCTTTGCCGCACCCAGAAATTTACTAACCCTATCCTTCTCTATCTTCGCTTTCTTCTTGGCCTCCGGTGGTGGGTACCTTAGGCTTTCGTCGCTATGTCTGGCCATTCTTTCGATCTTGAGTAATCGTCTTGTTTTGGTTGGAGCATTTCGAGGAGGGCGTTGGTGGCTGCAGGTTTCAACGTTTGCGGGGTGAGCTGGGTAGAATTAGCATGGATCATCTAGCTTTGCGGTGAAGCAAATAATCGCTTACAATATCAGCATTGTAATCTTCTTTCAATTTCGTGATGTCTGTGTACTCGAGTGACTCCCCATCCGATGTCCGCCTTGACCTCTAAGCAACTATAGGCTTTACCATGGCGGAAATTTCGCTGGATGACAGTCTGCGTGAACGCACAGCCTGTAGCGCAGCAGATACCTCAGAGGCGACACCTCTATTATCCTTTTTCATAGTATCCGCCTCAGGATTCTCCACCCCCGCTTCTCCATCTGTTGCGATCTCGGGTAGCACTAGAGCAAGGGCATCTACGGCGTCTTGTTCCAGCTTTTGAGTGTTCCCAACTGTCTCTTTGCTACGTGACTTGAATAAAGATAGGAAACGTAGGAGTTTCTTGCGTCCGGGTGGGGAAGCCGACAAGGGTCTTTCTAGCCCGGCCAGAGGGTTTGTGGATGGCCCACCTCCTCCTGAAATGCTGTAACCTCAATCGTTGGTGAAAACGGATTTGCAGTTTCCAAGGATGCGGGACTATTATCGACTCCTGGTCCTTCCTTGGTAGTGGCTGGGTCGACGGACCTGTCACTTCCTACCCGCGACGTGAGCGGAGAGATGGGAGGGGACGTGCCATCACCACCATCATTCTCAGCCCACCTGTCGCTACCTTGTACACTGTTGGCCGTGGTCTCGCAATCGCTACTAGTGATACAACACTCGCCATAGAAGGACTCCACGCCAGCATCTGTATCTTTGGTAGTCTTTGCAATCTCCGTACACAAGTCGTTGGCAGGGGCCTCTTCCCCGGATTGACTTGCACCATGAGCGTAGACCACGTGAGAGGAAGGTTGTCAGACTCTAAGCCGGAGGTACGCAGACCTCGCGACCATTTGTCGACTCCTTTCGGGTTCCGAAAGAACCGGTGGGTGCCGGTGGCATTTTCAAAGTACTCTCGCAGTCCGCCGATACTCCGACCTTTGAGCACTATCGTCATTTCGACGAAGACACAGCCAAGGGACCATACATCTGACGACTCGTTTCGACTTTAGTCATTCGTCAATTCTGGTGCACAATAAATCCAACTCTTGCCTGTGTCCTCAACGGTTGTGCCGCTCGAGAGATGCTCCTAGTCCAGAGATATACCAGAATCTGTGAGACATACAGATTCACCTTTCACTAAGATGTTCTCCAGCTTAATGTCCTTATAGCGAATCTTTGAGCCGTGAAGGTATCGTAACGCTGTGGCGAGACAGCCATAGAACCTTCGTAGCATATCTAAGAGTCGATCATTATCTGGTACAAATTTGCAGAACTCCACGAGATTATAGTCTGCGACAGGCGACATGATTAGACTAATATATTTGGCGTCGGTGCAACTGAATACCTATACCAATATTAGCAAGACGGATAAGGACGGAGAGCTTCGAAGCTACTGACTGGCTCAATATAATGATGATGTTGGATTCTTTTTACGAGGTAAAGTTCCTTCTTGAAGCCGTCGATCTCGTTTTGGCTTTCTCCTCTTCCTCTCCTAAATCGTTTCCTCGTAAATTCTGTGTGGCTAAAGGCACTATATACCTTGTCGATAGTAGTAAAGCCCCCACGGCCAAGCATTTCTTTAACCTTAAATGAGAATGTGTCGCTATTGCAGAAGTGTGCGTGCTCCTTTATCTCGCTCTTTTCAAGATCCACTGCCTTGATTACGACGAGCACCTAGGTTGCAAGGAACCTTTCGCGTGAGTAAGGGCCGAGGTTATTGGGTACATATTGTTCTTCGAATGGGAACTAGTGATCGTCGTATCCTTTGTCCAGGATCTTATCAATCGTATGTAATTCGCCAATGGTGCGAAGGACCGTATAAAGTCTTGGTGCCTTGCTCCACGTCTGCTGTTCCGCTCTCAAATGGCGAGATACCTCTTGAAAGTCCTAGTCGTAATATGGAACATTAAACTCTGCTCTTTCCTCGAAAATTTTTGCTAAATTAGAACTCTGTTGTCTCGACGAGATGGGAGAAGACGAGTCTCCTCCCGGAGGCAATGGGACTTTGGTTTTTTTAACGAAGGAAGTTGAGGCACGGAGGAGGAGGAGCTATCTTTGCGGAAAGGGTTTCTGAACGGTATAGGTGAATAAGACGAGCCTTTCTTCCAAAATGGATTCTTTGACTGTATAGGTGGGCCCTGCTCAGAACCTGCCCTAGACAGCCGATCCCGCTGGGGCGCCGCGGTCCTGTCGCTGCTTAGCTCATCTTCTATCGGTTGACGAGGCGAGGCATCGAAGCGTTCGTCGAACGCATAGGCCATAGCTCATCGTTGGTGCCCAGCTGCAATACCGCCCGAGCAGACTTGTTCAAGGAGATAGTGCAATGTCTTATCAATTAGAGAATGAAGCCTGAAGCTGACTCACCGTAGCCACCGCTGGGCCCCTCATCAAGACTAAACAGGTCATAATTGACGAAAGAGCCTCAGTCTGGGGTCAACAATGAAAGCGTGTACGAGTAAGCCGACAAAGGACCTAGATCTTGCCAGACACCGAGTTCACGCAGCGCTCCGACCACTATTGTCTCACATTTTGATGGGTAGTCTATTTAGCTATCCAGGGCGGCACTCACACTCGGCCAAAAAGCATCGAGTAATGGCTGCAATGTTTGGGTAAGACAGCAGAATTGCCTATTAGCTCCTACCAATCACCAAGTTCATGCAAGCTCCTGCTAACGTGGCCCGACACTCCCAAGGTCACTTACTTATCTATCCATTGTGGCTGTCCTTTGTGAGGTAACCGGTGAACCATGGCTGCCACACCACATCTTAGCCCAACAGCCGTAAGCAGGTGTCGCGCGGTCGAGTGTTCCTCTCGTGTTCGGAATCTAACTTGCTTTTGAGAGATAATGGCCACAGCAATACATTGTATCAGCGAAAGACTGTCCTCTTTTCATCAAGTCTAACCTTCGTACTGAAAGGTGAAGTCGATGGAAAATTTCAAGGAATAAGATGGATTGGAGAAAAACATAGCGAGCTGAGCTAATCCCCCGGAGCGGCTATTGCCATCCCTACTTAAATCTTCGATTTTAGGCACCTCTTGGCGTTCTAATAGCGGGGCTTGGGGCCGTGTCCCGGGGGCCACTAACGCTAATCGCTCGCTGCAGTAAGCTTCGTACCATGAGCACAACAGAAGCCTCGTATCGCTCTCCGAACGTCCCACATTCTCCCCTCACCCAACCCAATGCGTCCCGACGCGCCCCGCTCCCCCGTCGCGGGTCCAGCAACAGGTCCAGAACCACCCTTTCCCATCCGCCTCTCAGGCCCCATAGTCAAAGGCTTCGGCCGTGGCAGCGCCGAGGTGAATCCTTATACTCAGCTTCATCCAGCCTTCAGTCGCTGATGGACGACAGCTCGGCATCCCAACCGCCAACATCCCCATCGCAGGCCTGAGCGTTGGTGGACACAAGGAAGTAGAGAGTGGAGTCTATTATGGTTGGGCGGGAGTCGATGTCGAGGATACAGGAAAGAGGTGCATCCAGGGAGAAGGGGGCAATCATGGGGGCGGTGGAGGGGTATGGGGAATGGTGATGAGTATTGGCTGGAATCCCTTTTACAAGAACACAGTCCGCAGCGTTGTACGTCCCATTTCCTCCTCCCCTGTTTCCTGCCCCCTTTCATTTCCCTCCTCCTCCTTCACCAGTATCACCACCATACTAACCCACACGTCAACCTAGGAAGTTCACATCCTTCACCTATTCCCGCACTCCTTCTACAACGCGCGCATGAACCTCTTAATCTGCGGTTTCATACGGCCGGAGTACGATTACGTAAGTAAGGAGAGTTTGATCGAGGACATAAATGTGGATATTGATGTGGCGAGACGGAGTCTGGAAAGGGATGCTTATGCGAGGTTGAAGGGAGAGGAGTATTTGAGGGTTTTTGATGGGGAGGGGAAGGAGGGGGAGGTGGCGAGCTGATGTGGCGGTGGTAAACAGGGTGGGATTGGAATTAGTGGTGTTCGGCATGGCGTTTGGTATGGTTGGTGGCGATGACATGGAATCAATCGGATATAGATTTAGCATGGCACAAGGTTAGATGGCAATAAAATAGTGATTCGATGTACAGACTCGAGCGGGTGTCTAGATTAAATGACTGGAATCATTGACCTTGATCGATGGAGGTATATACAACTATGACAGCCGAGTAGTGATCGGTGGATACATTAACATCGTGCATGCCAGCGGACCCCTTCCGTCACCCTTCCACCCACATCGTTGAGACATGAGTTCCTTCTCTTGGTATATACACGGTCGTAAGCGCATTCTTCATAAGCAAGGTAGAACGTTCATGACGAAAAGCATTGGGATATCAAAGACGTCTCTCTTTACAGACCAACATAGCATGCATTCGACCTTGTCCTCATCCTCTCCCGGAATCCTCCCTTTACTACCAGGCCGGCTCCCATCATGGTGCCTTTTGAGCCGAGACCCAATCTCATTATCAAAAGCACTCACGTCCTTCGCGGTCCTATATTTGAGAATTCTGCAGGGCGTTGTAACACTGCCTCTCGAGTCTCCAAAAGCAAGGTGCGCATAGTCATCAAAGAAGTCGCACGCGCTCTCATCATCAAGTAAATCCACTATGGACACGGGTTTGGGTCGTTGTTGGGAATCATTGGTATCCGTTGAGGTGTCGGGGTTTCGAGGGGTGTTTGTACCGCGAGATGTTGATGCGCCTGTGCCTGGTGCACCAGATGGGGCGCCGCCCGTGTTTACATTAAGATTCGGCTCTTTACCAAGGAGTACTGATTTTGTCCAGCCGGTGAGGATGGAGAAGCCTTCGCCGACTGCGACGACTTCGCCTGTGCGGCGGCAGAGGATGGTGGGGGTGCCGGTCAGGCTGAGGTTATCTTCGTATTCGAGTAGGGTACGTTGCAGACACTTTTCCATGAAGACGCGGTCGTCATCGTCCAATTTTGTCAGGGATGATATGAAAGAGGGGCGAATGGAAGCGAGGGCTTTAGCAATGTGAACAGTCCGTTTCTGGGAGAACCGTTTTCGAATGAGGGCCATGAGATCGTGAAAGGCTTTGGTGTAGGAATAGGGTTCAGTAACCATGTTGTATACTGTTGACGGTTTCCGGCTGCGGCGTGAAAAGGTGGTCTGGGCCTTCATTGTTGAGGTTCCAGGGATCGAAGGAACGGTGGATGCTGAGTTGTTCGAAATGGCGGATGCCTGGTGAGATTGGGCTTCCGATGATCGGAGTGTTGGCGCCTGGTGAGAGTTGCTAATGTTAGTATTCATATCTTTTGTGGCCGGATTTCCCTCGAAACCCGCTAGCGTACCTTGCGGACTTGGGCCTGACATTGGAGTTGGATAGCCATTTCCGGCTCCTGGGAATCCAGACCGTTCCTCCTGCTTGATAAACTCCTCGTACGCATCCACTTGCCCACCCAGATTGTAAGCGATAGCTCCTTGCCTGGCGTCTGGCTGTGGATACTGATATCGCTGGGTGTTCGAAGGACTTGAACCGTAGCTGGTGGACATCATGCCTGGCATATACTTGGTATCACCAGCATCGAAGGATCCAACGCTTTCATTTGGCGGAGTGTCTACCATACCAGAAGACATGTGGCCGAGCACAGAGTATTCGCCATATCCGTAACTATTGTCGAACGGATTATTGTCAAGGTTTAGATCTGGGAACAACTCGTTTGCGAGAGATTGCTGCTGCATTGGATCCGACGACATAGGCACGCTTGGTCGTAGATTGCTAGCGTACGTCGGCATCGCCGATGATGGTTGCTGCGGACCAAGCTGATACCGGTTTGACATTGGTAGAATCTGGTTGCCATACGGTTGTGAGATCATCTGGTGCTGCGGTGCGCTCGATGTATACATCGGGTACGTTGATGGAGCTGTCTGCTGCCCTGGATACATAGCGCCTGGTCTTGCGCCAGGGAAACCAAATGGAAATTGTTGATTCCGGTTCACATTCATAGCAGCTCGCGCTGCCGCTGCTGCGTCGGCTTCCTTTTCCTGGGTGGGAGTTAGATCCTCATCTGCAGTTCCTTCTAAGTACTTTGCCTTCTTCCGCTTTCCATCTTTGCAAACTTTCTTGTCGCCGCACCTTTCGCATGGTCTCATGTCGCCTAGGAGGAGTCAGCCTTTAATTCAGTGATGATAAAGTTTAGGAATGAGGAGAGACTTACTGCAGGTAAGATGTGCTCTTTGACAATTCTCACAGGCCCTACGAGCTTTCTTTCTTTTCACCCTGTTAGGGTCTTTGTTGGCAGGCTTTTTGACCTTGCCACCATCTTGAAGCTTGCGGGCACCTGGAGACATATCTTTGGTGCGTATATCATCAGAGTCTTGACTCTCTGAATCGTCTGATGACTCTGTATGCGATCTTGAAGGAGCATCATCATCCTGGCTTGAAGCCATCCTTATAGAGGTACCTAGGTACCGCACAGGGCAGTTCCGAAGCCGGCTAGCGTACTACAGGCTGAGTGCCTGGACAGTGATCCTCAAGGCAGCGTGACCCGGAATGCCACGTTAAAGCCAGAGGGCAAACCTTAATTTTTCTTGCCAGGCAGGCTGACTGCGCCCCAAATCCCCTATTATGAACTGGGATTTGACTTTATTGCCGCGAGCTCGCCTGCAGCTCGCTTTATTCACTGTGGATTGCGGCCTAAGAATCCAATCGTTGTAACCTTCCCGTCACGGCTGCATATGCATACCGGATATTAATATTGCAAGCAGTCCATGTATTTGCACATACTTGAGCTCACGAGCTCTAGGCGTCAACATGCAGTGCTCTATGTGGCCACGATTTCACTGTTGACTAGAGTGAGGCTCAACGAGGCTCAAGAAAAGTCGGGAGGTTTATTCTTCCGAATGATCGCCTTGACAGGTGGAGCAATGAACACTCTCTCATGTAAAAAGTACAGTCTTTGAAGTGATACAGTCTCTCTGTCATGAATCGGCAGGCGCACGAGCTCCTCGGAAAGTGAAACTATTGGCAATCATTCACCTTTCAGCTTGCTTTCGTCCGATGGGTGCCGTTGTACAATTTGTAACTTCTTCTTGGCAGATTCTCATCACAGATGGATCCAGCGAATGGGTTACGTGCGTTTGTCAGTGCAGGTTGTAGCTGTGATCGCTGGAGTCGAGGTTGGTTTGCGGCGATCCTCAGAGTGGAGTGAAGTGGTGTTCCCAATATTTCGGTGCAGTTCGCGGGTTTAAGCGCCTCAACTCGGGCACTAGCAGTTGGTATCCGCTAGTGTTTTATGCGCTAAAATAGCGGTATCATCATGCACGTAATGGTCATTGCCCACTGGCAATTATCAAAGCGTCAAAGGGCACACACGGGAGCATTATGTGTTGCGATAGTGGGATCTACTATTGTTTGCACACGGGTCGAACAAAGCCTTGGGAATCTTCAGAGTGTTTAAAGTGCCCGTCGATCCCGTCTGTCGGGCTCGACAATCAGTCGCTATCAATGTTGATGTCGAAACCACCTCCTATGCACTTGGAACAGCTCTTGAATGGAACACGATATCGTGCTACCCTGTACGAGAATCTCTGCCAAATACTACCTAGTTGATTTGCCGAAGACCTTGCGATGCACCAATACCTGATTGGCAATGCTACCCTCGCAAACGGATACATGCATATTATGACATGGGCTATTCACCACAGTTCACTGCCGGTTTTGCATGATAGGCCGAACTCTGTAACAACCATGTTTGACACCCCCACATCTTGCGGCGTTCATTCATTGCTGATAGTCCTAGATACGAGACCCTTGCTGCAGGGGAAGTCTTCCAGAAGGTGCAGTGACCTCCTGTAACACACCGATCATCTCCGTGAGAGTAAATTGCTGGAGTATTCGTGGATATTGTTCCAAGTTTAGCCGTGTCTCGGTAGCGGTTCATTCCGAGTATACGTGCGGGCGATCCTTGAGTAGCGTAGATGCCACACTCACAAGGCTGGACAGAGGCTTGGCCCAGGATGATTTGATCTCATGATGAGCATGATGTAAATCTCCGAAGCTGTACACAAATCCTGGCAGGCTTCATTATAGGGCAACGGAGGACCTCAACGGGCGATTTGCAAAATCGAAGCGCATCACTTGAGCAAAGACCGAATACAGGCACGTCACCCATGCACGGGTGCCTTACATATCAAATGACTTAGACATCAGATCATGCAGGATGCTTTTCATCGTCCACTAGCGAACTTCGAGGTGCGCCGGATCTTTTTACCATATCTGAAGAAGATGTATCTGGAAAATCGCCGATTGGTTAGCCCCCCACGGTTTCCCACATGAGGTAAGCTGCTTTGCACAACTTACGGGAAAGGAGCCATAACGACGGTTAAGAGTGCCAAAAGTGTCGTAGCCCATTCAAAGCCAAGCTTGTTGTACACTGTTCATAGTATCAGCCAATGTCACGTAGTACAGATGATGGACAGGCGTCTATCGCCTTCAAGATTGAAAGTTGACATCGCTCACTTTGATCACCGAATAGTGGAAAAGCCGCGGCGAAGCTTGAACGAGCAAAGCTGTTGGCGGCTAGCGCGCTCGCAGCGTAAACGGGATAGGATTCCACCAAGAAAGTGAATATACCAGAGAACACCAGCAACATTCCAACAGCAAAGATCGCGCTGCCTATAATCGGTACTATCCAGTGTATAGACGGGTATATCGTCCAGGCAAACCAGAAAAGGCCAATAGGCACTAAGAAGCCTCCAGCAATGGCCGGTGGTAGGCGATACTCAGGCTCGGAGACTCCAGGCTCCCCTCCGTTCTTGTCCCCGCTGGAGACTAATCTCAAGTAGTTCTTGTGCCAGAATGGGTTGGTTGAAATGGCGACCAACTGGCCGACTAAAAGACCGGAGAACGTGAGGCCGACCTGCCATAGCTCAAAGTCATGATTGACCGTGAAGACGAGTTCGAAGGCTCCAAAAAATAGGTAGAGGACACCGAGCAATATGGCGGAGAACAAGCAGAGGTTCAAGCACATAGGCTCTAGTGCTAGTAGTAAGAAGGGCCGGTAACATGATCTGATGATAGTTTGCACAATTGAGCGCTGCAGTTTTTCGATGGGTGCCTTCCATTTCTCGTCCCTAGTCTCCTTTCTCAGCCTGATCGCTTTATGACGTAGGAGGACAGGATGATAAGTCTCAGGCACGAACGCTGCGATCAAGGCCAGCATTACCGCCGACCAGATGAGCAGCACGTAGAAGGTCCACCTCCAGGACGTATACTGGTTAATAAACCCAGCAAATATAGGACCCACAGGCGGTCCAATGAAAGGAGAGGCCGTGAAAATCATCATCGGAGCTTGCAGCTCGTTCTTCGTGAACATATCACCAACAGTCCCTCCAGCAACACTCAAGAACGCACTCCCAGCCACGCCGTCAATGAACCGTCCAACAAGCTCCGTCCCAATATTCTTAGCCAGCGCACAAGGAATAAGCCAGACCAAAAAGAAGAAGAACGAGACCACATAAATCGGTCTCCTCCCATAAAATTCAGACAGCGGCCCCAGCACCATAGGTCCAAGCCCAAGTCCAATAACGAATAAGCTCAGGCCCAGAGTAGCGACAATTCTCGAGATATGGAATTCCTCTGTGATCTGGCTATAGGTGGAAGTATACATTGACGAAGTGCACGTCACGCACGTCGAGCCTGCGGAGACAATGGAGACGATCAACCATTTGCGGCCTTTGCTGAATGATCGCGGGTTCAGGGGGTCGTCATCTCCGTCCCATTGTACCTCATACTCTTTCTCCGGATCTGTCTCCTGCTCTCCCTCCGGGGGCACCTCCTCGTCTTCGCCGTAGGCGGTGTAGCCGTGCCCATCGCCATAGGAGCGTGATCGCATCAGGGAGGCTGGATGGCCGCTTGCTGCTCTCTTATGGATAGGTCGGGGAGACAGGTCCGGGGCGGCTGCGGCTCCTTCTCTGGGTATCTCTGCTTGCTCTTTATCTGCCGCCTCTGCTGGCATTTTGTTGGAAGACTCTTCGGCGTCGGGAGGGGTGTAGGATGATTTCTCAGAGGCGGCAAGGGTCAAGTCTGAGTAGCCCAGGGCCATGTTGGCAAGAGGGATTGCCGCGCAGCCCTTCTAGGACAGTTTTAATTTGTGGATTGATGGCAGAAACAAGACGACGGACGAAAGGGCCACCTGTGTAGTTCTGGGAATCTGGTGAGGGCGATTCTGGCTGCAGATGTATGTAGAGGGACCAGCCCTGGACTCTTTGCGATTAACAAGCAAGCCATGACAGGCCTCAAATCTCCGCACAAAGGCCGTTAGTGCTCGCAACTTGAATGATGAAATGACGGTCGATCAGCGACTGAGTTAGAGCGGGAGAGATTTTATCTCCGGGTTCGGCCCCGAGTGCCCCACCAAATCCAAGATCCGAAAATCATAATTCAGACTACCACGTCATAACCGCTTATTATAAAGCTATTAAAATTTTAAGAATTACTATTTTCTACGAAGGCTTGGCGTAGGTCGGTAAATCCGGAGTTTCCGCCGACCTACGCTAAGCCTTCGCAGAAACTTAACGAAACCCTATATACCCCAATCACTATAGATCCTAACTATCTAAGAATTTGTATTATAGTAGTGATATAGTTAAATAGTAGTTCCTGAGATTTTTCTAGCCTTACGAGAAGTGGTTATGACGTGGTAGTCTGAATTATGATTTTCGGATTTTGGATTTGGTGGGGCATCCAAAATTCCAAAACTTGAAAAACGATCTATTATTTTCGGAATAGGGGTAATGAACCTAGAGGAGCAGATTTTCTGAGAAAGCCTTGAAGTTGTCAGAAGTCTGCGAATCTCGCAGGTTCTCGCAGGCATGGGGTGGAGGTAAGAACAAAGGGAGGGAGCGAGCTGCTATCAGATGAACAGACCCGACATGGGTCCTGATTGCTGCACAAATAGTCTGTAGAGTGAATCAGGCAAGACTTGTTCACTACGCTCTATAGGAAAATTACATATATAGATAGCTGATGAATGCTCATTTCGATTCCGCAATTGCACTACCGAGAAGGCCTGCCAGAGCGAGAATCTTCTCCTCTTGCAGCCGACGTCCCACGAGCTGTATCGCGACAGGGGCACCGTCATATATCTCGGGGTCATCTAAGTAGCACTATTAGCAGCGCATGCTATCAATGAAAGAGTTGACTTACAATCTTCAGCTATCTCCTTATCCTGATCGCTGACGGGTTTGAAATTTTTGTCGACTACGTCAATACCCCCATCAATATTGGTTACGGGAACTGTGCAGGAGGTGTAGTCAAGCAAATTGATGATGCTCGAGTAACCCAGATACGTGTACCTGTTTGGGCGTGCCGCCGCAAATGGCGCCAATGGCATTATGAATGAATCGACAGGTCGGCCGGTACCCGCCAAATCCTTCGTCGAGTTCCAGTACTCTAAGTATTCTTTCTGGTATTCTCGCTTAGCTACGTTGTTTGCTGAAATATCACTTGCATTGGCCTGTCCAGTAGGCTTCGAGCCATAAAATTTTTGCAGTTGAGATGCCATCGGTTCTCCTGCGAGGGCCAAAGATCTGTGCAAGTCTTCGCCGCCGTCGTACGTATATACTTTGCCGATGATGGCCTGACCCCGTTTGTGATTTGGTGGCTTCCATTCGATGATTTTGTGCCCTAGCTTCTCGAGGGTCTTGACAGCAATGTCCATGGCTCGTTGCACTGGCGGGTGAGGCGTTATGCTTCCATCATGCTTCATGACGCCGAATGCCAGCTTAGTGGTATCTGCTAGATTTAAAATCTCCTTCTCTTGGTCTTCTCGCCATGGGAGCTCATGAACCAAAGGATCGTGTAGCCAAGGCTCCTGGGTTAGGAGGGACTTGACGAGTAGACGTAAAGATCCCACAGAATGCGAGAGGGGACCAACGACCGAGAGTACCGAATTCTGTCCGTCCATGCTGTTGGCCATCCCCTCATAAGGTAGACGACCGGAAGAAGGCCGCAGCCCATACAATCCGTTGAAGGCTGCAGGTATTCTTATCGATCCTCCTATATCAGTTCCCAACCCTGCAGGTGACCCTCTAAGCGCAATAAGCGCCCCTTCACCCCCTGAACTTCCTCCACAAGACAGGTTTCGGTTTTTCGGGTTTGTCGTGTATCCGATAATGTTGTTGACAGTTTCCCCAGCCATCAGAGTGTGTGGGACGGATGTCTTGCAATAAAGCACCGCCCCCAGTGCTCGAAGCTCTTTGACCATCTCACTTTCGAATACCTTCTCTTGACCTGTCCCCTTCCGTCCCATGAATGTACCAATCCATCCTATGTAGCCCATCGAAGTCTCCACTCCCTTGACGTGAAATTGATCCTTCAAGCTAATTGGCAGTCCATGTAATGGACCAATTGGTGCTTTATGCTGTGCATAGTACTTGTCGAGCCTCTTGGCATCCTCGATGGCCGCATCAAAGAACGTCTCGTGCAGGCAATTTGTGAGCTGGTGAGCAAGGCTTGCCCGATGGCAAAAAGCCCCTGTCACCTCTTCCGCAGTCCATGTGCCTGCAGATATTTTCTCGACAATGCCCACCGCATCTGTCTCGGTAATCTCGATTTCCTCCTTTGACAATGACTTCTGAATGAAGGCACCCGTCACATCTCGCTGCTCCTCGATGGAAGGAATTGAACTGAGGCGCCATTTACTTGGGATTGAGCTGTTGATAGAGCTGAGTTTCGATTTTCCAAGGCTCTGCCAGCTCGTTTCGCCGGCCATTGTTGAGCGCGGAGAAGAAATCAGAATTTGGATATGACTGGCTGTAGATGTTTTCAGAGCAAAAAGCTCTTTTTAATCAGCAAGTGCATCTTCAACATGCGCCAAAAACAAATGACGTGCATTGTCTCGGCTGATGTGGGGTGAAGCTTATCTTTCAGGCTAAAGTTGTGCGCCTGCCGTTTTGGTACCTGCATGTTGATGGCCAGGAGAGAGCATGGCACGAACTGTCGCAAACAAAAAGGCCGCTCAGTCTCTCATTTGGCGTACATTGAGGTTGATTCGTTTGTTTGACATCCAACCTCGCCAAGCTTCATATGTGCTATTGCAAGCATCATCGACCTCTCCCACGTGAGGATCTGCAGGCCAGTCTCGCAACCATTCTGGGCACGAACCTGATATGATTTGGGGTACCCCATGCCAAGCGAACCTAGCTGGGCCCTTCATAAAGACAGCATCACCTGAGCGCAGGCGTACAGAGAGAGATTTTGCATCCCCATCGTCTTTGGAGCCCCTACCAACCACGAAAATTGCGTCACAGCCAAGGCTGATACTTACCAACCCTTTTTCAGACTCTTCGCTCACATCACGGTGAACGCTCAGAGTGTCACCAGGGGTATAGACATTGACTATGGCTGCCTCGGGTATCATCTCAGGAAACAAGCCATGGATGAAAGCCGCGATATCTGTAGGGAAAATTGGGTTCTCATCAGGGTAACATTTTCGCGTCCAATCGTACTGCCCGCCCAATGTTACCCACCGTAGCTTCCGCTTTAGGAATTGGGAAATTGTGAGAGATTTGTGGAGTGCAGTATCAACTGGGCGAAAATGTTCAGAAGATGTGGGAGATACATTGAAGAACGAAATAGTAGGAAATTCAGGTTCTCTTTCCGGCGAGAGAGACTCGGGTTTTTGTGCAGCATGGTAAGGAAGCTGGTGGTGCAGATGCACATTGGTCTTGTGTCGTTGGTCCGCAAGATCGCGGTGGAGCAATTTTGACAATAGCGCTCTTTGAGCCTCCTTCGGGATGAGAGAAGGTACAATATGGAGACCTGCGATATGTAAGGAAATAGTTACAAGCATGTGGACTTCCCAGAAAAGCTACCCGGGACTTCTTGAGACACATATGTCTTTACATCTTGACAAGACAGATTAGCACCCAAGGCCGTTTCGCCTTGAAGGTGGCGGCATGCAGCACGTATTGTACTAGCATCTATCGTGTCAAGTTCCGCAATCGCGTCTCGATGGCATTCATTTAAGTCACGGCTTAGGTCAAGGATTTCAGCGTCCTGATCAATCGCAGTTGTCGAGAGTCTTTGATAGAACTTGTAAGTATCCTTGACGAAAGCTGGCGGCTTCTTGCACGCGTCGAGGTCCTTGCATTGTGCCATGCTATGGAGCTTGCTTCTTAACGTTAAGAAAATCAAGAGCACGGATTTGATCGCGGCGTCCGGGTAAAGCTCGGTTTGTGGCGTCCTCCTGGTGCGTAACCGAGTCTGTGTTTACAAACTCTCCGAGGGGCTGCGAAAGAGACAGCTACACGACAACAGCACAGCAGCCGAACCTTGCCACTCTGAGTTGATCACAACACACAACCATAGTAATCCCCCAAGGACTTTCGAGCAGCTCTCGCAGGAGCAGTTACCAATTGGAGCTACCATGGAGAACTATAAAAAGATCGAGAAAATTGGAGAAGGTGAATTGGACCTGCCATCTCTCGGTCTCTAAGGGAATCATATGCTAATCGACCTTTTTACAGGAACCTACGGTGTCGTCTACAAAGCTCGCGACCTTACGCATCCTACCCGTATCGTCGCCTTGAAGAAGATTCGCCTTGAAGCCGAAGATGAAGGGGTCCCAAGCACAGCCATTCGCGAGATCTCTTTGCTGAAAGAGATGAATGATCCAAACATTGTCCGCCTTCTCAACATTGTCCACGCCGACGGACACAAGCTATACTTGGTGTTCGAATTCTTGGATATGGATCTCAAGAAATACATGGAAGCATTGCCTGTTAGTGACGGTGGCAGAGGCAAGGCATATCCGGAAGGTACAGGTGCGGAGCTGGGGAGGCTTGGACTCGGTGATTCTATGGTCAAGAAGTTCATGAGCCAGCTCGTGGAAGGTGTGAGGTACTGCCACAGCCACCGCGTGTTACATCGCGACCTCAAGCCTCAGAATCTACTCATCGATCGGGAGGGAAATTTGAAGCTGGCAGACTTTGGACTTGCGCGCGCTTTTGGGGTACCATTACGCACATACACACATGAGGTGACCACAATGATATATCCATGTAGGACTGCGCAACTGACCTCTCTTTCTAGGTGGTCACTCTATGGTATCGTGCTCCTGAGATTCTACTCGGTGGTCGACAGTACTCGACTGGTGTTGATATGTGGTCTGTGGGTTGCATTTTCGCAGAGATGTGCACGCGAAAGCCATTGTTCCCAGGCGACTCAGAGATTGATGAGATTTTTAAGATATTCCGGTAAGTCTTGTCTCCTCATTTTGAGAAGACACGTCCTGATATGCACTAGACACCTAGGCACTCCTGATGACCACGCTTGGCCTGGTGTAACATCTTTCCCTGACTTCAAACCATCGTTTCCCAAGTGGTCTCGTGATCCCTCGAGAGCCCTTGTCAACGGGCTTGATGAAAACGGACTCGACCTGCTTGACGCAATGCTTGTGTACGACCCAGCTGGCCGCATTTCAGCGAAGCAGGCCTGCATACATCCTTACTTTGAAGCCGGAAGCTCCGCATATTCTGGCCGAGGGAGACCCAACGGCTATCATTGAGGCGACTAAATTGTCAACAAATTTGGTCCCTTTATTATTATTTGTTATGCTTCCCCACGATAGACGCTAGGTATTATGGATACTGGCTGTATGCATTTGCAGGATATTCGGATTAGCTTGAGCATCTTTACTACAGGCAATCATGTTGTGTATCATATGGCGTCGGAGGTCAGCGACCCAGCAGTATCTGCTCTGTATCACATGTCGGCTTAGGATAGATCGCTATTGCAAAACTTTTCCGTTTGCGCGATCATCTTACTCATGCAATCATTGCGATGGGTTGCCCTGTACAGCCGCTTTCCATCCTGCCTCTTGATTTAATGGTTGTTTGTATGCTATTGGAAAAACGTATCGAGTAGCGTCTGCTAGTTGCAGCCCAGCAGTATTTGCTCTGTACCACAAGCTGGCTAAGATAGTCGTGCCCCGCACAAAATCATCCTTAGACGATTGAATGATCTATGACCCGACACGTGGATTGGCCTTAGGAATACCCTTACGTCTCTTGATATCCCTCGCTCCTCATACCCTTGGGCCTTGACGCTCATTCTCAAATTCTTCAGTCTCGACTCTACTTGCTCCTTGACGCAGACTCTTCATAACTTCCATTCGTGCCTTTACATGGTTTGATTGACCTATGCTCAATTGTTGAGAAGACGTAGGCTTTCATACTCTTTCCTTCAACAACAACGATAGAGTAAGTTAGAGATCTGGAATACTAAACAAACAATTCAATATGCTTACGATCATATGTAAGCAATGAAAACGAAAACGAAGATGAAGCAAGCTGGAAATAGATGGCAAAAACAAAAGCAGTCAATCCTAAGGAAAATTATACCTTGCTAATCACGACAGCGTTAAGATATCGATAGTAAGGTATCTATAGTAAGGAAGAGCTTCATTTTTTTGGATGCTACGAGTAACGTCTTAAGGCTAGATAGTCTGCGATTGGAAATCGTGCTATTGCTGGATCTTCAACGCTTGTTGGCTGCTAACATTGTCGTCTGTGTCCGGTCATTAAGATGTAGTTCGGTGTATGATATCTAATTTAGAGCGGACCGCTATGCCTACTTGATGCAAGGAATTAATATAGGTCTAACCTGGGGCACCTAGGGATCGGAATGTCTTCGATTCCCAGGCCTTTTGTTCTTGGCAGCACCAGTAGGTGACAAAATTCATGTCCGCTCTCACCTATTCAGGCAACAAGTTTCAAAGTAGTTTACTGAGGATTTTATTACTTCAAACGGCTTTCTACAATAGATTTAACTTAATTACTTTACCCCTACTACTATATAGTATCCTACACCGCCGGGGTAATTGTAATAGGAACGGCTGTTAGGGACGAAGGAGTTTGGTTTTACGGGGGAGCCCTTACCTAGATTTAATTAGAGCGGACATGAGTTTTGTCACGTACTGGTGGCAGATTCTGAGATACTCAAGTCATATTTAAAAATACTTGTCAATGAGGGAGCCCACAGGCCCCTCAGCGGGCTTCCCTAAGCGAACCACCAAGCGAGCCCCTAAAGGGCCCCCAAGAGTGGTTTTAGGCCCTAGGGGGAACTCCCGGGACGGCTCTCGGGGATCTCTAGGGCCCTCATTGACGAGTGAAGCATCCGTTAGTAATCAATGATAATGCCAAGCCTTAGGAAGTCGCGAATCTCGCGTCGGCGAATTGACAACAAGAGTCAAGTTTTCGGTGCTTGGTGTTGGTCGTTCCTCAAGCCCCAGACGGTGCCAGTTGAATTAGCCATGCCTGCTTCAGAGCCTCTGACAGACACACCACGCTCATCCACAAGGTCGAAGCATGCGAAGGCAAGCCAATTCGCCGCTGCAGAGTCGCCTCTTTCGAAAGTGCAAGCACAAGAAATATTGACTGCCGACAAAGCTGATCAGTCCCAAATCAACGGGACGGCGAGCAAAGAGATATCCACGAAGTCTCGGAAGCGTGTGAAAGCGAAAGCTGTAGTTGCGAAAAGGGAAGTTCGAAGCCCATTGAAGGCAAAGCAGCGCAAGGAGATCAAGCAGGAGGCTCTGAAAGAGCAAACTGGACACCAAGGAGTACCAGAGGTTGCCGCGATTACAAAAGAGACGCCAAGGAATCGGAAGGTAAAGGAGGAGGAAGAGGAAGAGGAAATTCAACTGAAAGGAGATAGAACAGCGAAAACAAAGCGCAAGAGAGTCGCCGAGGTTGAAAAGGTAGATGCTGAAAACAGTGGACCATCACCTAAGAAGACAAAGCAGAAAAAGATCACGCAAGTAGAAGAACAGGAGGACCCTGTTGACAGTGGAAGTTCACTGAAGAAGCCTAGTCGCAAGACAATATTGAAAGCCGAGGAAGAGGAAGACGTTGAAGAAGGCGAGGAAGGCACGAAGAAGATCAAACGGAAGAGAAAGACCAAGGAAGAGAAGGAAGCAGAAGCAATGCCTCTCGCTGCACGAACCAATGGATTACGAATGTTCGTAGGAGCTCACGTGAGCTGTGCCAAAGGAGTACAGAATTCCGTCACTAACTGCGTACATATTGGCGGTAATGCCTTCGCAATGTTTCTCAAGTCTCAAAGAAAGTGGGAAAATCCCCCTTTACAAGATGAGCACAAAGACTTGTTTATTGCATCGTGCAGTGACCACAAATATGATGCTGCAAGCCATGTTCTCCCACACGGCTCATATCTCGTCAACCTCGCACAAGAAGAACGCGAGAAAGCAGACCAAGCATACAATGCCTTCCTTGACGACCTCCATCGCTGCGAAGCGCTCGGCATCAAACTCTACAACTTCCACCCCGGTTCCACAGGCAATCATCCGCGGCCATCGGCCATCGCTCGGATAGCTAGTGCACTCAATCGAGCTCATAAAGGCACCAAGACTGTGATACCGGTGCTCGAGACCATGGCTGGCGGCGGCAATGTTATCGGATCCACGTTCGATGATCTTCGCGATATCATTGCCCAGGTTGACGACAAGACCAGAATTGGGGTCTGTATAGACACCTGCCACATATTTGCCGCCGGCTATGACCTAGGCACGCCCACGGCGTTCGCAGAGACTCTCCGTAAATTTGACGAGATTGTAGGCATGAAATATCTTCGTGCAATACATCTCAACGATTCAAAAGCGCCATTTGGCAGCCACAGGGACTTGCACCAAAACATTGGTCTCGGCTTCCTTGGGCTACGTGCTTTCCACAATGTCATGAATGAACCTCGGTTCGAAGGGATCCCGATCGTTCTGGAGACTCCCATCGACCGTAAAGACGAGGAGACGGGGAAGGAAATTGAGGATAAGGGCGTTTGGGCTCGGGAGATCAAAATGCTAGAGGAGTTTATTGGGATGGATGCTGAATGTGATGAATTCAAAGCGTTAGAGAAGGAGTTGGCGGATAAAGGCGCCGAGGAAAGGAAGAAGTTACAAGATGTCTATGACAGGAAGGTAGAGAAGGATAAGAAGGCCCTAGAGAAGGGGCAGCAGAAACTCAACTTCGGTGGGAAGAGGAAGTCGAAAAAGGCGGACCATGGAAGCGACAGCGAGGCGTAAAGCTCATCTGCAGGAGCAATAAATTGGCTTAAGATCACCGCCGTCTATCAGTTACAAGAACACTAAATGCAGCTGTGCTGCTCGCCGTAGCGTCAGTTCATATACTTGAAGTCTTGCAGAGCTGTGGAAAGTTACCCAACTGTTAGCCCCTCGATTACGCAAACCTCGACTTCAATCATAAGGTCGACACTAAGGAGAGAGACCTAGGTACAGTATGAACAAGTCTGTCAGTGGCTTTGCTGATAGACTCTCTAGTCCGAAATGTAACTCCATATCCTTAATCTTCTATTTTAATGCTCCTGTTTTGCGACATCTGCATTGCTTGTCATTCATTACATGGTATTCATTGCTTTGTGTACTGAGATGATAGCATGCAGAAAAACCTCGACCTCACGTCACTTATCGTGCGTCCTTAAGCTGTGGGCGCTGTAGCTGCTGGAGAAAGTAGCAGCGTGTGTTTCTGAACAACTTCGACAGACACAGGTAACCCCTCTGGATTTTCCAAACCGGAGAACTTTGACAACACTTCGCTTTACAAAGCAGCCTGAGCAGTGTATGGAGCATTTCCAGCAACTCCCGTTGGCTCGGGCGGTTCGTCCATTATCGAAACAAAGAGCTCTGCTGGGAGACCCACCGCAGCCAGATAGTAGGCTCATCAGTTACGGGTCCCACAGGAGTGAATCAATTTATGCCACTCACATGCAGCCTTAGACTTCCCCCTTTACCGGCTCTAACGCACTTGGCAACAGTGGCTTCGCTTGCCTGCCAAACATCGTTCCACTGTGCCCTGACTGTTGCACCCACTATGTCAACGATGGCTTGGCATTTGCCGTCGGCTAATATTCATCCTGCACATACGGCACAAAACCCCGCTATCAATTTTTGGAGTCAGTATTCCTCTTCCAAGACGGAAGGTGAGTAGCAAGACATATCTTTGGAGAAATTTTACACCAGAATCCTGCGAATATACTTTTCAAACATGTTTTGCGACTGCAAAAAGACAGCGATTGGGGGAACAAGGATCAGAAACCGCCTTACATTCTCCTGCGCCTGGCCAGTAGGACTCTGACGGAGAGTATTGAAGCAGCTTCCAGGGTTCAGTCCGGCGCCGTATTGGCGGCGTCGCACTTGACTCGGTATTTGAGGCCAAGAGAGCTCTCTACGATGATCGGTACGCCGGATGAGGTGTTGGAGACGGTTAAGGAGTGGGAGATTGAGTTGTTCAGCATATCCTGAGACAGAGGGGCTAGAATTGGCGGTGCCTTCTCTTAGAGAGGCGCGGGTTGTCTTTCTTCTTTTACAGTAGGTGCAATGCTGGCTGAGTAGATGCAGGGAGAGAAGAAGCAAAGCGCGACAACGAGGAACGGAATCATGATCAGCCTTCACTTTTCGCGAGGGAAAAGTGTTCTCGCAGCCTGCGTTTCCGGAGCCCTTGAAATCTGCCAACGGGCTTGCTACATAGTGACCAGAAGTGGTTGCGGAAGAGCGCATCTTGCAAGCCTCGATTAGGCGCGATGCTTAGCCACCATGAGAACAAGCTTGTGCCAACTGCACAATGAGAAATTTTGAGAGCCTATAGTTCGGATAGCGCGACTTGGGGTCATGAATGCTACTTACAGCGGTATTGCAGCCGATTCAGAACGCGTTACCACAAAAACTAAATCCAGCTGGACGAAATGACCGTGGCTGGCAACTCGAAAATTGTTATCCTCAGTCAGCAATCAAAGCAGGATGCATACAGTTCCACACTCCCCACACAAAGGATTTGTGCGATTTAAGACCGGCGAAAAAGTGACAATAAGTGCTAGCGCCATTGATGCTCATCATCAGACTTAGCACCATAGAGCAATCTAACACCGTACCACGATCAAAAAGTGGTTGCTGAAAATGATCTTGATCTTCGTCGATGGACCCAGTGCCAAGGATAATCCCGAATAGGACTGTTACAGTGATTGATCTCAAAGGTCCTATAATTTACAAAAACATTCCAGGATTTGCAACGGAATTTCTTCATTCGCTAGTCCATACTGCTATCACCAGCGACGGCCGGCTGGTCTGTGCTTCTGCATGGCATTCCTGAGCAATACAACATGTTCATGGGAAATTTAGATTAGGAACGAAACAATTTCAAAAACCGAATAGATACATTTACTCCGTACTCCCCCCTTCTGTCAGCTCGTCTTGAATAATTCTGTCACCTCATCCCTGCCGCAGTATGTGCCCTCCATCTCTCATTGCCACTCGATCCTGCCGCGCCCCTACTCCCCATCCTCACCCTCCACTCCCTCATCATACCTCCAAACCTCCAAACAGCTCGCCACACTAGACAAACTATAACACCCCGCCGGGATTGCCTGCGTCTCGCCCCCACTAGCCCCTGCAAACTCCCCAATGCCCACAAATAACCTACACGCATCCTCCAAGTTCCCAGGCGCATAAGTAAAGAAATCCAACTCCTCATCGGCCGTGAGGTCGCGGTCGATGTGGTAACTGGCGATTTGCCCGGGGACGTATTCGTGGTAAAACACGCTTGTGGTTGCCCCCTTGCCAGAGCAGGAGGGGAGGGTGTAGGTGGTAATGGTGAGGTTGGCTGGTGGATTTGGATCAGGGTCAGAGGATTGGGGAGAGCGGGGGGTGAGAGGGGTGCTGGTGTTGGAGGGCTTGTGGGTGGATTCGGCTTCTTCTAGAGCGAGGAGTTCGCTGAGGAGGCTGCCGTTGGATGGCGTAGGGTGGTCGTTTTGCGATGGAGTAGCTCTGGGTTGATTGAGAGCGAGCGGTATGGGAGAGACTTCGGGGAGGGACTCGGGAGCGAGTTTGGGTCCGTCTTGAGGCTGAGGAGAGGATTGGTTGAGCGTAAGAGGGATGGGCAGGCTTTTGAGTGTGGTATCGGTATCAGGGGTTTTATGTTCGGGATTAGAGGATCGACTCGTAGACGCATTATGGTGGTGATGCCCGGACTGATTGAGGGCGAAAGGAATAGGTAATGTTTTGAGAAGGGGATCGGGATCATCTTGTTGGGAGTGGTGCTTGGATGCTAAGTCCATGGAGGATTCTTGTTGAGCAGTATGGTTGACATTGTTGTCTGTGTATGAAGAACCCCTATGGTGGAGATGATTCTTGGCAGTAGGGACTGTGGGTGGTATCGCTGGGAGGGCAAGTGTACTTGCCAGGAGAAGTGTGGTCCTAATGAGATGTATCATGGTTGCTTATGGGTTATTGTCTTGAGTTTCCGTGGTCTGTGATAGTGTTTGGTTCTGTTCAGCAGCGGCCTCGGGGCGGAGTTCAACAGGACAAGCATCCTTGTAGCAAAAGAAAATCTTGCTGGTGGCACAATGTGATGACTATTGTGATGGAACAAATAGAAACTGCCTTCTTTCCTTTGAATACACTGTGTCCATTGGGTGTGTTCAAGACCGCTTTGACGACGCCACGCGACGGTATTGTTTGCCAGCTGCTGGCATGTAAAGGACAAAGCTTGTACAAAACAGGTACCACATGGAAAATGCCATTCGTCCCAAGTACCTTCGCTCCTTGCTCTGGCTTGGCAAGAGCAGGGTCGTCTTTCGGATTAGTCTCACTAGGTCGGAGGATAGCAGTCAGGCTTGCACGCAAGCCACAAAATTGCTCCACCTCACCCAATCACTTTTAACCCCCCTTTTGTCTTGCTCTGCTTCTTCTGTACCCCAGCGCCAGTCCCTCCTTTGCCACCACCTCCTCCCCCTTTTCCACCCTTGCCGCGTTTCCTCTTGTCCTGCGGCACCGTTGGCCGAATCTCCGTAGTGCTCTTTCTCAACAGAACAGGATGGCTCCCGATATACTTCCCCTGCATGTCTCTCGCAGCCTGGAAGTACTCCTCTCCATCTATGAAGCTTACAAAGCCATACCCTTTGCTCTTCGTCGTTCGCTTATCCCGCACCACTCTCGCCTTGTGAACAGTCGGGTATTTTGCGAACGCTTTGAGAAGTGACTCGTCCGTAACTTCGCCCGCAAGATTGCCAACAAAAAGCCGGAAATGTGCTGGATCCCATTCGAGCAGGGAAGGATCCTGCCATGTTTGACCGCCACCACTACGTACAACCGTCTTTTGTTTGCCGTCGGCCCCAGTCACCACCGCGGCAACACCAGTGTCGGCGTTCGCCGCAGAGCTCATGGCAGAATTACTCATTGATGTTCCTATCACATCTGGCCGTACACCAAGTGGCGCTGTGTTGGCGCTAGTTGCGGAAGCCCCGCCTTCACCTCCCGCGCCGAACTTGCTGAAAGCCCGGCCTCCACTTCGACTACTATCTGCATCTTTGCCTGCGTATGCGCTCTGCCATTGTGCAATTTGTGCTTCCATTTCTGGATCTATCTCCTGAGCAGCGCCCCGACCTCTTCCTGAGCCATCTTGGCCTGGAAGAGGGAAAGGGTTTCGTATTTGAGGTGGGGTAGGGTCAACATATGGTTCCTCGTATGCAGGCTTCTGATAGTATGATGGTGTAGGAGGTTGCTGATACGCTGGCTGCGCTTGATACGCGCCGTTTGAGTATGTAGTCTGAGGGGCAGAGAAGCCCGTTGGTGGTGCTGGAGGTGCAGCTACCACAGGGCTGCGGGTGCGAAATGGCTGGCTATTCGTAGCTACTGAGCGTGGTTGGAAACCTTTGAAGCCACCAAAGCCACTCGAGGGCTGGCTGCCTCCGTTACTGGAGGTGCCATTGTAACCTCGAGTTCCTGGTGCTGAGGAGAAAGTAGGGGTAGAGGATGTAGCCGATTTGTACGAGGGAGGGAGTCCAGCAGCAGGTGGTGGTGGTCGCGGAGGAAGCGACGCGTGCGGCGGCGGTGTTGAGGATGATGTGGAAGCTTGAGAGGGCTTGAGACCTGGAGGTGGAGGATATGACATGATGAACGGCTGCTCGATAAAGCCTTGGGTGAGATGAGTTAGTACGTACCTCGCGCCTAGGACGCAAAAGTAGCCAGAAGCCTGAGTGATCGTGATACAGGCGTTTGGGTGTTATCCTCGATCTGGGCTGGTCGAGTGCAGAAGTTCCGCTCATATCAAGTTGTTTGTGCATGTGGAAAGATTGGTGAGCAATTGCTATCGAGAGTTCGACCACCCTATCCGGGTTCGGCCGATTACATAAGCGCTCCTTCCGGGCTTGGCAGGCATTGGATAAAGACCCCACGTTCTGAGCCTTTTTCATTCTTATGCCACTGTAAAGTTCTCTTTTTCTCGATGCGTTAAAGGGAACAGCTCAGTTACATCAAGTTCACTCACTACATCTACAAATCTTCAAAGTTGATCCATCAAACCGCCGAAATGACAGAAAAAGCAGTGTAAGTCGCAATTCTCTCTGAAACTCTCATCCCGCCGTGCCCCGCTGCCTCCATAAAGGCCTCTGTTTACAACACAAAGTGGCTCTGGGCTTTGTACCACTCCAAACTCTTAATCGATCATCTCCTCTGATTAGTGGACTCTGTTGATGAGCTATGGGCTGACTGTAGCGCACGTCTGGCCGGCATCAATGTCGGCGGACCCGCGCGGATCACTCCCAGTGGTGATTTTGGCCTCATCGGTCTGGCCGTTATGGGTCAGAACCTGATCATGAACGTTGCCGACCACAAGTTCACCGTTGTGGCTTTCAACCGTACCGTTGCCAAGGTCGACCGATTCATGGACCACGACGCTAAAGGTTTGTCGATGTCTCTGCCCCTTTCTCTGACAGCAGTGGTGGCATTGCTGACTTTAGGTCGAAGGCTATGAGAACATCGTTGGAGCCCACTCCATGGAGGAGTTCGTCCTCAAGCTCAAGAAACCCCGTCGTATCATGCTCTTGGTCATGGCAGGAAAGCCAGTGGATGACTTTATCAACGCCCTACTCCCCTTCGTCGAGAAGGGGGACATTATCATTGACGGCGGTAACTCACATTTTCCCGATACCAACCGTCGTACACGGTCACTGACCGAGAAGGGCATTCGATTCGTTGGCACTGGTGTCTCTGGTGGAGAAGAAGGTGCTCGATATGGACCCAGTCTTATGCCAGGAGGTAACGAAGAGGCATGGCCTTTTATCAAAGACATCTTCCAATCCATTGCTGCCAAGAGCGATGGCGAGCCTTGCTGTGACTGGGTTGGCGACGAGGGTGCTGGTCACTATGTCAAGATGGTCCATAACGGTATTGAATATGGTGACATGCAGCTAATTTGCGAAGTATGATCCACTAGCCCCGTGTTTGCAGATATCAGAAAGCTGAGAATTGACCAGGCATACGACATCATGAAGCGTGGGCTTGGCCTCTCTTCCAAGGAGATGGCGGAAGTCTTCACGCAGTGGAACAAAGGCGTACTTGACTCTTTCCTCATCGAGATCACTCGTGACGTTCTGCAATATGATGACGATGACGGCACACCCCTGGTGGAAAAGATCCTTGACTCCGCTGGACAGAAAGGCACCGGTAAATGGACAGCAATCAACGCATTGGACCTAGGAATGCCTGTGACCTTGATCGGCGAGGCTGTCTTTGCGAGATGCTTGAGCTCACTTAAGCAAGAGCGTGGACGTGCAAATCAAGTCCTTGCTGGGCCAAGGCCCGACTTCAAGGGAGACAAGAAAGAATTCTTGGCCAATCTGGAACAAGCCCTGTACGCGTCAAAGATCATCTCGTACGCTCAGGGCTTCATGTTGATTCAAAATGTAAGCTGGGTCACTCAACTCGGTGGCCGGCTTTGTGATACTGACCTCACTGCAGGCTGCCAAAGAATACAAGTGGAAGCTGAACAAGCCATCGATTGCTCTCATGTGGCGAGGAGGCTGTATCATTCGATCAGTCTTCTTGAAGGACATCACTTCTGCGTACCGCAAGAACCCCGATCTTGAGAATCTGTTGTTTGATGACTTCTTCAACAAAGCCATCCACCATGCCCAGACCGGTTGGAGAGATATTGTCAGCAAAGGCGCATTATGGGGTATTCCGACGCCGGCTTTCAGCACTGCACTTAGTTGGTACGATGGTTACCGGACAAAGGATCTGCCTGCCAACCTGCTCCAAGCGCAGAGAGACTACTTCGGTGCCCACACCTTCAAGATCAAGCCGGAATTCGCTAGCGAGAAGTACCCCGAAGGCAAGGATAACCATGTCAACTGGACTGGCAGAGGCGGTGACGTCTCGGCATCTACCTATCAAGCATAAGGGAGGGATGATCATGAGACAGTGCAAATCGTTGATTGAAGCTGTGAAATGAAGAGGCCTGCTTTCATCGGCGTCGGCAAGGGAGGTCTTGTTTAGATCAGTACACTATTGTAGCTGTAAAAGCGTTAAATACATCCAAAAGCCTGTTGATACATTTGGAGCCATGACCATACGACTTTCCGTCCCACCTTTGACAGGAGAGTGTTGTGGTTCGAAGTTTCCCTTCCAGCGAAGTCCGCCGTCTTGGCGGTAGTTGTCAGGGGTCTGGCGCCCTTTGCTTAAAGCATGTGTTCGTGTTAACCTGCGCCTTCGTAACCTCTCCGCAAGGAGACGACTCCATGGTTAGGGACCGGATCTGCCGGCGTGGTGTCAGAACCTACCGCTCTTCCTAGTACCGCGAAAATACGGTTTCGTCCAATACGCCGCGAGACGTCAATTGACGGATACACACACCGTACGGCCTTGGCTTGAAATGAGACACCTTAGTACCAACGAGCAGATACAGGCCCCCGAAATGGGGCTTTCCGCATCATAACATTACACAAATATCCCATAGTCACTACTTCAGGCTGCGGCGGGGGAGTAGATTTTCGGTACCGGATGAATATGGTTCTCTAGGTACCTTGACCTACTCCTTAAAGTAATAGTTAACAGCGGGCCCTATATAGCTCTTTCCATTCTTTTTCCCTACAAGGTTTTAGGGTGGTTTTAGCGAGCGTATAGTGTAGAAAAAGGGAAAACCCTCCTATAGGGTACCCTAGACTGGATCCATTCCGGGGCTGGGAAGCCCGGAACGCCGCTACTCTGGCTGGGCCCTAGTTGCCTGTTGCCCCTAGTTGGGCTCCAGTATGACCGAATCAATCAATCAATCAATCAGGAGACGACTCCATTATTCACTTACTTTACCAATACTTGTTTCCGGTACATTCAAATGTCTGAGAGGCCTGGCAAAGCTTCTGCTCTCTTCACTAGGAACTGAGACCGCGCCATGACCTTCTTGCGTTGACCTGAAATACTTTGAAGGCCGCTCTCGCTGAGTGCTCACAGATGGACCTCAATGGACGCCGATAAACATCACCAAGGGCAGGAACAGGGGCAGGTACAGCATCAGGAGATAGCTACACAAGTGCCTGAATCGTCAAAGGAGACAACATCCGCGAGCACGTACAAAACAAGCTTGGTCAGCCGAGACTCCTCGCTTGGCTTAGGCACTGATGGTGATTTGTCGGACATGGATGGCGATGGGTACCGGCGAAGGAGGGCTCAAGTGATGGCAAGCTTGGAGAATGGGGGTGCTGGTGTGAAGAGATCCGGGAGGAAGCATGCCAGACGAAAAGGCCCAGCAGCGCCTGGTGAAGAACACAAGCATAGGGCATACTCCTCAGACGACGGACATGGCTCGGACTTCTCATCTGTATCTACGAGCGATGATGTCGAATTGAGTCACCTGGCTTCGGACGATGCATTGAGTGATGATGAAGAGACTGGATTGACGAAGAAGGATAAAGAGCACAGGAAAAGGACGCGGAGGAAGAATACACGCCTGGATGGGAGGATAGCTGGGAACATCCATAGCGCGCAACAGGACCAGAAAGAGGCAGACCGGACTGTCATGAGATCGATGATCATCAATATCCTCCTCATAGGGTCGTGGTACCTTTTCTCGCTGTCAATATCAATCGTAAGTGAACACATGAGGCCCAGCGCTAATCTCTGCTGACCAGCGCTGCAGTACAACAAGTGGATGTTCTCGCCGAAATACCTCGACTTTCATTTCCCTCTCTTTACCACCTGCTTGCATATGCTTGTTCAATTTTGCCTCGCTACTCTTGTCTTATACTTTATACCCCAGCTACGGCCTCGATCCGACAGCATTACGAATCCACATAATAACTACCACGTCCGTCGGGACGCTGCCCAACACGAGAAGCCTCTGATGTCTCGGATGTTCTACCTTACGCGTATTGGGCCTTGCGGTGCCGCTACCGGCCTTGATATTGGCTTGGGAAACATGAGCCTGAAGTTCATCACCCTTACGTTCTACAGTACGTGCCCATAGGCCTCCAGGACAGACAATCGAAGTGCTGACGGCTTTTCGCAGCAATGTGCAAATCATCCTCCCTAGCCTTCGTCCTCTCCTTTGCCTTCCTCTTCCGCCTAGAATCTCCATCCCTCAAACTTATCCTCATCATCGCTACAATGACACTCGGCGTCGTCATGATGGTTGCCGGCGAAGTAGATTTCAGCGCCCTCGGCTTTGTCCTAGTCATCGCCGCGGCCTTCTTTTCCGGCTTCCGATGGGCTCTGACACAGATACTCCTCCTTCGAAATCCTGCGACGAGCAATCCATTTAGCAGTATCTTTTTCCTCGCACCAGTCATGTTCGTCAGCCTCGCCATCATTGCCATTCCGGTCGAAGGTTTCAGCGATCTAGGTCAGGGACTTGCCGTGCTTGTGGAAGCCAGGGGTGTTGTTATGGGTATCTTGATCCTAGCCTTCCCCGGCTGCCTCGCTTTCCTCATGACAGCCTCCGAGTTTGCTCTCCTACAACGCACTTCCGTTGTTACTCTCAGTATCTGTGGAATTTTCAAAGAAGTCGTCACAATTACCGCCGCCGGCATCGTCTTCCACGAGAGGTTAACCCCAATCAACATCAGCGGGTTACTGGTCACCATCGCTAGTATCGCTGCGTACAACTACATCAAGATTGTGAAGATGAGGAAAGATGCGCGAAAGGAGGTCGAAGTAAACACAGCAGAGAATGGAGATGTAAATGGTGAGGTGGGGGCGCCGATGCTTGCTCCACCACGAGATGGTAGGGAGGTGGCTTCGTTGGATGTCCCTGAGGGAAGGGCAAGAGCCGCTTCGGATGTGGCTTCTACAAAGAGCCAGAGGGAAAATGAGTGAAAGTGTAGGGTTATAGTATGATGGATTTGGCGTTGAGCAGGGGTATTACTGGGTTAGTGGTTTCCTGAAGGTACACTAGCTTGGGAGTCCATTCGGTACCTCAAAATGTTATATTCCATATATCCAAAGCTCAATATACAGCCGCATTCCAATGCGGGCTCACAGTCAGGCACCCTCTCCTTGATCCTCTCACACCTCCCCACGCCCCACCCCCGCCCCCCCTCTTCATGATTTTTGACTTACAACTCCACCAATGCCTATTGTCCTCATCCCTCGCCGGATCAATTTCCGCGCAACGAATTCGGAAACTCCACGTCTTATACGGCCGTATTATGAAGTCATAGAAGAGTTCCCAGCCTCTGATGTTGTCGTGTTGTGGTACTTTCACTTTGGGCCTACACGGTACATCTGCTTTTCGCAGAAATGGCATTGAGGGCGACGGGAGTTGAAGAAGTCGTATGAATGGTATTTGTTGAAGCGGGGGAGGGCGTGGTGGAATTGGCAGAGGAAGCAGGGGTAGGAAGATGTAAAGGGTCTACCTGTTCTCTGGTCGGTTGGAGGGAGGCGTGTGGAGGAGAGGGAAAGGGTATTGGTGTTCTTTATGACCGGTAGAGGTACCAAATGTCGATATTGAGAATGATAGGCGATCTCAAAGAGTAGTCAGGACGGAGTTGAATTGCGATCTGAACTTGTGAGTGGCGACTTTTGATATAACGGTTGCGGCGAGGCTGTGCTGTTAAACTCCCATGCCTCATGAAACGTCAGCGGAGAATCCTACGCCAGGGTATGCGTATAGCTTTCCCACTACTGATATCTTCCCATGGAAACAGCGGTTGCTAGCCGCTGCAAAGGGCTCTGCATGAGTTTTCATGGTGCCCTCCTATTGCGACGCATCAACTCTCCTCTCATTGCTGGTTCCATCATCCCAGAATTCCACATCGCCATGTCCACCTAGATGGCCCCTCTTGACGAGCTGTCCCTTCTCCCGCATCAAGTCTTCGATCGTGAGAGACTTGTCCACGAATATTTTCAGATGATCGCTTATCAAATGGCGATTCTTGCAATCGGGACACGTGATCAATACTGTGCCCTTGTGATAGCCTTGTTTTGAAACATTGTGTGTAGAACGGTGCGAGCATGGCTTGCAGGTGAAGGTAAGCTCATAGGCGGGTGGCTTTTCCGAGGAGGCTTCAGTAGGAGCCTCGGGCGCGGTGGGCACTGAGGCGACAACCGTGGACGCGGAGCTTTGATGACGTACTTGTAGATTTCGTAGAGGGGAATTTTGGGGTGGGGTGATACTCTGGATTTTGGGCGCGATTTCGAGCTGTGGTTTGGGACCAAAGGGGTGGCCAGATGCGGCGAGCTGTGAGAAATGGCGGAGACGACATGGGTGGGCATATGATCTACTGAGACACGGCCTTAGCTGCCTGAAGATGGCGCTGAGGGACTGTTCTGCTTTCATCCTGGGTAGATCAGGAAAGAGGGATTTGGTGAATGCGATTGAGGATGGAAAGTTCAAATGTTTGGCTGAAAACAGTAAGAAAACGCGTCACGCGGGCGGGTAAACTTCGGCACCCAATTCTGGGGATCGTTTTGGGCCACCAGGAACGGCTCCAGTCCGCCTCACTTCACTTCAAACAAGCCATAGCTTGTACGACACTGCCTGTCTCACTCTCTAAATCTATCCTCGGAACAATCATGTCTTGCCGGTCACAATAGCCCCTTCCCATGCGCTCGAGACCTTAATGCCGCCGCCACCGTTGCGCCAAAAGAGCAACAATCCGATAAATACAAACACGTAGTGGACGTTGAACGGTGCCTGGCCCACGGCTGCTATTATGATGCACGCTGCGAGGGGTCGAAACAAGATACGGCCCCCTAGGCGGGTAAGTGAGCCACACAGTGAATTAATTCCATGATACAATTTGTTGAAATTGCTGTGCCCTTTGATCAAACACCCCATTTTCTTCGTCCCAAGCGTCCAACACACCCTCAGTCATACGCCAAACTCTACTGCAAGGCTTCATCACTATGGCTCCCTCGTTCCTAAAAATGAGAGCTAATAAGCTTGTTCCTGTACAGGGCGTAGGCAACGCCGAGGCCATTGACTTTGAAGCGAACTGGCAGAAACTCGCCGTATCCTTACGAAAGATACACACCAAGGAGGCGTCCGTACTATCCTTCGAAGAGCTCTATCGAAATGCATACAAGTTGGTTCTCAAGAAGAAAGGTGAAACACTCTATTACAAGGTCAAAGAGTTCGAGGAGAATTGGCTTGCAGGGGAGGTACAGCCGCGGATTTTGGAAGTGTTGTCCCCAAGCCTCATGTTCGCTGCTACAGGAGCTCAGACAGTTATCACAGTCAACGAAAAGAAGGCTGCTGGAGACAAGTTGCTGGGTGCTCTGAAAGAGGCATGGGAGGACCACAATCTTTGCATGAATATGACGACAGACGTTCTGATGTACATGGTGCGTGACCTAGTGTGTTTCAAGGATCCACGCCTCACAGCCCTTCGTACGCTAACGAGGTGACTTCTTAGGATCGTGTGTACTGTAAGGATTTCCGAAAACCCTCCATCTTCGCTGCATCCATGTCACAATTTCGTGAGCATGTCCTCAGGACACGGCTCCAACTCGACTCAGACCAAAGTATATCCCTAGCTGAGGTACTCAATTCTGTCATACTCGACCAAGTCCATATGGATCGAGAAGGAGACATAATCGACAGATCACTAATCAAATCGTGCATCTACATGCTGGAAGGCCTGTATGAGACAGAGGAAGAGGAAGAGTCATTGAAGCTGTACCTAACAAGCTTCGAACCCGCATTTATCAGGGCCAGCGAGGAGTTCTATTGCCATGAGGGTACTACTATGCTGCTTGACGCAGATGCTGGCACGTTCTGCAGACATGCCAAAAAACGAATCAGCGAGGAAGAAGATCGATGCCGGTCAACGCTGTCTCCACTAAGCCTAGCAAAGATCAAAATTGTGGTTGAAACGGAGCTAATTAAGAATCACTTGCGCGAAGTAATTGCGTTAGAGAACAGTGGTGTCAAGTACATGATCGACAATGACCGAGTTCACGAGCTCGGAATGATGTACGATCTTAGTGCTAGAGTCGACCCAAAAAAAGATGAGTTGCGCAAGGCTGTTCAGGCACGCGTTGTGGAACAGGGGACAGAAGTCAACAACGCTACCGATGCTGCGTTGAAAGCTCCACCCAGACCTTCAGCGCGAAACGGCGACAAGCCTGACGGGGAAGAGAAGACCGCGGAAAGAGAAAAGCCGATCAATCAGCAGACGGTCGCCGCGATTCAATGGGTTGACGACGTCCTCGCACTGAAAGGGAAATACGATACATTCCTGACCGAAGCCTTCCAAGATGATCAGGGTCTTCAAACGGCCTTGACCCGCAGCTTTACGGACTTCATCAACATTTTCGAGAGAAGCTCGGAATATCTGTCTTTGTTTTTTGATGAGAACATGAAGAAGGGTATCAAGGGAAAGACAGAGAACGAGGTGGATTCGCTTTTGGAGAAAGGTATTACACTTCTGCGTTACATCCAAGATAAGGACATGTTCGAACGCTACTACAAGAAGCATTTGTCACGACGGCTGCTCATGAAGCGTTCCATCAGCATGGACGCTGAACGGCAAATGATCTCGAAGATGAAACTGGAAGTCGGTAACACGTTCACGCAGAAAATTGAGGCTATGTTCAAGGATATGTCGGTCTCTGAGGATCTCACCGACAATTACAAGAAACACGTTTCTCAATTGGGAGACCGTGACCCAGCGCGGGCTGAGATCGACGTAAATATTTTGACGAGCACCATGTGGCCCCTGGAAGCCATGGCCACTGCCTACAACAAAAACGAGGACCAACCAAAGATTATCTTCCCCGCTCAAATCGAGAGGATTAGACAAGGCTTCGAGAAGTTCTATCTAGAGAAGCACAGCGGACGGCAACTTACCTGGCAAGCAAATATGGGTACAGCCGATCTGCGCGCCTACTTCCCCAATATGAAAGGCATGAAAAAGACACGAGAGATCAATGTATCCACGTATGCTATGGTGATTTTACTGCTGTTCAATGATCTGCCTCCCGGCCAAGCTCTGACATGCGAGGACATTCAAGCAAAGACCAACATACCCTGGAACGAGCTTACTCGAAACATACAATCGATGACAGTAGCTGTTCCAAAGAATCGCGTCTTAGTCAAGGAACCCATGACTAAGGACGTCAAACCCAGCGACAAGATCTTATTCAATGAGACCTTCTACAGCCCCTTCCAAAAATTTAAGATCAACACTATCATGAGCGGGAACAGGGTGGAGGACTCGATTGAGAGGTCGGAAACCGAAAAGAAGAACAATGATACTAGAGCAGGTGTCATTGAGGCTGCGATTGTCCGAATCATGAAGTAAGTGTTCTCTATGGAGCAATGTTCCCGAAGGACTTGGCTAACAGTAGAACTCTAGACAACGTAGAGATCTTGCTCACCAGAAATTGATTGCCGAAGTCATCCAGCAACTAAACACTCGGTTCATGCCAGATGTTGGTATGGTGAAAAAGAGGATAGAGTCTCTGATCGAGCGAGAGTACTTGGAGAGAATTGAGGAGAGGGAGCCTCAAGCATATCGGTATCTGGCTTGAGAAATCGATGAGCTTTACGCATTATTTCAATGCATGCTGGGACGGTTTCGTCAAGCATTAGCGTGGAGTGTGGCGCAATTCAACGCATGCCTAAAGTAGGGATACGGAGGGCCTTCACATCTCGGAGATTATTGGCGGCATTTTGCGTAGTCAGGTCATGTCTATGTTGAATTAAGCATAGCTCTCAGATAGCAACACAGCAATTCATGATATCCTCACGGCACCTTTGAGTCTGACGATTTACTGATATACTGACCCCTAAAGCTAGCCGCCAGAAGCCGTCGGAACGGCCCGTCTCTTTTTCCAGGAAGCGCTAAGCCTCCCCAGCTTCATCAGCACTTTCCTCCCTCCTCCACCTTCGCGTCTGACAGCAAGTGCAGGGAGAGGTGTGGGCGCTTGTAATTATCCTGCCACGCCTTTCGTTTCTTTGGTTCTTGTCACTCCTTTGAATTCTTGCCTTCTTGCCCAGCTGCGCTCCGCCTTGGACAGCCCCAGCCCAAGCGCAGAAATTTACTCACTAAGCTATGTGTATTTGACAATATCTGAACATATATCATAGCCAGAGCACAGCAGTGTGAGGATGGCTGAGCGCAACAGAGGCGCTAGTGCTGGAGGCAAAGCACCCGTTGCGACACTAAAGTCGCCGCCGCCAACGGTGCTTTCGTCCATGACTTCGCTGGAGGATGCGTTGAGTGGAGCTATTGGAGCGAGGTGAGCTAGCAACCAAGTCTTCTCGCCAACACCTAGTCCACCGGGTTACAAGCAGCAGCTACCCTAGGACTCTGATACCATTGGTGTTTTTCAGGGTGCTCTCAGTGCACTAACCAATTCACCGTAAACAGCGTCCGCATCCAAACCACCAACCCAACCCAGCGCGCAATCGAAGGCACAATCTTCACAGTCGACCTCTCCGCCAACATCCTCGTCACCGCGCAAGACAAGCCTCAAAACGGTATCACCTACCGCCTCATTCCCATCTGGAGCATCAAAGACTTCCAGCTCACGAAACCCTCGGGCACCCCACTCAACTCTGCTCCCCTCCCACCAATCTCCTCCGACGCTATCATGGCACGCGCGCATGCAGCCCTTGCGAAAGAAAAAGAGAAGGCTGCAAAAATCAATTCTAATGTGCCGAAGGAGGCGCAAGAATTGTTTGCGGCGATTGGAAGGCAGTTGCCTACGAGGTGGAGCGGGAATGATATTGTGGTTATGGATCAGGTTATTGTGAAGGGGCCAGGTTATGGGAGTGGGGATTGTAGGGCGGCGAAGAATGTGGTGGCTGGGACGTTGGAGAGGGTCAAGAAGGTGGTGAGTCTACACGTTCCTATACATACAGTCCACATTTGAGGCATGCGGTGGAGGGCTGACGTTTTAAATCTTTGACAGGTGGACAATGAGCGTAAGAAGCTCGCGCAGCGTGAGGGGAAGGGGCCGAAACCCGTCGTGCCTGTTGTGCCTGTTATCCCAGCGTTCAGTGGTGGGCAGCGGAAAGGGGGTTGAGCCACTTTTACGACAACAAAGGCAGGGAACCTACCATATCTGTGGCATCAACTGGCATAGCGAGGAGGAAACAGAGCGTGCGTTCAGGGGTTAGAAGCCCTTGATCGAAGGTCAGAAATGGTCTAATACCAGGGAATAGTCTTCAAATGGATGGAGAGAATCAATGGAATATTTTCAAAACGTCTTTAAGATGTCTAAGCAGTGCCTATACGGAGGATTCAGGGGATTGCTTCGAAGAGAACGACTTCTCAAAATCCTGGCGCGCAATTACTAATCTCAACGCTGACCTAGACAAATTTAACAGAATGATCGAACCTTCACCCATCCACTGCGTTCCTCGTCCTGATGCATCCAAAACCCTCACCCATTTTGCAGCCATTCCAGGGCCCAGGGCCGTCCTCGAGAGTCGAGAGACCTATGTGGGGTTCCCTGGGCCTCCCAAGCATCTCCTTGCGCAGCATGCCCATTCCGAAAACGTTCTTGAATGCACATGAGACATGCTCATTCTCCGGCGTGAATCTCGTGGATTGCTTTCTGCTAGATTGCAAAGAGGTTGTGTGTTTTTAGGTAAGCCTTAGTCTTGGTCGTACGAGATAGTTTCTGGAGAAGCGGCGGGTTTTCTGGAAGTGTGCTTGTGTGGCGAATGATGTTATGACATGCAGGACCTGTTTGAGAAAGGTCATCGCGATACTTGGGGGTCTCGCGGTAAAGAAGTCAGAAGCTGGAGGAGAAGAATGATGGCTTTTTGAGGGCGCGAGTTGTTGACTGAGGATAAAGGTTGTTAGGGAGAAGCCATATTCGATTATTCCAGCTGGATTCGAGGGAGATGCGTTGGTTGGGCATAAAGCTATCACGGGTATCGAGCTTATGGGAAGAGAATGGTTGTGCGTCATAAGAGACGTACCCAGCACAATAGTATGCATGCTATGCAACCTAACTTAGCCCTTCGTCTCCAAAATCATCCGCAATAGTATCTTCGCTCCTTGGTTCTTTCGTGTCTTTCCCTCTAGCCTTCTCACTCCCCACGCACGCTACTATCAACCCAAGCGCCACCTCCTTTCCCCTCAGCACATCCTCTGCACTCCATCCCCCAGGTACATGCAAAAAGATACAGGGCCTCTGTCCGTCCGGATCTCGCCGCCAGTACTCCAGCATGGAAGCATAGTACGTGAAGTCACAGAGGTAATGACCTGCATTATTTGATGGACGGACGTCCTCACCAACAAGACCGGATTTCCACCGCCTCCATACATCCTCTGTATCGAAGCTTGTATGTAGTATTTCTGGGGAATTGTATTCCTCTTTCCACAAGGTATCCCTTTCCAACGTCTTGCCTTCCACATCTTTTTTATTATAGCCGTCTCGGTGTGCGCAGGTCTCAAGGGTGAAGAATTTGCGGCCCGGGGCCATGCCGATGTTCAGGATCATGTCATAATTTGGTGTTTCCTTCGGAGGCTTAGCGATGACTTGCATATCGTCTGATGGGTTGTAGACTGTCTGAACATCAGGCGATATCTCTTTGGTGCCATTTTGGGAAAAGACGAGCTTTGGGATGATCGCTCGAACGTAGCTGTAGGCGACGATGATAGGACTGGGATGGGTATGGATGTTTATCGGAGGGAGATTGGGGCGTTCGAGCCTGGTAGGAAGACTTCGGGCAACCAGGTAGGAGGGGTTGGTCGTGTGTTCTCCGAACGCCTGATGTTGCCTTATTAGCGCGGGGCAACAGAGGTCCGGACGGATAGCCGCACACCAAAGCCTGTCACGAGGATGTTGATCGCCTTCTCTCTGCTGTCAATCTCAGGCGCTAATGAGCCCATGGCAAAATCTGCAGCGATTTGTTGTCGTGGAGATTACTATCATGAGATACCTAGAGATTTCGGACCGTAGCTCTTTTCAGCCGCTAAGCTCAACCAGATTCCCACTGTGGTTTTAAATATCTCGATCAAATATCTAGAAAACCTATTTGGGTGATCCATTTGTCGATTTGTCCATCAGTCATGGATGGCTGAGAAGCTGAAAATGCATGCAACTGACGCTTTTGAAAGATGTGATCGTCTGGCTACCAGCCAGTAGATCACAATAGAAGAACCACTGAAATCGACCTTGTCGGCTAGGGTAGATGCTAGTAAGTATATCATTCGACGTTGCAGATAATGCTGGCAAATGGCACTTGTCCCGACCGTATCTTGGCCAACAGATGCTCCCAGGATCCGCAAGCAGCGTATTCGCACTGGCGTGAGTGCCTCGCCACTGAAAAGCTAGCGATTGTATAAAAAGATGCGGAGGTATGCAAAGAGGGTTTCTAACCTGGTGAAATAGATTGCAATACCAACCTTAATCGGTCCAAAGACCTTTGGCATCACTCTATCATCTAGAAGCCAGCGCTTTCGATGTCCAGGGCTGTCCTGTACAAGATTTTGTTTCTCTTTGTATTCTTCATCGCTTTCTTCTTTGCTCTTCCTTGGAGCAATGTCGCCCAGCCAGAGCCGAAAAATTCATGTACGACCGTCCTTCCATCCCTGATGATACCAATATACTCCACAGCCCCAGCTTTGGTATCACAAACCTCAACGATGTTCCTTGTAAGTCAGGAGCCAAGCCAGGACCTCTTTTGCGACTGTCTTTTGAGCTTCGTGGTACCATGGGGCTCTACCAGTTGCCAGCTTGAACTCAGACTTCCCAATGGCTATCAGTCCGACTGGTTAGGACCCAGGGAGATGTACTTCTGGAACGTTGCTGAACCTTTTGACTCTTCATGCTGCTGGATCGACGCTCCAGATATCACGGATCTCTTTGGCTCCGTGATACTGCAAGCCAACATGAGCTATGCGATTGTCAATTCATTCTTGTGCGAAAGCCTTGTGAGCTTCCGCGTGGGTATGAATCGGTTTGGTGCGGCTGGTAGCTGCTCATTCGAACAAACGAAGTCCGAGGGACTTATTCTGACATATGGGTGCTGATATGTTATCAGACGTAAAAGGAAGCTAGGAACGGATCAAAGGCACGAAGACTGGCAGTTTGAGTCCGCTGTCACATCGCATGTAGGTCTATTCTAGCAAATGCAGTGTGGTCACAGGCAACCGCACAGCCCAAAGACCACGGCCAAACAGCGATTCCCCGTAATGGCAATGCAACACAAACCCTTGCAAGCCCAACGAATGACCTGCAAACAGAGAGACGGAAGGAGATGAGGCGGCCATTGATAGCTTAGCTTGGGTAGCAACCATAACCCCACACTCGTAGCAAAAGTGATGTAACTGCATACGTTTACCGTTAGGACTGGGGCTCGGGTCTCTAGCCGAGCGCTGTCATGGCTTGACCAGCTAATCATGCGAGTAGAGAAACCTGAGGCATCCTCTCATAGGTATTTATGCAGACACATGACTGCATGAGCGATGGGAACGCTATGTGGGTTTGACAGCAATCGCCGAGGGGTAGTGGAAAACGACGCGTTGGGAGCGCGTCAGACGCGTCTCAGACCTGCTTTTAGCTTTCACTTTTTTTTGACAAAGCCCCAACTGGCCATGGTAGTGCTTGCTTTTTAGGAGCATGATCGTGTAAAGCAGCAGCCATGGTAAACATGGACGTAGTGTAAAACATACGTTAGAAGGACAAAAAGAGATCGTCAGGCTCAACTGCGGCTTCCTGTCTCTTTACCTGAGCTTGTGGTCGCGGTCGTTGCTACTGCTAGTGCTGGTGTAAATTCGCGGACCGGATATAAGCTGTTCAACATCGCCGATTGCAGAATTGATGATGGTATAGGTGTAAAGAAGGAGCCTCGATGTTTGAAGGTGGAATTTTCAAAATTCTGGTTCGCTTCCCACTAGTTCCTGAATTTCTACGCGTCGCGATCGCCGCTTAGTGGCTTGCAAAACACGCTAAGACGACCTGCCTCGACTCAGCATCCTCCACCCACCCTACTCAAACCACCTACCCCAACGAGCCCAAACCGTCTCATCCTCTATTGGCCGCCTGCGGCCATTTCTGCTACGTCTGTCGCGCTCCCTCCGCAACAGTCCGTGCCTTAGCTCAAGGACTACATTCGTCCATTGCTCACTACGCTCAATCCCCCACACTCCCAGCCGCTTAAAGCCACGACTACTGCTCGATTCTTCCACAGGAGACCGACAGTGCTCTTCAGTACTACGCCTGTTCAAATACTGGTCTTCGTCTGGTCTTTGGAGACAATCACATCGTGAAGAGACAACGCGGCGGCTTCATCTACCCGAAACTTTGAGAGACATTCCATCGCCGAAAGTGACCGTCAAACTGGCTTTTGCTATCATATCATACTACCGACCCTCTTTGCAACTCGTGGCTCAACCAGCTGGACTGACTACACTCTCACGCTGCCCCCGTCCAATCCCGACTAGGGCGCCAGGTGTTTCGACCGACCATGACCAAGACCAGCTACTCAACATAGGCAGCTCCTACCTTGCTTCTCACTCGAGACCACTCTGCGTCACTTTCTGGTGTAAAGCAGTCCACCAACATCAGCCAGTTTCATTGCTAAGACACCCGCTTCTCAAGCGTCTCGTGTGCTTGCATACTCTAAAACGCTGGTTCCTAGACCACACAAAGCGTACAGTCCGTCACCATGCCACGAACACGCCCACAACTTTCCATCACTCTCCCTCGCAACTTTACCTTTCACTACACAGAGGGTGAAGAACCGAAGACGCCTGAGCATGAGGTGCCCGTGTCGCTTCCTCCGTTACCACCTCGTGCAGCCACCAATGCTTATCGTATCAAGCGACGTGTACGACCTAGTGTAACCTCCATCTTCCAGAGCGATAACGATATACCTATACCGACCATAGAAGCCCCTGCATCAACTGCACCAGCCAGAGCTGTATTCCAGCACAGAGCCACTGAGCCAGAACGAGGATATCTTGCTCCTGTACTAGGTCCAAAATTCATGACTATGCCACGAACGCCATCCCCCCATCAGCGTCAGGTGGTTGAAGATTGGGATAGCACTTCTCAGGATATCGGGCAGAGCATCACTCGTCCGATGTCTGCGTGCTCACTGCTCTCGGATTCTTCCGACGCCTCTAGCAATGGAAGCTTGATGTCCTACCCAGCTGGCGATGGTAGTTGCACCAGTCCAGAAGACGACGGCCCAGATCCCTTCAAATTCGCTTCTATTAGAAAGGGCAAATCCAAGCATTGGGCGGCAATGGCTAGGAATGAGGTGCCGGAGGGCGACAATTTGTCGAGGGAAGCTCATGTCCGTTGGACATCAGAAATGGATAAGCACTTGTGGTCCACATATCATATATACCTGCAAGATCCCACAGTGACGCCGTTCAAGATGCTTCCTGGCGTTCCTCCGCCATTGGGAGTCTGCCACCGAGTAGTCAGAGAAGCGCGAAGGTCATGGCGAGGAGGAAAGCAGGCAGCTCGCAAGACATCCGAGCTTTTGAGCCCGTTCAGATCGAACGATGCCAGTACACCAGGTCACAGTGGTATTCACGGATCACCAGATACTATACGAGCGATCCGCAGTGGCAGCAATACCCCAACTGGCACTGGATCAGGCGTTCCCAAAGCTCCTGTCTGGCCGAAATCTGGCGCCTCAACAAGAAGAAGACTGCGCTTTCTGTGTAAGCGCAAACCAAGCATTGCGCCTCACTACCAGCGTCTACTTCAGAGCCGAAGCCCATCTCCCTTCTCCTCATCTAGTCCACGCGGTTCCTCTCGCTCACAATCTCGCCTATCGCAAGTCACCAGTCTCTTGCAGCAGCAGTCTTCGCCTTTCAACACTAGCGACATTCAGCTTTCTCTAACGACAAGCACATCCGCTACCATGCAGCCCAGTGGCCCACTCGCTCAATTGGCGTCTGGCAGTGCGTCAGCGGCGAATACGCAACCCAACAACGAGTGGTTTAATGATCCCCCAGTGCCTTGGGCCTCACCTACCGCAATTCCATCGGACATCGGTGCAGCTGTGGCTATGGATGGAGCAGATGACCCAATGCAAATTCCCCAACTTGGTTCTCCTTTCGGTTACCACACATGGGGCCCAAGTCGATCTCGCCAACGCATACGTCCGAGTACATCAAGGATGCAGTCAAGTGATGCCGCGACGCTAGGACCATCACTGAGATCTCCACTACGTATGCATGATACCTTTCCTTATCCTGGTCCGTCTGGCGTCCAAAAGCGACGGGCTCGTCTTCAATTGGAGGACGAGCTTAGTCCTGGTGGTAGTAATAGGGAGCAGGATTTACTAGATAGCCTCCTGAACAACCACAAGGAAGGTCGCCATCGTCGCGTGCGAAGCCGTGGCTTCAGCCTTGGTGACGTCCAAACCGCTAACAATTTCGAAAACATGTTCACCCCACTCAACGATGACCAGATGCACACGCCTCCTACCAACACCACTGGCGCCTCGTCATCTGCGAGCGCTGAGCCAACAACTCCAACTCAGGTCCGACGTCTAGCCTCGCCGTTCAATGGCATTGCTCCGAGACCAACTCGAGCTCGGCACATGGCCACTATGAGCCTGGGGGTGTACGAACCATTCTCTTCGATCGGCGAAACCCTGGGACAGAGCATGGATATTAGTCCTCTCCCAATAACACCGACGCAGCGATAGGGACATCCCTCAAGGAACCTTACCAATCCGTTCTTTTCGCTCTCTTACAAAGGACCCCGAGCTACAGGGCAGTAATCCTGCAAGGCCTTGACCGAAGGTCCAACATACAACTTCAAACCCACCTCTTACGTATTTACTTCACGACGTTCTACGATTATGATTTTCTTTCTTCAGTGCCATCCGCACTGGCGCACTGGCGCACTTCCACACATTTCTTCGCATTCGAAACGAAGGGCTGTAATGGACGACATTTACCGGCAAATAGTACCGCTTTTTACGACGATTCAGATGCGAAGTGGCTTTTTCTAAGAAGGGATCGATAGGATAGACCTTCATGGGGATGATGATGAATATCTGTTGATGAGGTTTACTTCATTCATGACGAGGATGATTTACTTTAGATTGCGAATACGCAGAGTCCTGATGCGGGATGTGATCTGCTTCTGGAAACAGGAGGCAAATGTAAGCTTGTATGTATGTACTAGATAAGTACATACTATCACACACTCCAGGAATGCAAGCATCAACTCCTCATATTCCAATGCACGTTTCATGCCTGCCCAAGCGAACGCGATCCAATGCAATGCCTGTCGTGACGCACAAAGTAAATTCAATGTAAAACACTTCCCCACAGCAACACTTTGCTACCGCCCCTTCCTCTCCCTAATCCTGTCCTCAAACCGTCTCAGCTGGGCCTTCAGGCCACCATTCCTCCTACCACCCTCCCCAGCTAACCACGCCTCCAACCTCTGTCTACACTCCGCCAATCTCGTCGTACACGGCAACCTCTCCCCCTCCCCAAACTGCCCCATCGGATTAAGCAACAATTCGAAAACCGCCGCCCAAATGTCAACCTGCCAATACCTCTTCAAGCCCTCTCTAAGCTTATACTTCTTCTTCGCCCCGATACCCCCATCTCGATCCTCAACAGCCACATCCTCGATATATTTCCCAAACAACAAGCTATGGATCACGCCCGCTATACCGTAATAATCAACCTGATACGTCCACGGCCGCAGCTCGCGCATTTCCACACAATCTTGTTTCCCTGTCTTCCAGTCGGCTACGAATTGCACGTCTGCGCGAAACGCGCGCATATCGATGCCTCGGCCGAAGTCGATTAGGCAGAGGCCTTTGGAGGACCAACCGCCGCTGCCGGAGGGTTGGTAGGTGGGATCCCAGTCTTCGCTTTCGGAAAATTGGGAGAGGCGGAGCATGCAGTTGTCTGCCTTTAGGTCGCCGTGTAAGATGCCGATGCTGTGCATTGCCTCTACTGTGCGTAGGAGCTCGATAGTGAAAAACATAGCTACGCTTTCGTCTAGAGTGCCGGTGACGTTTACGCTCGAGGGGTCAGATTTCGCAAGGTTGACGAGGTCGAGGAGGGTGCCTTGGTCGAGGTAGGTTTCGAGGAGATAGGCTTCGTCGGCGAAGAGGTGTAAGGAGTGGGGTTTTAAGAGGGATGGGGAAGCACGGTGGGTGGAGTGGAGGCGGACTGCGAGAAGAGACATTATGTGGAATTCCCAGGGGGTAGGTGGGTGTTCGCATTTTATGGCGACGAGGTGGTCGTGTCCACCTTCGTTAGCTGGGTCCTCGTTGGAGGCAAGGTAGACAGGGGCGAAGGCGCCTTTGCCAAGTTCGCGCTTTATCGTGTAGGTTGTGCTGGGTGTCTGGAGGAAGCGGAGGGCTGGCGGGAGAGAGATGTTGGTGGTCGTTTTGTCAGAGCTGTTCTTCTTGGTAAGAGCCTTGATGAACCTGCGGATTTCGGGACCTCTGTTGTAATTCAGAGGTCGGTAGTCGTGGTATCCTGGGTACGAGGAAAGAGGTGGCTGCACGTTTTCCAGAATGCTCTTGCGGATCGAATCATCGACGGGGTTGCACTGGACGTCTCTGATGACCGGTCCTTCAGAAGCTTTTGGTGGGACAGGCTTTGTTTTTGATTTGCCAGTCTTCAATTTTGGAACTCGCGGTGGCGAAGCTTCGTTGACAATCTCTTGAAACGGACTACTCAGGAATTCTTCGTCAATCGATGGTGTGATATGACCATTACTATTGTGACGTGAAGGTGTTTTCGAATTGAAGTAGTCTTTTTCTTCTCGAATTGTCAGAGCACCCATTGATGATTCGGTCTTCTCAACTATCGGTGTCATGAAAGGAAGTCGATTTTGTGACACTTGAGACGAATCCCGATACGGACGAGTTGGTGGCTCGTAATCTTCTGGGGGTATAGGGACGTATCTGGGTCGATCATATTCGTTCCCACGCTCAGGTGATATCGGCGTCACCAAGTCAATACCTTCATCTTTCTCTGGGTCAATGGGTGCAGCGTCCTCGAGAACAACTAAAACGTGGTCCTCGGTTCCGTTCGTAGTGTCTTCGTTCTCAATGTCGTCCGCGTCCAGCTTTGGAACATGCTTGCTGGCTGTGAAGTCAGACCAAGGGCTCACACTTCCGGCTGCAGCACTGGTATTCTCAGGCTCAGCGAATGACTTAAGGTCTGCCTCAGTATCCCCGAACTCGCTGGTAGTGCCAGATATTCTGCCAGTACCAGTGCTCTCCCCTGCACTAGTATAGTCGTCATCCTCATAGTCGCTTTCGCCTGCACTATCAGCTGGGCCGGCCATTGGATCTACATTTCTCAGAGGCTGGTTGAAGATGTCCAGGATATCATCTGTTGCGGCTTTGGTGTGAAGAGTCATGGTAGGCTCTGCAGAATTTTTCCTCCTCAGCTTTGGCCCAGTAGGTGATTCCAGATTTGTTTTGACTACCTCGTATTAGCTTTCGAGATCAGGAGTTCAGGCCATCAACACGTACTTGTCTGAGTCTCGCCTTTCACCTCCTTGATCTTCATTTTCTTCGGTCGCCCGGCTTTGCTTCCCCTCCCAATGTCTACGGCAATGGTAGCGTCAAGCGGTATACTTGGGCTGTCATGGATCTCTAGCTTGGACTGAATGTCTCGCGTTAGATCGGTTTCTTTCCCAGCTGCTCCCTCAGCTTCAGACGCTACGTCAGCAGCTATAGACGCCCGAGGCTCTGTGGCTATCCGCTGCTTGCTCTCAGCTGCCCAGTCGCGACTGAGCCAGCCTCTGAACTTGGCTCGTAACTCTTCAAAGCTCATCTCTTTGTTAGGATCGTTTTCATCAGGATATACTGCTTCAAGGTCCACGAAGACACGTTCTATCTTGCCTGTCTTAGCATTCTTAGTCTGCTGCTGGTCGGCATGTCTCGATAGGCGTTTTATTTCATTCGCACTGGGTATTTGTGAAATAGACTAAATTACAAAGCGCCAAAGAAGCAAGCAATTAGTCCTGTGATCGTGAATATGGGCATGAAGACATCTGGGGCGAATAATATACCTCATCCTTGAATATCGTCATCTTTGGTGCTCCGCCAACCTTCTTCCCTGCCTTGAGTGTCTCTCCTGCCCAAGGCCGAGCCTCCATCACATTCTCTTTCTTTCTATCTGCTATTGTCCCTATGTTGTCCCACCCTTTGGCTCCCTCACCAAATGTCGATGTTATACCTGATGCTGGTGCTTCTGCATCACTGAATATGGCGAGCTTCTGTCTTCCACCTCGCGTGGTTGATAAACCACCAATACCAGAGGACGGCCGTGGTGCTTGGGGGTCAGCAGGTCGTGGTGTCGAGACAGCGAAGGGATCCATCTTTGCCACTAGTGCTGGACGTACAGTTGGAAGAGCAGGTGATGAGGGCTCGTCGCCGTCTTGGACACGCAATTCGTATCTGTGTTGGAATTGCCCAAATTTCCGAAGCAGTCGCTCCGCAGGTCGTGCCTCCCGCTCAATACCAAGCTTATATACCTCGTCTGCCTGATTCCATCGTCCAGCGCCCTCCAGCCAAGCCGCGAATTCTTCGTAGAACAAAGCCAGTCCTTCTCCAATGTTGTGCCTCGCCAGGTATGCGAACGTCTCTCGGGGGGCGTCGGAGAAGAAGCGGATGTAGTTCAGCCATAGTTTCAAGTATCGTGGATCGTTCTTGTAATGAGTTGCGGACTGAAAAGCCTTCGTCGCGCGCTCGAGAAGCGGTCGCAGTTGTGAGTCTGGTGTAGCTTGTGCTGATGGGTATGCGCTGAACGTCCATTTCACATAGCGGTCATAAATATCCAATGGGTCGTCGGAGTCTCCAATAGCAATGAGCTCGAGCTCGTACTCTTCTCGGATCGCATCATTGAGGTTTCGGGTGTCTCCCGGTGTAGGTCCTGACGGGCGCTTTGATGTAGGTGCGAATGTTGAAGCGAGTGCCTTTGCAGATCGGCCACCAGGAAGCGATTGGATGTTCTCCTTGTGGGTCTCAATGATGTCGAAGTTGATGAGGTCTTCCATCATAATTAAATACACACAATGCCTGCCCCACAAGAGTGAAAGAAATGTTCAAGTGTGTGTATTTGTTAACCAGCTCTAGACTATATTGATCTGATGACGTTGACAGAGCAACGGCGCCAAGAACGTCTGGCAATTCTGGCTCCAAAATCTCTCGTAAGTTACAACCAGTCGATAACGTATTATTACGGATTGACAGGCATGGATAAACTACTATCATTCTTTCATGAACTCGCCCTCATCTGCCTAATATAATTTGGCTCATATGGGTGGTTCTCCATCATTTTCGTATGCATTAATCCCCCATCGTCCTATCAAACGTTGACTCGTATGAGTTTTCCATCATTCCATCATTCCATCTGCTTTCATTCTTGTATTCAGCACGCAAACTCGCATGGGTAATCTCCCGTGTTCTCGTTTGCTTTCCTCAAGCAGACTGTCCGTAGTTGTTACAGCTGCAGCTGACCTTCATGTTAGGGAAGAGAACGTCACTTTTTTGACCATTGACGTCAGCAAGTCGATAGCAACCTCGTTGATCATGGCTGTAAGCGAGAAACTTGTTGGCGTTTCATTTTAGCGTTGATCAGGACTTAGAGAAGAGACCTACCTCTCATACCGGAAGTGTCTAAAACGTCTCAAAACTTTTTAAGGGAATTCCACTGGTGTCACATTAGACACCATAGCCACTCATATCGATAGCTTCATTCAATGCCAGGCTCCAAGCTGCGGACTTGGGTAATGGACGAATTCCTTCTCGATGACAGGGGAGGCGAAAAGGTTTACAAACAGGCGGCCTGGAACAAGATTGCTGACTTGGAGGAATTCTCAGCGGATGTCACAAAAGCTACGAAGGGTAAGCCGCCTGGTCCCTTCAAGCGTCCACGCGCAAATCGGGCTACCTACCTCACGGTCTAAAGAGTAGTTGCCCAAAGCTATCCCCTGCATGTGTAGCGCGGGTGCCGATTATCAATCAAACAAACCCACAAGCTTGGGCCTTGGACTATGTTGCATCTTAGGATGACCGAACCCAATGCAAACTTGCCCTTGGACGCTCCTCCCGACGCTCAAACTCCAGGTCCTCACTAGTGTGCACTATTCCATCGAGTCATTATTGAAGAGATTTGCAGGCGGTTGAGTAGTGTGCGTGCATCTAATAGGAAGTCTGCCCAAAGAAATCGCCAATCGTATCATTAGGAGGAAGTAGAATTACTTCTTTTCGGCCTTATGCGCTTCGACGTGCGTTTGTTACTCTATTGTCTATAAAGTGGCCACCTTCTTGAGCATGTAACCCAATGAATGGTCCACATGTCGCTCAATCGCACCCGCAAAACAGCGCTTACCTAGGTAAGGTCTCTCTTAAGAAAGAATTATCAATGCTCAACTACATACGCATTGACAGTTGGGTAAGGAGCTAAACATCATGGCTGGCAAACTTTGTACTCTATCGCGACGATAACCTGATCTCGAGACGTAGCCCTGGCGAACACAGTCGATGGATATGCACTGTCAGCTGTTGAACAGGAATGAGGTGGCAAATGAGTAATCAGTATCAAGCTTATGGTGAATTGACCGGAATAGTAGCTGGTCTAGAAGTGAAGCGGAAACCAGGGTTGAATCAACGTGAATTCAACTACTTCTTCAATCGTCAATGTTTGACTTCTCTTCCAAAAGATACTCCAAGTCTAGCTCCCTACTGCAGAGCTCAGTCAGCTCCACTGGTACCCAACATCTATACAATTGATGTCGACGTCCTGTTTCCCAAGCATGCTCAATCATTTTACTGCATGCAATCAACTTCTCTTCTCTATTTCGCACTCTCAGCGATAGCGACTTTCACTCAACACCAATGACCAGCCAATCGCGCAAGATGCCCAAATTGACTGACAAGCCCTGCGAGGAAGCATCACCCACTAGTGTGCGCTACAAAGGGATACAGACGCGAGAAGGGCGCAAATTGTCCGTGCCATTGCTCGTGAAATCTGCAATATTGCTGACACCAAGCCAGGCTTGAAGGATCCGTATCGATCAAAATCTCTGTTGGCACTGGAGACGAAGCTAGGACCTGGCACCTACCGAAGAAGCTACTCATAAGCTGCTCACCATTCTTCGAAGCTGCTCTGAAAGGTGGATTCAGCGAGGCCAGGACCGATTCAGTGAAATTGCCTGAGGACGACCCAGACGCTTTTGATCTTTTTGTGCTCTGGCTGTACGTGGGGACTCTGGAGGTTGACAATGGGAACCGCAATAAGGCCAGTGCCTACATTCAGGTATGGAAACTGGGAGACAAGCTCGAAATTCATGCATTGCAGGACAACCCAATGCTTCAACTCATCCAGATCTTTGACGAACAGTGTTTATGGGCTGAGATGTTTGGCCTAATGTACGATGGGTCAGCACCTGGTTGTAAACTTCGTCACTACGCTATCGATCAAATCTTGTGGGACAGACATCTAGGTGTCCCATATGATGACACAGAGAAGTACCTAAAGCTTGCCAAAGTCACGGAGGATATTGGGCTCGATTTCATGAGAGCGGGCCTGAGAGGTTGCAGGCTCGAAAATCCTGCTGATCAGAAGACTCGATATCTGATCATCCCGAATTGAGAATCTACTTTAGGCTTGAGATTGGGGGTGCTCTATTTAGCTGAAGCGCAGCATTTCAGCAAGTCCGTGAATACATCCATGCAACTGAATCCCATCAAGCCACAGCCTCCATGTATGAAGCGGTATTATCGAAAGGGTCCTTTACCTCATTGCCCGCCTTGACCGATGCTTTCATATATTCCAAGCGAGATCCTGCTTGTTCCCACTTTGAGCGGCACTCGTGATGAATTCTTCCATTACAGGGCCGATTTTCCCTGCCCTGACATCGAAGATCATTTGATCGACCACCCAGCGGCGCAGACTCGATTTGGGCTCGGAAACTGGGTATGCTACGTGCATCACTGCCTTCCAGACTTCCCCGGACTCATAGAATTCATGGTGCGATTTGATGAGATGGAGCATTGCTGCATTCTGGAATGCCGGACACAAGAGGTTATGACCTAGGTGCCATGCATTTGCGCACGTGAAATAGTTGGATCCTGTGTAGGTGAATTCCCCTAGATACAGCCATCTCAGAAATGCTGCGAAGCAATCACGAGAATGACTGTATAATGACACAGCCGAGATAGGGCCCTTGCCAAAGGACTGATTTTCCAGCATAGCCTTCATATATGGCGAGTGATACTCCAAAAGATCCCGATGTATGGTGAGACACTTGTCATGCGGAAGGTGAACACGGACGAGCTGGGCTCCCTCAAGACTTTGAGATCAATCAGTAAAGTATAGCAGATATTGAGGCACGTCAACTTACAGTTTCAGACCCTTTTCGCTGCGAATACCATCCTGAATGGGAGCGGGGAGTGGAAGGCCAGCCATTTTTGAAGGGTAACTCAATTTTGGCCGCTTCGTAGCTCGCAAGTCGGTCTCGAGGCTGGCTTTGGTTGAAAGGGTATCATCATGTGAGTCGCCTGATAGCAGTGGAGGAGGTGATGGTTGTGACATGGAACGGCTTTTGTGGTGATTTGTGTTTGAATTGGTGGAAGGAGTCGGGATAGTCGACATTTTTGAGATTACAGTGAAGCGTGTGAAGGTCGAGCATTTGAAGGTCCCAACGTGAAAGAGCTGTCGCGTGGATCTATAAGGTATCTCACAGGAAACTAAGAAAGGATGGCCCAAGAATGTTGAAGAGCATCTCGACCTGAGGGAGTCTATTTCTGAAGAGAGATTAGATTTCGCTCTCGCTGGTCATACTCGAAGACTTCGATTTTGAACCAAGGATTATCGTCGACTATATTAAAGTTGTTATTCAGGGCCTAAGTTGAGCGTGAGGTGCAAGTGGCTTTTGATCGTTGCCAGGCTCACTTCCTTGCCTGAGCACACCAATTCTGCCAGTCGGTGAAGAAGGAAGTCTTCACTTTGCAACTCGTATCGAAGAGAGCCCTTTCCAGCGTGCCTGCATAGGTCTTCACCACGCGCCTTAGGCATTCTCTATCATGGGCAGCGAGCACTCTGATAAGTAGTAGGCTTGCCTGACTGCACGCGGTAGCATGTGCGTTCGACCCTTCCTTCATAGCCTCTACGTGGACTTCTTCGACAACATCAAAGACAGCATTGACATCTTCAACACTTGGCAAATCATCCCCCTTGCAGACACGAGAATACTCTCTCATCAAGTTGCATGCTTTGTTCGATACAAGAGGACTTGTCGTTGTTCGCAGGACTGTCAGTACAGGTACTAGAAGACTCAGCGCCAAGCTGTTTGCATGCTGTTGCTTGACATAGATCTCTAGTAGCTCTAGCACTCGACACTTGAAATTGACAATCGTTTCTTTGGCGTCTTTCTTCTCGGTCTTTTTGCTAGTAATTTTCTTCCTCTCCTGGAAGACTTTCTGGAGATGCTCGTCTAAAGCCTCCATCTCCTCATCGTCCATGTCCTCGTCTGACGAGCTACTGTCCTCGGCGTTCAGATCTACGTTGCCTGAGCGGGTTCCCAGGGCTTGAGCCAACTTGGCATCGAATGCAGCCAGCTCTTCGTCAGGACCGTCGGACTCGTCTCCGCTGTCGGATAAGCTGTCTGCATCATCATCGCCGGAGTGGTCTTCGGCCGAAGAGCTCGTAGATGCGGCATCGGCTGCGCCAACCTCTTCCACGTCAGAAGCTTCGCTGGCACCATACATTTCGTCATCTTGATCGAACATCTCTGCTTGACCCGATAGACTTTCCTTTGTTTCTAGGACCTGGTTCCGTCAGCCCTGGCATCTCAATACGAGACCATAGTACGTACCTTGATCATAGATTGTAGAGCTGATCCATCGACATCGGATGCGCATGCGGTGAAGACTTGCGCAGCCATACGACGGAAAAGCTGCGAAGGCTTGGATACAAAGCTCAACAATATTTCCACTAAGATTGCTGAGCTTTCTGCAATGGCAATTCTATTGATGAAGCTATCGAAGCACTCGTTGAGTTCTTTCAACATGCTGACAGCGTCAGCATCCTCGTTGTAAAGTTGCAATAAGCTCAACGAGTACAGAAGTTTGATCGAGGTGAAGAGTTTAGCATGCGGAGAACCAGCAGATTCTGCGGCTGCCACGGAATTGGCCTTCCCCATGGAGATCAAAGCATCCTTGGCGATCTCGTGGATGTCTTTATCGACTTCCACTAATGACTTCCCAAAATCAGAACCCGCCGCTCTCGTATAAATCTCGAGTACCAGATTGTAAGCGAAGTAGGCAGGGTCCGCGGACTTGGCTAAAAGGCAAGCCAAGCAGGACGAGACTCGAGATCTGAACATATTTCGAGAAGCTTGTGATATTGGAGGGCTTGGGCTACTGAAGCGTGTGTCCGTATTGAGATGGAAATATGCGAAATGTGCAAATAGAGCCAGTATTCCACGTGTAGTTGCAATGACCTTATCTGAAGATTGATCTTTTCCAGTATTGGTGTGCTCTGTTCGCACAGTGCGTAGAGCAGACATGAGTTGATTTGCCACCATTTGCCGCCGGGACGCTGCTTCTTTGTCATCCTGCACTCCAGGTTGCAGGGTAAGTTTCTCATATATAGCTAATACCGGTTTGTAGGTTGAGTCGTTGATTTGAGAAAGGAGTGTTTCCACAGTTTTAGTTCTAGTGACCTTATCAAAGTTGACATCACCAGATGGGCCAGTCAGAAGGGCTTGCAGAAATGGTCCTGTAGTATTTGGATCGGAGCGAGCTCTGGCAAGTATGATCTTTCTGGCCTTTTCTGCTGCAACATGCAGGAAGCGCTCATGGCCCGCAAGCTGGTTCATGAGGCATCGCAGGAGATTTGGAGTAAAGATAGCGGACAACAGATTCTCTGGTGTGTCTTTGACCATTCGCTGAAATAGCAGGAACCCCCAGTACTTGCGCTCGTCGGATGAAGACTTTGCAAACAGAGTATCTGTGTTGCGTCAATACGGCCATATTTTTCGAGACCAAACGAGACTTACTATCAACGCACTCCGACCAGAAATCGGCTACGGCAATTTGCTTGCTAGAGTTGGAGATCTTCTCGCAAATTGGGGATGTCGCATGGAGTAGGCAAGAAAGAATCACGTCCCAAGCAAAATGCAATTTGGTAGTCCAGGTGCCCTTGTTGGTAACTTTTTCTTCGACCTCACCTTGAGCAGGCTCTTTGATTGAAATTTCGTTTAAGACCTTAGCCAGTTTCGACAACTCTTTGCGATTTAAGGGATCTCCATGATGCCAGACACCGCGAGGGAAGTCAATCCCTGCATGTCGTGAGCGCAATGCTATCCATATGGCGACGCCTTCAGGGGTTTTAGTGAGTCCACTTGACCAAAGTGTGTTGACCATGAATTGAGCATAGTGTAAATCCTGTTCTCTCAACGATTGGATAGCATTGAATAGTACAAAGCCGCATTCCTCTCGAAGCCACGGCTTCTTCTTTGCTAGCTCGAGGATGGTGTCCAAAACTTGGGCCCAATGGCCCGTGTCGGCTTCCGAGTGGAACAAGATACTTGATTTGATGACTGACTCAGCACCAAAGAGGCGTCCAAATTGGTGGTCACGCTCTTCCTGCAGTAACTCCGTATCAGCATAGGAGAAACAATTACCCAAATTCTTGTGTACTTGACCAGACACATTACCACCAATGTCAGTTTGCGCTTTGAGTGTCTCAATCAGATCCTTGATGTCTTGTAATCCCTCTACACCCTTCGCATTGGGCCCAAACAATTCCGTCAAAGATTCAGTAAGTGCAATCGAGAATCCCAACCGCGCAGCTTTTCGACCACTGCAAAGGCCTCTGATGAGTCGTCTGAGTATCTCATTAAGCTGCTCTCCCGTGGTACTCTCATTAGAGATGAATTTAGTGAGTAGAGTGTGCGCTGCTTTGAATCGTATGTTTTCGTCTACGTTGGCTAGGTCTTCGTATATCTCGACTAGCTTTGTGTCTAATGGAGGCTGCTCTCGACGCCTTTTCTTGGACATGATGACGTGAGTAGATGGAGATTTCTAAGTCTACAGAGTTTTTCCTACGGTTTGGAGAGCGATATCTTGGCACCTGACTAAGCAATCAATACAGATTTTCTTTGGTCAATATTAACACCATCGATACCATTGCAATATTTGACGATCTTGAATGGAAAATTTCTTACATTCGAACTCGTTAGCGCAAGATCTACTAGAGGCGATCTACGAGATAACAGGTCTCCAATTAGCTTGTAAAGCTATCGTGTTGGCATTGTTGATTGATTTGCTTCCGAAGATGCTGCTATAGGATTTCAAAGCCCGTGTCTACATCAGAACGTGGCGGACGCTAAAGGCCTTTTCCTTAGTGAAACCATGCCGACCTTTATGTCATCAACAAAAATATTCATATCAACTTCCCTAAAGCTCCGCTGTCCAAGCATATATGCGGGAGTCTCTGCCATTGCCCTCATGAGCCATTCCGCTTGGAAGTATGGAGGATTCCTCACAGTGCGAGATGGATCATTAGGATCCGTTGTGGTGATGTCGATGCCTGCCGAACGGATGAAAGTGGAGTCATTGACAAGACGAACAGTCCGCTTGTAGTCAGCTAGTTCACGTAGCATATCAATCGCGGCGTAGAAGATGTCGTAGATAATGAGTATTGATCCAGTCAGCGTGAAGGCGACTCTAAATCGTGGGTCGTTCGTGACGCTGGTAGTGTCTATGTCGGTTCTATTGTCTGCTGAAGCGGTTTCGATAAGAGCAATTGTCTTGTTCAAGAGTGAAATATTCTCGCTGTTTTGGGCGGCGCTCAGTGTCGTGTTCAAGGTTCCGGCTGACATATAGTCAGGCGCTCCCGCCACTCTGTAATGAATAGCGCCAATACCACGGCCTCGGTATAAGATAATAAATATCGCAGTTTGGAAATTGTTGTTGTTTATCATTAGGTCGACGCCGATATTCAAACCCCAAACGACATACTTCCGGGGAATGAAACCTTGTGGGTGGTCTGGGACCACTGAGATCTCAACCTGAGGATTACTGTCAAGCCTGTAGACTGTACTCGGCATGAGTCCCTCAAAATCTTCCAATGCTAGCTCAAGCGCGACATTCACGGAATTCATGAGGCATGAGACGGGTGCAAGCATGTCTCCACCAAAGAACGGTAAGAAACCGAAAGCTGGGTCAATGGCCACGAGGATTGTTAGATTCGAGACAGAGCCATCGAGGTCGGTAGCGTTTAGTATTCTAGTGTTTGCTTGGTCGATATTCTGAGAGGGGGCAATGCTGAGGGAAGCTACGAGTGTCGAGGTCAAGTAGACCGAGAACGAAATTAGAAAGAGGGTGTTGCCACAGAGATTCTTCATGGTGGAAGGAGTCTGGTGTGAAACTCTTGGGGGAAGGCGTGCAGTGGAACGGCTAACATTGGATAAAAGAGATGTTTGCCTTTTCTATGTTCGCGCATCGGTCCAGCGCTTGCGCGAAAAAGGACGCGGAAGGTCGAAGATACCGAGCGCAAAATGGTGTCGGCAAGTCGCCAAATAGAATTGGTGAAGCAGACAGGATGGCATATTCTATTCTCGACAGCGCAACGAGAAATATAGAGAACCCTATTGCTCTCAGAAAAAGGTATAGAAGGGTTCACTGGGCCAGCCTGTTAGGACAAGTACCCGGAGATTTTGATGTTCCTACTCCGGGGTCCAGCTCTAGGGGCCTCTTAGGTATAAAAGTTAAGTCACCATAACTTACGAATCATACTAGTATGAATGAAACTTTTGGTAAAAAAGCTGTAGTAATCAGTAATTTCTATAACTTTACCTGCGAAAATATGGTATCAAAACCTACAGTGGTGGAATTAGAGCAGGGTGGCCGACTGGGCGGTTTGGCCTACTAGGCAGTGAACCCTTCTAACACCGTGGTTGCTTTCAAAAAGTGGAATTTCACCGAACATTTCTCTGATTTCGCCGAGCGGGTGGGTTGTGAAGTGGGGCATGGTGCAAGAGTTTTCTCCAGCTTTAACATTTCCATGACTAATTGCTAGCAGAGTCTGCGAGACCTGAGCCAAGTCTGTGTTCATAAGAGAAGAGGAATGTGGACTGGCTCTAATTTGAGATAGAATATTGCATTGAACAAAACATAAAGGCCTGAATAGATTCTAAACTGTTTATACTTGATGAAAAGTGAGAGATCTTTGTCGAAGGTTTTATCACAGATGGTAGCAGATACTGTGTTCGCATCAAGAGCGGCTTGGTATTCAATTTAAACTCTGGTAGTGGTGATTACACAGAGAACAAGACAATAAACCGTTGGACCTGGAAGGTTGTTCTTTATACCTGTTAAGCACTGAGATAATGACGAGTGTAGTCGATCTCTAGGTTCCTGATAGCAATGTGCCAAGCAAAGCTGACTACTAGTAGCATCAGCTAGTCAGGTGATACCGGGCTGTTATTGCGTCCGGTTTGTTTATTTTTCCGGTTGCTAAGGACGCGTCCGGCTTTATAGCAGTAAATCCTGTTTCCCAACGTTACATTATGCACGCTTGCTTGGATATCTTCGGAGTTCCCTTTGAGCTGTCATTATGCTTTGCACACCCTTATCCTACTTCTAAGAGGTCACAGGCTTTGCAGGATTCTTCTCCTAAAGAACGGCATGTTCGAAGTTTCAGGCGCTTCAACCGAGAACAGCCGTTCCATGCCCCACTTCTTTCTTTGCCAGACGCGAATCAGGAGAAAGGCGGGTATGTAACCCAGCAACAGGAATGTGAGTCTTGAGGAATCGCCCCGAATGGACAAGTGATCGAGGCTGAGGCTTCACACCTTTCCGTCTCCGGAGCTGATAAACGGGAACGGTAAGATTGCGTGATATCAAATGACGAGAGATAGGCTCTAGCCATGATGCGTTGGCGCTGGCTGACCGGAGCTTAGTCTCCGTAGTGCTTTGTCTCACCTTTGAGTCCCTTATGTTGGAGGATCGAAGACAGATTCGAGGAGGCCCAGGCCTCGAAGATGTCAGAGCTGCGTACGGACTACAATCCTCTTTGTCAAATTATATACTGTGCCTGTGCCCGAGGAATCCTACACTTGGGGCCTGAGGGGCAGTGAGCTGTTGGATGCCAGGATGCTGCCCTTTGGATAAGCAGGAAGAAATCATGAGCCAATAGGAGCGCTGAAAGCAAGCCTTGACTCGCTTCATAGCCGCCCTAGGGAGTGCCCATCTATTGGAGCCAGCAAGAGTCCTTAGCCATGCTTGCCTCCGCTGCCAAATTACAGTAAACAGAGCTCTTGTAGGTATCAATATGGTAGACCTCAGCGGTTCCTATGTAGATATAGATAGATTGGCGAACCCAATTGGCTCAAATTAGCACTGTAGTGTAAAGATTCTCGCTATCCCGAGTTTTCAATTTCCGTAACTACCGTAAACCCTGCTCGTGCCGCTCGGTGGGGTCGGTTGAGGAGACAACGATAGTACATAAGCGCTTTTTGTCATCAATCTCGATTCCTCCCCACTCCGAAGTCATACACGCTCACTCGAGCCTCTCTCTCTGTCTCTACCCAGGGAGTCTGGCGAGGCAAGAGGTGTGGGCAGTTTCCAGTTTACTAATCCACAGTATCCAACGGACCCTCCTGCCTCGATATTCCTCTCGGAGCATGCTTTCAATACAACAGCCTACTTTACGACCAATTGCCTACTAGGAACCTGCATCTTCAAGAGCTAGGGGTTGAGCATCCATACTATATCGATTACGGCCACGGTCAACTGCCCAGGGAGACCTCCACTTCCAAGAGTTCAATTGCTCCACTTGCTATCTCGTCTCCAACCCCACATATAAGCAGTTACCATGGAGCGTTCGTCTCCATTAGCAGCTATGCAGCCACCAGCTCTGCCCATTGGACACTGGGGCTGTCGGGGAGAGGCACAACCAACGTACTTGGACTACAATGCTAATTATGGACGACTCAATTTCAAACCGTCGGCCTTCAACTTCAAAGACCTCAGCATGACAAAGGCTTCCACGGACTACTTCAGCCTCAAGCCTGTACGAGGTTCATCCCCAACAGCAAGCCTTGCCGCCGACTTGTCCCAAAATTGCCACATCGACCATAGGTAACCTCTTTGAAAGTACTACAAACACACAGAAAGCACTGCTAACGAGGCCAGCCCCCAATTGCCCACACCTCGTCGATCATTGTTCTCTGCGAACCTCTTTGGGACACTCAATGGCCGGGGTAGGGTGCTTCTGAAAGAAAGTGCTTGGGCCTCAGCTAACAAAGAGCAGAAAGTACGACTACACCGCCGCTACCTTCCTCATCACCTGGCTTAGGAAATGACTCGATGGACATGTCCCCACTTCCTCATAAAGCCCCCTTTGTTGTGGCGAGCCTGGTTGACACAACGCCTCCGATACTCCCGATGGAAGAAGACAAGCCAACGTTGATGGAAGACATACAGGATTCGCTGATGGAAGGTCTACAACAGCCAGTACCGCAAGCGTGAGTAGACCGGGGAACGTGGAATTGCATTGCATACTAATTAATCCATCATTGCAGGCGTCGAAGATCTTCTCTACTGCGACCATCGCTGTCTCGCGCCAAAGGATTTACGACGTCAGCTGTTTCACTAAGGTCTGCTCGAGTGGACTGCCCGCCTTTCAGATTCGGTAATAGTCCCTCATTGCCCCAGCCGTCATTGATGTCTGCCGAAGAGTGCTTTGCATCCTCTCCCCAGGGCGAGAAACGGCCACAATCAGCGCACTCACCAGTACCGCTCCCAATGGGCCCGCCAAAGTTCAGACAACCATTCTGGGGGCTTGGTGCCAACCTGCGTGGCAGTGGTTCCCCTATTGTTGGGCACGTCCGCAAGCCGTCCAACCCACTGCAACGTCCAAGGAAACAATTTCGTCGTTCCTTGAGCATGTTTGAGCACCCAAGGGAAATATTGAAGCAAGAGACGACCTCATTCGCAGCCACAGGCTTAGACTCGATAATGGACATTGATGACGCCCCTAGCTTGCAATTGCCGCACTTCAACTCAGACGAAGAGAGCTTACCTCGGATAACGAAAGATACCATGGTTGAAGTCCTCGATGGCAAATATTCACAATGCTACGATCGGTCTATTATTATCGACTGTCGTTTCGAATATGAATACGAAGGAGGTCATATCGAGGCAGCCATTAATGTTAATGATAAGGAACGACTGGCAACACAGCTTTTCGATAACACAACGTTGGGGAAGACACTACTAATCTTGCATTGCGAGTACTCAGCGCACAGAGCGCCTCTCATGTACGTTATCACCATATGTTGACTAAGACATTGCTAATGGGTGACAGGGCAAAACATCTCCGTCAAAAGGATCGTGCATGCAACGCTCACCAATATCCAAAGCTCACCTATCCAGAAGTCTATATCTTAGACGGGGGTTATAGCTCTTTCTTCAGAGACCACAAGTATCGATGTTGTCCCCAGAACTACGTCGAGATGGATGCTAAAGAGCATGCGAACGCATGTGAACGTGGGCTCGGGCGCATCAAGCAACAACGTGCGAAGCTCAGTAGAGCACAGACCTTTGCTTTCGGACAGCATGGACAGCAGATGGACGATAGTCCTACAGCTTCTGGCCGACAAAGCAGCTCCTTCGTGAGTGGCATGGAGATTGCTGTCGACGATGGAAGCATATCGAGACGGATGCAATCCAGGCGCATGGTGTCATGTTGACAATGAATGCCACCTTGCTGCTGCTCGTACCAAGTTTGGGCTCCATATCTTCCTATTCCTCGCTCTTCGACAGCATTCCCTTTGCAGGCACTGGAGTCTTTCAAATACTGGAGCGTGGGATCGTAACCCCATCTTTTGGCAATTTGGACCTACTTACAGTCCGCCTTCATCAAGCATTGTGCTTCGATGCTATTGGCCTCCTGCCAATTGGCCCCAGTGGCTCCACCTATCCGGATTTTCTCTTTACCGCCTTGTCTTGTCGCGCCTGGAGTGGATACGTTTGTCACGGCTTCCTTGCAAGGTCTGGCATGGAGCTTTTTTCTCAGTATGCGACTACCCTCGTACCGTGCACCAACCGTCGAATATACCGAATAAGCCATTGTCTTTGGACACTCTGGCCAAACCTTCCGATCCTAGAGATTATCAACCATACTACGGCTGTCCTGATCTCATTAAGCTGCCACTCTACAGCTGCGCTGCAACTCCTTTGCACTATCACACTAGGATCAAGACGGAACACCCCCAATATGGGCACAAAGATGCTCCATATCATGGTCTGTGTCTCATCCTCTCATAGATGACATCCTAATCATTAATTCAACATGCCGCCTTCGATCACCCAGGGTTACAGCGTGATTTTCGGAAATTTTCAATGGGAGTCTCAGATCTTTGCGTTGTCCACTGTGTCCTCATGGAAGGAAGTGGGCTGAACCAAAAGGGCTGGTAGTGGATAATGGCTGGATTCGTCAAAAGACTCAAAGTCTGCAGCATGGGCTCTGGTCTTTCTACACTTTTCTAATAAACAAAACCCAAAATTGAAACAAGATACCCCTACAAATTTTCACGCTTGTGACTTCGTGAGCAGACTAGTAGAAAATGCTGCCAGCCCGGTTTTGTCCTATGCCAGCCCAGCTTGAACCCAAGTGAACTGTCACGAAAGTAGATTAGCATTAGGGTACAGCTTAGCTTCGACTCCGGTACGGAGGTTGACGCCAAAAGTCCTGGCAAGCGCTAAGGATAATAGTGGCTTGGCAATTATCTGCTTAAGGGAAGCCTAAGAATCGAGTTCCAGGGTCTAAGCGCTAAAGAGATAGAGGGTTTACCCTAGACACATACTTAGGCATGCCCGTAGAGCAGACCATCCGGATTGCGAGTCCGGGCCACTTCTAGCCCAAAGACATGGAGACTCTTCAGGGGGCCACTAGCGCTTAGGGCTAGGGCAGATTTCCAGGCTAGCCAGGACTTTTGGCAGTACCTCACCCAAATGCCCCTTATATCCGCTGTTCAAGCCATTGACCCAATGCTACTAATTAGGTTCTCCCCATGGATATCGACGAAATTCTCGCGGAGGTAGATGGCAATACAGTACCCCCGGAAACCCTTGACCTGCGGGAGCTCACTAGAAGTTGGGTAACCGAGCGAAGTGCCCCAGAAATTCTACCATGGCCAGGTACCTTGATGGAGCGTGTACTTGAGAGGGTTCGGAAGCAGGTGCGACTAATTCTCCCTTCGACCAGCATACAAATGCAGACGCTGAACCCCACCCAGATCGAATTCGTAGAAGAACAAACCGGCAATACAGACCCCAAATCCACTTTCCGCCTCATAGTCCTCCAAACCGAACTCGAACGCTACAAATTCCTCATCCGCAGCTACCTCCGCGCTCGCATCGCGAAAATCGACGCCTTCACCCTCCACCACCTCACCGATCCCCCCACCAAAGCCCGCCTCTCCCCATCCGAAGTGCAGTATGCGACAGCTCACAGCTCGCTCCTGCATAGGCATTATCATTCGTCTTTTTTGAGCCAGTTTCCAAGCAATTTGCAGAGGATGGAAGATACGGCTGGGAATATCAGTATGGTGGAGGCCCCAGATACGGAGAAGGCGGTTTTTGTGAGGGGGCTGAGGGATGTGGGGGAGGTGTATGTGGAGGGGACGGATACCGCATTTGTGTTGAGGAGGGGAGATGTGGTTGTTGTTAGGTGGGGGGCTGTTAGGGTGGTGGTGTTGGCCGGGGACGCGGAGTTGATATGAGGGTAGGGGGTGATGCTGATGCACGAAAAATGAAACGTTACAATGAAGTTGGCTAAGGACAGGGACGGGCTCGGGGTTTCACTGTGGAAAAGAAGTTTCCAAGATGTTCAATCGGGTTGTATGTATTGACGGCTGTAGCATTTGTGTGTTTTCATCCATGAATTCTCAAGGCCTGAATTTGAGCTGATCTCTTTTTAGCATTGGCTACATTCCGCTGTACACCAAGCTCTACTATTTCAGCTATCAACTTCATCACGAGAAATCAATCGAAGTTTCAGAGGGACCCTGACAGAATCGAACATAGAGTGCCCGGACGCCGAACCTGCATTCCTGTCCGCGGATGTATGGCCGCGTCAGGAAGCCTGGCTTTGCCGTTGGCCAATTACGCAAATCCTCATGGGAGAGAGCCAAGGTTGAATACGCAGTAATTATCAGAGGGCATGAGCTGTGGAGAAGGAGGTAATCTATGAGAAAGTCCTTGGAGCCCTGGACCGCTGGGAAAGAATTCGCCAAAGACTTGCGGCAGGCTTTGAAGTCTGGGTTTGGGTCATTTACTATTGAATATGTTGAAACCTATGAGCACTTAAGCGCCGATGTCCTACTTTCCTGGGACGTTGTATTGCTGGACATGGAACTTTGCCCAAATGTCGAGCGCCGAGCACTTCGTTCTTTGGGCCATTTACCGCTGGATGTGCCAATCTCCTCCAATACTTGAGCGCTGAGTTTGCACTTCGAACCATTTCTACCACGAAGATGCCATTTGCTTTAGTGCTTCAAATTATCGTGGGATGCGATTGCAAAGTCTTCATCACAAGTAATCCTCTTCCTGTTGGCCAACTTCTTCATAACCATTTACTATCGCCAATCAGAAGTATTTTGCCTCGGACGATACTTGGAAACACTGAATCTAGGGTAGCTGTAAATTCAGAGTACGAAGCTAGTCCAAAAAAGGGAATTGGTCTCGTGACCAGTGACATTTGGAACTTTTGCATCACGAACGAGGCTTGATAGGTTGATGGGCATGTCAGAAGCTGCTTCAAGTTCTGTGACAATAAACCTCAACCATGTTCGATGAGGCTGAAAATTCGCGGAGCTGCGTCTCTTGGCGCCAGGAACGCCAGGAACGCCAGCCAAGATTTTGAACATGACGAAAATCTTTTGCCCGCAGACGAATCCCATCTTCCACAACCCCACCTCCCATTTACTCATGCGATTTCAGGGACCTTGACCCAAGCATTGGATCGACTTTTGACCAACACGTCGTTTCTAACCTTTTACATAATTGATGGAAGCCCACGTCGTATCCAGCTTTCAGTGAATACATTCTACGCCGAGCATGGCTGCGCGGGCTCCTGGAGGTCGTGGGCCTTCGAGCCGTGAGGATTCGACAGCGAGCCAAGCAGCTCCTCCCCGACCAACCGAAGGCTTGATGAACACCCAATCTACTTCAGATGCGCTTGCTGCAGGAGACCCAAGTGCGGCAGGCAAGAGAAGGCGGAATCACCGAGGTGGGAAGAAGAAGAAGGGCCGCAGACAATCGTTTCTTCCAACTACTGGAGAAGGAGAATCGAGTCAAGCTCCGAATGAAGCCCAAACACCTGGATCTGCAAGACCACCATTCTACAGGTTGGGCCAGTCTGGTGGTAGGAACCTGAGCGAAACCAGTCTGGACAGCAATGCACTTCTGGATCACAGGCAAGTCCATATGATTACTCATCTCTCCATAGAATCATTCATGTTAACTCCCAACATAGAGATCATCAGCCCATGCGTCAAAGAAGAGACAGCCGGCTCGCCCCAAGCGGGTTTTCAAGAGCTGGGCAATCGACTCACGACCTGAGCTCTCAAAATCGACCACGTTCGAGCCGGAATGCGTCAAATGAAGGCATGCACCGCCGCCCGCGATACAATCACGCTCATGCCTCGTCTGGAGATGAGAGCGAAGCGGATGATGTTGCGAACGATCGCACACCACTGATAAGTTCCAATGGCAATACTGGAACCTCACCGCCACACAGATCGAACTACGGCTTTTTTGCTGTCCAACAACAGGGTCATCGCAGAGACTCACAGCTCTATGGTCGGCGCAATTCCCAAGCCACCTCTACCTCCAGCAGGCATCGAAGAAGAGCCCCGAGTCGCCAGCCCTCTCACGATGTTAACAACCCGCCATCAGTCCCAAACAGCCCAAGGATGGGACCTGATGACACATACGGCGATGTAATGGCTCCGAGCTCTTTTGGGAGATCCCCAGAGGACAGGCGAACGGGTGACAAGCTCATCGATATTGATAATGATATGAACGATAAGGCTTTTGGCAAATCGCCACCGGACAATCCTTACGACCACAGACGGCATACAATTGCTGTGCCAGCAGAGGAGGATGTCTGCTTTCCGATAGAAGGGATGTCCACTATTGGAGAAGATGACTATATGAACCATGATCAAGCACCTACTGAGCAGCCAGGGCAACATAGGAGAAGATACAAACAATGGCCTGACCTGTCAGTGTTAGATGAATGGATCCGAGAAGAGAAGGAATACCGAAGTGAAGGCATTCGAGCAAAGAAGATCAGTGAGCCGGTCCTTGTGAATGGCAGGTTAAGGCCGCAGAAATATGGTTGGCATCGAGCGGAGGAAGATGCACCTTACAGGTTCACTTACTTCAATGAAGAGATTCCCAGCACGCTCCACAGCCAGACTATATCCGAGCTCCTGCAGCCTGGTCAAGATTTCCGAGAGCTGTTCGTACCCGATCCTGCTGAGTTGAGCGATGAATCGTCAGATGAGGAGGACATTATGAGCATGCAGGGTCCTGCAAACCCCAGGAACGAATTAAGCCCCAAAAACCAATCTAGGCTAGGGACTAGGCATTCATCAATAATCGGCGATGTCAAATCGCAGTCGCAAGAAAATTCGGGTGAAGCCACCCCTTCGCAGCCCAATCCCCAAGGGCCGCAGGAGAATCGTAAGCGGTACGGCGAACGGCCAACATTTTGGCTCGATGTGCTGTCTCCTACAGATTCCGAGATGAAAGTTATATCGAAGACTTTTGGAATCCATCCGCTTACGGCAGAGGATATTATGATGCAAGAAGATCGCGAAAAAGTCGAATTATTCAGACATTACTACCTCGTCAACTATCGGAGCTTTGAGCAAGACCGGAACAGCGAAGACTATCTCCAACCAGTGAACATGTATGTGGTCGTATTCAGGGAGGGAGTCATCAGCTTCCATTTCGCGATGACACCTCATCCTGCCAATGTCCGGCGGCGAATTCGTCAACTCAACAAGTCTCTGATACTTAGCGCTGACTGGATATCCTATGCCATCATCGACGATATCACGGACGTGTTCCAACCCACTATTCAAGAGATTGAAGAGGAAGTTGACGATATCGATGACTCCATTCTCCAGCTACACAATGTCAACAAGGACGTTGAAACGGAGCAGGAGAAAATGAAGGCCGCGAAAGAGAAGGGGAATGACGAGAAATCCGAGACGGGGGGGCCAGTCTCGCCAGGAAGGGACATGCTCCGACGCGTTGGTCAGGGCAGAAAGACCGTTATGCGTGTACAGCGACTCCTAGGCAACAAAGCAGACGTGATCAAAGGCTTCGCCAAACGCTGCAACGAACGCTGGGAGATTGCACCGAGAAGCGATATTGGGCTCTTCCTCGGCGATATCCAGGACCATGTCGTGACCATGACCAGTAACCTCAGCCATTACGAGACTTTACTTTCTCGAGCCCACTCGAATTATCTAGCTCAGATCAACATCCGCATGAATGAGCGACAGGAGCAGACGGCTGATGTGTTGGGGAAGTTGACTGTGTTGGGTACGATAGTTCTGCCGATGAACATTATTACTGGCATGTGGGGGATGAACGTGCTAGTGCCGGGGCAGGACGCGGATAATCTGTATTGGTTTTGGTCAAGTAAGTCCCGGCCTAAAAAGCTCCAATAATTGCCTGCTTTGCTCACTACGATTCCCAGTCACCGCCGGCCTCCTCGTTTTCGGTGTCTCCTGCTTCTTCATTGCGAAGAGGGTATACGGTATCGTCTGAAAATAGAATGAACAATCACAGACGCTAAGGGCATGGAAAAATGGAGGGAAAATTCTCATTATGCTTTACAGTCGGTCAATTGTATGGCGAAGGACTGGGAATCGCCATCAATCCCTTCTTGGGAATACAACGAAATAACTCAGAGTCCGCGAGATTGTTGCTATAGACCATTCCGTACATAGATGCACCAATGAAAATCATAAATGTAATTGCTGCACTAGACTCCTTGAAGCAAAACGTAAATACTCCAAATCCCCATCTCGGGTAAGGTATTTGACCTCCACTTAGCTCACCAAAAACATACTAGCACAACTTTCCAACTCCAATCAATCCCACCGACTCCTCAACGTCCAAAATGCCACCACCCTCCCAACTCGCCATAGCCACATCGTCGCTCAACCGCCTCATCAAAGAAGAATCCTCCTACGGCACCGAACTCACCAACCAGCGTAAGCGCGTCGAGCAGCTACAAGCTGGTGATGGTGGAGATGAAGAAGATGTGGGAAACTCGGAGTTTCAGTTGAGGCAGGAGGTGAGATCCCCTAAGCTATTTAGATTGCTCTATCTGTGCATCGTTTGCTTTGTGTTGTTTATTGCTATCTTTGCTGCGATGACAGTGCTATGAGGAGTTGATGGAGGTGTAGTGGCATTGTTGGGGGCTGATTTTTTTGGGAATATAGAAACAAGGTATTACAGAAACGCAGGCGGTTTTTGGGCCGTTGAGGGAGAGGATTACAGCTGTGGTGGAGAAGTTGGAGGGGATGTTGGTATGTTTCTGGTCTAATACTTATTTGCTTTCCAGGAATGCGTGCTATAGATCGCATGATTTATGCATTATATCGAGGAGAGCGGCGCTAATGGCGGGTGTGATGAGCAGCAAACGGGCGGTTCGAGTGATGCAAAGGAGATTGAGGCTGCCAAAGATGCTGTGGAGAGGTCTAAGGGTATTGGAGGAGATGCAAGGACGAGAGTGTTGTAGGTAGTTATGAGACCATTTGGTGCAAGGTGAGACGAATGGATCAGGACTATGTGTAACATGACTTTGATGGGTATCAAATGCTTCTAAATGCCCTAATGTTCATGATACATGCCCGAGATTTATCAGGTAGTATCCATTTGGTCGGCTACCTTTTGTTCATCGGTCTTCACATCTACCTGCTCCCCATCGCGAGCGACTAGTCCCTCGACAGGCACTGCAGCAGCGTGCTCTGGCTCAGCAGCCAATTCCCCATCCTCAGCCATCTCTTCATCCTCCATCTCCTGCGTCAAAGCTTTCTTCTCTTCGGCATCACTCGTAGTCTGCGTATTGCTCAACGGCGACCTCCCCCGTGACGAACGGTGCAGTTCAGCGCCCAAGCCCCCGGGTGTCCCCACGTCCTGTTCCTGACTCGTAGGGTGCATTGGCGTTGTTCCACCCACATTAGACCTAGGCGTACCAACACCACTACTTCTCCCTCTGCCCTCGTCTTCACCATCCTCGCCCTCCTCCATGCCTTCCCTCCGCTCCACCTCTTCTTTCTCGTCTCTGATCAACCGCCTTAGCTGCATGCCTTCTTCGATAATTCTGCCAAACTGCTCTCTTCGCTGCACCCACGTCTCTGCATATTCCTCGCTCTCCCTCTGTAGATCGGCGATCTCAGCATTCAGCTTGGCGAGATTAGCGTGCTGATCCACTCGAGACTGCAAGACGGGCTTGCTAGTGATCTTCTCGGCTAGCTCATCGTATTCCTTCCGTAATGCGAGCGTTCTTTGTGCTTCTTCCAATTGAACCCTCAGATCCGCAGTATTGTCCCTGACTGCTTGCGCCGTAGCTTCAATCTTCAACTTCTCCGCCTTATACCGCTCGCGCTCTTTATGATTACTAGTGAGGAGGAACTGTATGCGTATGATGCTGCTCTCAAAAGCGGCAAAATCCAGGAAAGCGTCTTCCCGCCACTGTCGGCGCTCTTCTAGCTGTTGCTGCTTCTCAATTTCGTGGGCTGCGGCTGCTTCGTCTGCTGCGGAGGCATCTGGTGGTGGTGTAGGCGGGAGGGTTGTAGGAGTTACAACGAGGGAATTGGGGGCTAGGAGGCGTTTGATGATGCGCTTGAAGGGTTTTTCTTCAACGTTGAGGAGGCGCGATTTATGGAGGGCGTCTGAGCGATGTGAGCTTGGACCTTGTGAACTACGTGAGTAGCTGCTGGAGACGTACCCTCTTCAGCCTGATCGAGCAAGGCGTAAGGATCCATTGGACTGGCTGTATCAGTAGTGTGAGTCGCCTTGATGCGTAGATTTCGATGGGCTTATTACGTTGGAAAGTGAAAGGAATCGGACAATAGGATACGGCGGAAGGAGAACAATGCTGAGGCCGAAACTTAGCGTCTTCACGTACGGGTGATCGACCGGGTGTCATGTTTAGCGCAGTCTATTTGGGGCTTCGAGCCCCACATCTCCGTGTCATTCATTTCATTCACTCTTTTCGATCTGTACAATGTACCTATAATCGCCTATGTGTTGAGAATTTTTCTTCGTTACTTTATTTTTTCCTCAACACATCTCATCATAATGCCTGCTCCGTCACTTTCCGTATTAGCGGGCAAGGAATGCCTCAAAAATTACAAAGGTACGCGACACTCTTCTGATTGCTCGTTATTTCACCCTCGAAAATTCTCCCTGATCTACTGCTTGTTCAATTCTGAACTTCGAACCCTTAACATAACTAATCATGCCATTCAAAACAGCAATCATGCAGCTTGGAGATGTCGGCGAGGTTCCATATCATCTAGTACGGGACATACTTCTCAGGGTCGAGGATCCAAAGAAACTGGTGAGGACAAATCCTTTATATAACGTCGTTTGAGCATGTTAACGACTCCTTACAGAGGGAAATCGAAATTTTGTCGCCACAAATCTGCGGACCTGACGGAGAACTCTGGCTGGGATTCATCAAGAGAGATGTCCCCAACTGGGACAAGAAACCACACGAGCCGAAGAATCCGCAGAATTGGTACAAGGTCTACCGAAAACTTCTACAAGAGAGCGAGCGAGAGATAGAGAGAGATGCCGAGCTGTTAAGAGCCACGATGGCTGGTATCAAGAGCGAGGCAGACAAGCACAAAGCCCGGCAAGTCGAATTAGCCCACGTCAGGGTACCACCAGGGGTGACGAGACTTGGTCCAACGATATATGCAAAATGCGATTTGCGTGAGAGAGTAAGAACAATACACAATCCCAACGAGGTCCGAAAGGGGTCAAACCTGGACGCTCCGAGCATTTCGAGAAGAGAGACCAAGCCTCCCAAAGGAAAATTAGACAAATTTAGGAAGGAGGCCAGAGCTGCCGCCCATTTCCAACAGCAATCAAAACCAAGTGGGAAGGCTGTTTGGACCCCTCAGGAGATGAAGTCGAAACTTGCACCAATCAATAAGACATCTGTTACCGCACCAAGCAGTATGATAGAAGACTATCGGCGACCAGCAGACTGGAAACCTCACGATCCAACAATCAAACCCCCTACGATATTTGCTCCCAGGAAGCGAAGGATAGAACATGATGATACCCCCCAGGCAAAGAAGGCGAAGACTTCTGACAATGAGGAGAGAGAAAAGAGACTGAAAGTCTTCACAAATCCATCAATCACGACAAAATCAGCAACGACGTTGGGGACTGGATCTAACCCAAGCTCGGCTCCTACTACAGTAGCGACCTCGAGGACTGGGATCCCATCGAAATCGGCTCCTACTGCATCAGCCTCTCAACCTCGACCCTCCAAACAGGAGACTGCCATAGCCAGCGAAGTCATCTCGGAGGCTCTTGCCATCACGAACACACCCTCACTACAGAAACCTACAAGCCGACCCTCGCGGGGGATTAGCTCCACGATATCGAGAGCGGCTACCACGAGCCCCAGCAGTGGAGAAGGCCCTCCACAGAAGGTCATAAGACGCAAGGCACCTGTGGATATCTTCATGCGTCCGAAACGACCAAAATTGTCTTGAATACTGTACTGGAGTATAAAGTTTGCAATGTCCGAGTTCTAGCGAAGGAGTTAAGGGGACACATCGGCATGCAAATATTTGAAAATGGAACGCCTGCATCATTCGAATTATAGCGAAGGAGGAATGGGGAAACAAAGACCATGCGAGCATTTGCGAAGTGGACGTCTACTAATACAGATCGATTTTCCGCTTCTGGACTGATGTCCTCGATTTGATGCTTTTCAGCGACGAAGTCTAAGGATATGGGAATGCAGTTATATGGGAGTTCTTGCTTGGTGCTAATTTTTGCGCATTACATATAACGTTTGACGAAGTGTCTGAATTGTATGGTACGATTGCACGAGTGATTCTTTGGTCGTACCTAAATAGCCTATAGCTCCTAGAAATGCTTGCATTCAACCCATTTGCCCTTCATCTTGCCGCGCATCTCTTCGTAGGCAGCATTCATGTCGTCGTCACAAACCGTCATGCCGCAGAACCGAGTATCATATCTCTTTTCATCGCCAACGCCATCTAGCACCCACCCCTCAGCGCCAACACCAAATGCAACGTAGCTCCACCCTCCAGGTTGTATTCCGACGCCATCTTATCATCCGCCCTATCAAGTTCCCACCGCATTAGCAATGTCCACCAAATATCATACTCCTTTCCCTTTCCCAAGCTCGCCTCCCCATGCTTGTATCCGATCGCGGTGTGTAATAAGCTCAACACCACACTCACATCTGCTTCCCACCAAAAATTAACCGCTGCTGCACAGGTGGGATTCCCTCTTTCTCCTCTACGCGCTCCTTTATACGAGAGACCTGTATTCACAGACACATTAGCTCACTATCCCCCAAGCTATACGTAATGATATAGTCAGGCCAGGCCAAGGTCTTGTGTAACATTGCCCCCGCCATCGATCTGTTGGGGATTGGGAGGGAGGTGGTGGGGTAAGATGTACCTTGTATTCAGGCTCGATATCGAGTTCGATTTCCTTGCCCGTCAAGGTACGTACTCTGTCAATAAAACACTCCGTTAGCTTGGGAGTGGGAACAGAGGGAGGGAGGGGGCCGGACTTGATGTTCATGGTTGCTTTGGAGCTGTGTTTAGTTGTGAGGGTATTTGGTTGGTAGAAGGTTTGGTGGATGTTGCAGCGTATAATTGATGCAAGCGGAGGGGCTGAGAGCTGGCGGTTTCATGAGGAGGAAGTGATGTTAGATACTTATCAAAATATATATACTAACCTATTCAGGACTGCGTTCTATGGATCCAACATTGAATCGAGCGGGTAGAATTTGGACCCTGAAAAATAATGTTAGATACTTATCAAAATAAATATACTAACCTATTCAGGACTGCATTTTATGGATCCAACATTGAGTTGTGCGGGTAAATCCTGGACCCTGAAAATGATGTTAGACCGCCAAAAGTCCTGGCAAGCGCTAAGGATAATAGTAGCTTGGCAAATATATGGTCCCGATAAGGGTTGCCTGGACGATTGGCTTACTGTGCCCCCGCAACCCTTTCGGGAAATACTTGAGGGAAGCCTAAGAATCGAGTTCTAGGGTCAGAGCATAGGGGTTAACCGTACAGGCACCTCGCTCTACTCGGTACGACTGGCCCTAACGCGAATCACGCCCTAACGTTAATTATTTCAACTACCTCATTAACTATAGAAATAATAATATAGGAAAGTCTATTATATATTTCTCGATTTAGCTAGTCTTTTTTTATAACTTTATCTTTATAATTATTTATTTAGAATACTAGATCTTTTTATTCTTAAATATAGAAACTACCCGTTATTTTTTAGTCCTAATTTATTCTAAGGCTTTTTATACCCTTTTAAGTTTTATTTCCTATAATTTCTTTATTTTAAAGTATACCTAATAAGAATAAACCGTATTACTTTTTTAAATAAATATATTTAACTATATTTTACGCGCTCCCTAGGTTATTATTTCTTTATATAATTCTATTAACTTTTACTCTATAAATAAGTTAGAAAGTAATTTCACTTCTACTCTACGAATATATTTATTAAATATTAGAGATAAATTTAGATCCCGGAGCTCCTTTTTATATTATATAATTTACCGGTATATATATAGCGTAGGTTATTCGTTAAGATCTAGGGGTAGAGTATTTTCTAAAATAATAACTTTTACTAGAGTAAAAATATATTAAAATTTAATTAACCGGTATATTATAATATCCGGATTATAAGGAACTAAGCCCGATTTCCGTTAAATTAATATTATTATAATTTATTTAAATACTTTATCCTAGATAGTTTAAAAATTAATTAAAAAATCGATTTTTAAATAATCGTGTTAGGTTATAGTACCTAGGGTGTTTATAGTAATATGAAAGTAAATATAAAGCCTTAGTGGGAAAATGATCTCTATATTCAAATAATAGAATTAATCTCTAAAGAGTTAGAGCGAGGGCTCCGAGCCTCTTATTTCTAAAAGAGTTCCGGAGTACCGGAAACTATAATATAATACTATAATATAAATAGCGTAACTACGCCGTATACTCCTTATATAGGATTTATATATTATATTTAATAACTACTATAAAGTTAGTCTTAATATAATATAATAATTACCTCCCCTTCTAGGGGTTTCGCCCTCGAAACTAGTAAATATTAATTTAACGTTTTAATACTCCGACGAAAGAGTATAATATAAGAGAATCTAAATTAAATAGGGTATATATATAACGCCTACGCCTCCTACCTAATTCTATTAATCTTTTATCTTTATAATAATAATATATTAAGAAAAACCTTTAAACCTAGTAGGAAAAAAGGGAGGGAAATAAATTATATTTTAAAGTTTAATAATATATCGCGTATAATTCGTAATCGGCGTAGTTATATAATCGTAGATTATATTAGGTATTTAATAAAAACCTTTAAACCTAAAGGGAAAAGTAAGAGAAAGAATATTATAATTATTATTAAAAACTATAAACCTTTATTATTAATAAGGCTTTAACGATATCGGCGGTAAAGTAAATTATTCTACTCTATTATTTAGGAAGAACTTTAATTATAGGAGTAAATATATACGGGTAACGGTCTTAGCGTAGGTATAAAACCTTCGCCGATTTTCTAACTTTTCTTTTTCTATAATATCCTATTATCTTTTATATATATAAATTCTTATATACTACTATCGATAGCTATACTATATTTAGACTTTTATTAATTTATAATAATCTCGGTCGTATCTTTAAGTTCTTTCTTTAAGGTCGTAAATATTATATATATATTCCGTAGGTAAGGCTAGAATTAATATATTATAATTTAAATAAATCTTTCTTTTCTTCTTTTAAATTTTTTCTTTAAACTTATAATTATTAAAATAAATAAATAATTTATTCTATCTTTAAATAAAGTATTTATTTATATTTTAAAAGAATTAATATTATTATAATATTTATTTTATTTTTAAATTATTAGTTTTATATTTTATTTTATTAACGATACGTATATAGCTAGATTACTTTAATATTTAATATATTAATTTAATCTCTACGGTATACGATATTAATAATAGTATTTAAATATTTAATATATCCCCGATTCTTACTCCTCGTAAAATAATTACTCGTTTTACTTTTACCCCGCGTTTATTAATACTTTTATACCTCCGTTACTTTAAGCGGATAAACCTAGATAATTACGTCCTATATAATAAGATATTATATATAAAGTATATTTATTACGTAAAGAATAAATATTTATATAATTTTATATATCGTTAATATTTTAAAACTAAATTATATTAACGTATTTAGATTCCTTTTAAATTTTATATTCTTATAAATTTTCTTTTTAACCGTTTAGAACGTCGAGGTCTTAATAAACGTCTTCGCGAGCGGGTCGTTAGGTATATAAAAGATATCGTGGCCTTCCTTCGAGAGATTAAGTTTAAGAGTAACGACGTTAAGAAGGGGAAGAATATATTATAATTAATATCTCGGTTTATTATAAATATCGAGGGTATAAATAATACCTTTTATACTTTTATAAATTAATATAGTTTAAATATAATTTATATATTAATAATTTTTTAAGGAGGGACTATTACCTAGGATACGGGTATACTTTAAAATAAGACTACGTAATATTAACCTAACGATCTTTTCGAATCGACGGACGAAAATAAAACCGACGATAAAGACGAAGATAAAGTTTATACGCGTCGTATACGAGATATCTCCGAATACGACTCTTCTCCCGGCCTTAATCCCGTTATTAATTAATTTAATATATTTATTATCGACGATCTCGGTATTATTAATCTTATTTTATTCTTTAATAATATATAAAAAGTTATAATATTTAGTCGTAAAGTTTTTTTAATTAAAAATACCGTAAAGCCTCGCCTTTAATACGACGGTATAAAGGGTATAAATCGTTATATTTTAAATAAATTAATATCTTCTCGTAAGGCTTCTAAGGAAGAAGTTAAAAATAAAGTTAATAATCTTAATCTTAATTCTATTTCTACCCCTCGTTTTTTAATTTAAATTCCCGGCCCCGGTTTTATTTATAAACGGCCGAGTTTTAATATTAAGAAAGTTAGTCGTTTTAAATTTAAATAATTTTATAAACGCCCCGTTAACCGTAAAGATACGTTTTACTCGAAGTTTATTAATAAGAAATAACTAGTAGTAACTAGTAATTAATAACGCTTTTTTTTCCTACTCTTTATTTTCTATACCTTCTCTATTTTCGTATTCTCTTCGAATATTTCTCGTAGTTCTAGCGCGTTATTTAAAGTATTCATATTAACTTATTTATTAAAGGTCTTTAGTTATCCTAATTATTTTTTAGTACCTCTTCTATTTCTTATTCGTTCGTATTATTTATTAATTCCGGTAGAGGTATATTAAGAATCGAAACATCGCCCTACCGTTAATAATACGACTCTAGAAGCGATATATAGAAAATATTATAAATATAATAACTAGTTAATAATCCTAGGCGGTATATTTATATTCCGACGGTATCTAAAATCTTAAATAATTTAATTACTTTATAAGAGAGCTTCTTACTTAATCGTTTTTATATTAAGTTTTTAGTTAATAATAATATAAGGTTATTTATATTAAATAATTTCGGTTTATACCTTTTATTATAGCTACGTTTCTACGCTTCGACCGTAATAATTTACGCTTTTATCAGGTACTCTCTTAAAGTATTTAATTTTTTAATTTTTTTTATACCGACGGTACTTCTCCCCTATACGTCTCGCCCTTAAAACGCGGTTTAAGAGAAGAATTATAACTATATATAACTATAAATAGTATTCATTTTATTATCGTATACTACGTATTATAGTATACCTATTCTACTATAAATAAAAGTATTATCTAGTTATTTTATTTACTTAAATAGAAGGTTCTTAAATAATATTCTAAGGTTTAATTCTAGCGTTTTATCTAGTTATCCGTTTACGGATAAAATACGATATTTAGGCGCCTTTTAATTTTTATTAAATAATATACCTTTAATTAAAATATATTTATAAAGATAGAACCTCTATTAGAAATAATCCTATTAAGAACTCTAAACTTTAGGATAATTTTTTCGAATATTAACTTTATTAACCCCGTAGAGTCGATTATTTTAGTAATTAGAATATATCGTAATATCTTTATATACTTATTTATAACTATAAAAACCGTATTATAAACGCGCCCGTATCGTTTATTTAAAGGTAAACTAGTAATAAAATTTATTATAATTTCTTTCTACGGCCCTATAGGATATAATAAAAAACTAATCTCGTTATAAAAACGGTATTAATATACCTTAACCCGCTAGTATATATTATATATATCGATATATTTTTATACGTTAGCCTTAAGAGTACTCTAGAAATATTTTCTAATAAATAACTTCGTTATCTTCTTAACACTAAAGTACCCCGTTAATATATTATTATAATATCGTTTTAATAGCTCTTCGCGGATTAATTCTTCTTTAAATATATAAATCTTATTATTATATTTAAGAATTAATATAGAATTTAAAGTCTATACTTCGGCGGAACGCTAGTAATCCGCCTATATAATTTCGGCGATTCTTATTTACGAGAAGAAATTATCCTTTTATAAAGCGCGAATTATTTTAATTATTAATAAATTCTTAGCGTTATAAACCGTTTCATAAAGTACTATTAATTTAATAATAATACGTAGAATAAATAGTCTATAACCTATAGTTCTAGTAATAAAATTAAATAATTCCTTTATTATATTATAATCGATTTAAATAAATATCTTATTTAAACTTTTTAGAATTTCCCGTCTAAGTATTAACTCCCTAGGCCTAGATAAATATACTACCGAAAAATATATCTTTTTTACGGTAAGCCTTAAAGACCCTAGTAATATAAGTTTTACGTATATTAGGTTTTACGCGATATCTACGGATATATTATTTAACGCCGGCGAAATATTATTTACCTCTAGATCTTTTATATCTACGAATATATCTTGTATTATAACGAAAATAGGGCCTTAATTAATACCTTTTAAATTTAATAACTTTTATTATAATATAGGTAATATATTATTTAAAAAGTTATCCTAATTTTTATAATTAAAACGACGTAAAAGATTATCGGCTAGGTTACTCTTTTTAGAATAATACGAAATTAAAAAATTAAAAGATAAGAGTTTTATTACCTAGCGCGCCTAGCGATTATTTAATTATTTAATATTTATAAAACTCTTTAAATTATTATAATCGGTTAAGATTTTTATTTTATATAAACTACCCTTAAGGTAATATCGCTATTATTTAAATATCGTAATAATTACGAAGAGTTTTTTATTATAAATCTCGTATCGAATTTTTAGACCCTATATCTTACGGGACTAGAAAACGACGGGATATTATTAGTTATTATTTTATAATTACGTTAAAATCGTAGTTATAATAAAATTAGAAGTATTTATTTTAATCCGAATTTTTAATTCTAGATTAAAGTATACTAGAATAGGTATATATAAGAATAAATCGCGAAGTAGGTAAAACGTTTACTCTACCTCTTTAGGTTATTTAAATAAACTAAATTTTTTATTATTTTAATTACTTTTTAATAGACCCGTTAATAGGCCTATTATCTATAAATAATAATAAATAAATCGATAATAAAAATTAATAAAGTCTAAAAACATTTATATATTATAAAAGAACTTTAGTTTTAGTTAAAACTAAATCGTATTAATCCTACGTTCGTTTATCGAGATATCTTTAGTATTTATAATAAACCCTAGAAATTTAATTAACCGAGTAAAGAACTCGTATTTCTTAAAACTCACGAATAAGGAATATTTTTATAGGCGTTCGAATACTTATCGTATATAATTAATATACTCCTCTTTTAAATTTAAATAAATTAAAATATTATTTAAATAAACGATATAAAATATATTTATTAAACCCGCTAACGATTTATTAATATAGGCTTAAAAAATAATAGGTATATTCGTTAAATTAAATAATATTATTATATATTCGAAAAGACTATATTATATACGAAATATTATCTTTTATTTATCGCCTTCCTTAATTCTTATTCGATAATAAATATCTTTTAAATTAAACTTCGTAAATTATATAATATTATTTAAGCGGTCTAGCGTCTTATTAATTAAGAGTAACGGGTAACGATTCTTAATAATAATTTTATTAAGACCTCGGTAGTCGATATATAATCGTAGTTTATTATTCTTCTTTAAAATAAAAAGGATAAGAGTTTTAACGGGGTTTACGGAGTATCTAATTTAACCCTTTATTAAAGCGTCGTCTAGGTATCTCCTTAACTCTATTAATTCTAAATTCGATAAATTATAAAGAGGCCCGTATAGCGGGTTACCCTTTATATTAATTATATAATCGCTGTTTTTATATAATAATAATCGACCTACTTTTTTATTTAAAAAGATATTATTAAAATTTATAAATTTATTAAGAAGCGTAGGCGGTACGATAGCGGAATTATTAAAAAATATTATATTAACGATAGTATCGCTTTTCCTAGCCTCGTTCTTATTAATAGGATTTTAATTAAAGGGACTAGCCTTAATATAAATTAATATATATATAACTAATTACGTCCTTAATAATTTCGTAAAATCCTTAAATAATTCTAATATATATATATTTAACGCGATACCGAACCGCTAGTTATATATATTATAATCGGTTTAAATCTTTTCCTTTTCTATAACCGGTATATTTATAATAATAAGCGAGCCTTTCTTATTAATAAAGTAAAAGATATTATTATACTCTTTAGTTTATCCCTATAAGTCGGTTAATTAATAGACGATATTATATATATTATAATAATAAATAGATTACCCGCTTATTTATTTAAAAGTCGGTAACGGCTCGCTCTTAAAACGCTTTAGGTTATACTATTATATAAATATCTCGTTAATAATATTTATCTCCGCTCCTAGATCTTTATCCATTTTAATACGAATAATTTTTATATCGATATTAATTAGGTTCGTAATAATTTCGCTATCGATATTTATACTCGGTCGGGTTTTTATTTCCCTTTATTCCTTTAAGATAAAGACTTCCTTAAAGGTTTATTATTTTTTAACTCGGCGGTATAATCGCCGATATAATTAATAGTCTTTATTTTCTTCTCCGGATATTTATTAGAGTAGTAACCGAGTTTATAATAATTAAAATATTTAATATCCTTAAGGTTCTTATTACTCGCGCGAGTTATATATATTTTATTTATATTTTTACGACTACCCTTATTAAAACCTTATCCCCTTATATTAGATTTATCTTTATTATCTCTACTCTTTAATTTCTTTTTATACCTTTTCCGAGGTCCGGATTAATTATTTTAATTATTATTTTATATCTTAAAGTCTCGATTAAAATTACGTTCGTAACGCGCCGTAAACGATATAAATTCGGTTTATTTAATAAGAATATTTTAGGCCCGGTTAACTTCTTTTAAAATATTAAATCTTAAACGGGTTATTAGATAAATTATTTATTACTCTTTATTATAGGGAGGTAATTCGGTTTTTAAGGTATTAAGGTAGGTATCGAAATCTTATATTAATTAATCATTCTTTTAACGTATATATTAATATTTAAAATTTATATTTATAACTCGGTTTAAAGGGTCCTCGATTATATTAAATAAATAATCCGTAAAGAACTTCTACGTTAATATATCTATTAAATAAAGTTTCTTATATTTATTTTATAACTTCTTAATTTACCCCTTTAAATAGGGTATTATATATAAAATCTTCTTTTTATTTATTCGAAAGTTTACGGGTATTAAACGGAACGCGGTCTCTATATCGTAGATTTATTCTCGATAATTTTACGAATTCTTCGTATAAAAATCTTATAGTTTCGATAACCGTAAATTACCTTAATTTATATTAAGACCGATTTAACTACGACCTACCGTCGGGCCGTTATCGTCTTCTATATTTAATTCTTAAGGATTATCTTCGATTTCCTTATCTCCTTTACCTACGATAATATATCGTAAATTTTCGATATTCTTTTAAATTATAATAATAGAGGCCTCTTTCTCGAGGGCTTTTTATTTACGTTTTAATTCTATAAATCGTTAATTTATCGTAAAATTAATATTCTTTAATAAATCTCTTATATTTTCGTTTAAAGTATTAATCTTATATATCTCGCCTTCGGGATAATTATTTCTAGAAAGATCTTTTATACTTTTAACGGATTATTATTTAAAAAGGTTAAGAGAGATTAAAACTATTAAATTATAATATTTAAGGTATTTATAATAATATAAAAATAAATATAAAGTCTTAATAAGAAAATAATCTCTATATTTAAATAATAGAATTAATCTCTAAAGAGTTAGAGCGAGGGCTCCGAGTCTTTTATTTCTAAAGAGGTTCCGGAGTACCGGAAACTATAATATAATACTATAATATAAATAATATAACTACGCCGTATACTCCCTATATAGGATCTATATACTATATTTAGTAGTTACTATAAAGTTAGTTTTAATATAGTATAATAAATCGCCCCCGGTTTAATATATCGTTAGATTAATAACCTTAATATATTAATATTTAAATAACTAGAAAACGCCTATATCTAATAACTATATTAAATACGACGAATATAATAATAAATAAAATAACTAGATTTAGTTATTTTCGTAGAACTCTAATACCTCCTAGGTTAAATAATTATTATAATTATTAAATAATAATATCCGCTATAGCCCGACTCGGCGGTATTTTATAAACCGGTTAAAATACTTAATTTAATCTTTATAGAGGTTATTATTTATATATCCGGAGTTATTTATCTCTTAAAAAGTATTAGGATTTAAATTTTTTTAAAATTAATTAATTAAGAATTATTTCCCGGTTAGAATTAATATCGGTAGGAATATAAAGCCGGTAGTATTAATATATTTTATAAATATAATAAACTCCCGGTTATTTATATTTATTTAATATAAAGGTTTATTTTACTTTTTATAATTATTTATTAACTTTTACTTATATTAATCTAGAACCCGGTTTTATTAAAATTATAAATATTATTTAAATCTACTCTATATATTATATATATATTTTAAAAACGTCGAAACTATACTAAAATATCCTCCGGTTTATATACGTTCTTTCGTTATATTATTAAGGGTTTTTACCTATATAATTTATATTAAGGGTTACGCTTTAAGAAGTTAGTAGATTATTAATTTAATATATATTTAACCGGGCCTAGGCGTTCGCGTAAAATAAAATTTTTAATTTTTAAAAGTATCGGGCGCCGGTAAAATATATTTATTTTATTAAACTATTATAAATAGTAATAGAGGGCGTTTTCTTCTTCTAGTTTAAATATATAGAAGTAGCTTTATTTAGGCCTAATTCTATTATACTAGTTTAAGAGCTACGTATATAGAATATAATATTAAATAATTAACGAGTTAATATTAGGTTTAATTCCGGGGGGAATAACTTTAAAAATATTTTAAATACGACTTTCCCTAATAGCGTATGATTCGGTCATGATTTAGGGGTAGTATATAGGTAGGAAGTTAAGAGTTAATAAATTTGAAAATATTAACGTTAGGGCGTGATTCGCGTTGGGGCCAGCCGCACCGAGTAGAGCGAGGTGCCCGCACGGTTATACCCTAGATATGTACCTAGGCAGGCCCTTATAGCAGATCATCCGAATTACTAGTCCGAGGCACTTCCACCCCAAAGACATGGAGACTCTTCAGGCGGCCCCTAGCGCTTAGGGCTAGGGCAAATCTCCACGCTAGCCAGGACTTTTGTGATGTGCCAAGTGTTGTAGGGCTGCAGGCAGATATCAAGAGCGAGAAGATGATTGGCTGAGCTTTTTCTTCAACGATCAGATCTATGTTCTACAGGGAGATACGATGGACTCCTACGAGTAGTCCAATAAGGACAGCATTCAAAGAAAAGGTTTCTTAGACCATGTGTTATGCTCAATCACAGAGAGATACGGCATGGCGAACAATCAGTCTTGCCAAGTTTGTGATGGCTTCCATCTCAACAGATAATGGTTTCAAAGCCCAGAAATCCTAATCCCAACTTTCTCACGCAAGGCCAGAGTGCTCAACACTCACCCATACCATCGCACCTCTCTACATCCCTGTACTACGAACCCAACTCAGGGCATAACCAACTTCACTCTATCCGAACAGTATAAATCCTGATTGTGCCAAGTCTCCGCTGTGGACTTCCCATAATATAAATTTCCATTCCATATCCCCCCATTGAGATCCCGCGCCCCATTGCCAGTGTTGGGAGTCACACTCCCCGCTTTCGAAAACAACAACCCCCCCTCACAACAATAGAACGCCAATTCATACAAGTCCTCATTAACGATATTCGCCGCCGTCATAAAATCCGCCGTCGTATTCCCCTGCCACCCGCACGCGCAGGGCAGATAGCCGATGGAGGTCCCTTGCCCTGGGTCGCCGTTGTTGGTGTAGTCACCGCCCTAGGTGTTTTTGCCTTGGTCGCAGATGGGGAGGGACCATTCGCCTGGGAGGCGGCCGACCATGCTGGGGAGGTCTTCGATGGCGCTGTTGCTGAAGAGGCCGACTCTGGAGGCGGTCACGGCTTCGTCGTCTGAGGTGCTGATGGAGACGGAGCCGGTGGCGTTCCAGGCCCGGGCGAAGCCTTCGGTGGCGCCCTGGTTATTGGTGTTAGTTGGATGGGACCTGAGAGTGGGATTGGTTGGCTTACGCTCGAGGTTATGTTCAGACGGCCGTCGGACTCGAATTTGTCAAGACCGAATGGTGAGCATTGGCCTGGGTAAGACACCTGTGTGGTTTCCGTCAGACCTATGAACGATTTTGGAGTCAGCATTGCTCCTTGAAGATAGAAAGAATTTCAGAGTATTCTTTGTCACTTGAAAAAGGATACAAGGGCTCAGAAAAGGTAACGTACTGCTGCATGCCTGGAGGTTTCCGGCCGCCTCTCTTGTAGTCAGTCGTGCACAAGTTGTAAAGATTGAAAACCCCTCCGTTTCCGCAGAATTTGGTCTCCTGGGGACCGACTGCGTGAGCATTACACGCTGGAGTCGAGTTTCCATTCGGCGGATCGTTAAGGTTTGTGAAGGCAACGTATGTCATGTAACTGCTCCACACATTGTTGATCGCGCGCGAAGTAAGATCGGTTCGAAGGTACCATTGTAGAGAGGTCATATTGATACCTCAGTTGATGTACTGACCGCCATATAGGTAGTTCCTACATTTGTCAACTTCAGTGGGCGCAAGGGCAGGGTGACAAACAGCAGGGTATCGGTGAAGGCGGGATCGGCCAGCATAGCGTTGGCATAAGTCTCCAGACTAGCTTGTATATCCATTGTCACGTTTCCCACAAAAGATTGCCAAACTCCGCCTTGGTAGGCGACATCTATTGAGTTTGGATCATACTTAGCCCAAACAGTCTGACTGCCTGTCAAAATGCTGCCTGTACGACGCGTCAGTCAAGTCTTTCGAGGAAGCTTAGAGGCAACATACCAGGAATGGTACCAGAAGAACAGCTGTGCCTGCTCTGCCAGGTTGGGGAGTCTTCCCTATAAGTTCTCCGATCTTGAATGTCCCTGCAGGTGGGGGTTCATGCGGCAAGCCTTTTTCAAAGATTGACGGAATTCGGGCCTTTAAACTCGGATCGAGGAAGGACTGATGATGATCACCTTAGCGTTAGGTACTTGTTTCGGACGGAAACCGAAGTAACGTGGAGTATGAGGATCCCAAACACAGTTATTCAAACAAAGCGATCTAAGGCTAAAGGAAACTTACGTAGTCCCAATTTGGGGGCGGAGGAACGTCGTCCTGAGGGTCAACTGGTTGTTCTGGTGCCTTCGGGTTCGGGCTGACTGGTGGAACTTTTGGTGGTGTGGCAACTCCTCCGGCGCCCTTTCTCCCTGCAAGCGAATTGACATACGCTACGTTGGCCTCGACTCGTGCGGTGTTTGGCATGCGAAGAAAAGCCGCAAAGACACTTGTGATGGTCCCAAGCTAAAGCCAAAGCTACCTGAGATTCAGTGAGCCGAGTATGGAGTGAGACGTCATTCGTAAATTCCGCGACAAAGCTGAGGCGCCAGTCGCCAAATTCGACGGCAGCCATGGTTAAGGCATTCTATCCACTCACTAGACGGCCGTTCCGGAGGGGCTGTGCGCGGCTTACATATGTGTTATTGAATTGTTGGTGCAGATTAGAGATAGATACAAGAGCTAAGTAGGCCCAGATAGGGAGGGTGGGGTCTATTGAAATTAGCTCTGCCACAAGCCGGCGGAGGGAGAATTTACTGATGTCCGCCTGGCAAAAGTCTAGATCTGCGGGGACAAAACAGGAAGAAGCCATATGGCAATCGACTTGAAGATTGGCAGCCTTGAAAGCTAGTTGTGCCGGAAGAGCAGCGACGCTCGGTCCGTTTGTAGCGGCAGCGACCTGAGGCTGGTTTGGTGTGGTAGGTGTGGGCCCGTTGTGCCAATAATTCGACAACGATAAATTGACCTCGCGTTATAGCCAGTTGTAAGTATCTGTCGCAAAATGAAGATCACCAGTCACGCAAGGTGTCGCCCCTTGGTATGGACCGTTGGCAATTGGATCCGACTGGCATGGCCACTCGCCACTGATGACCATGGTGTAGCTCTGGATCGCAAGCAGAGCGCCGGATGTGATTGTCGCAGAGACTGAAAAGCCAGGTTCAGTCGCTAGTCTGTCAGCCACGAGTAATAAGAATAGAGCGACTGACTTACGAGTGCCGAACCACGAAGGAACCGTGAGATTGAAGGCTTTCGAGGCGGGATTCATGGTGAATATTATTGTTGAACCAGGGTCACCATTCATGAATTGTTGGATAACAAATTGGACGTCGTTGTCAGTGTCGTTGGCGATCGATATAGTCCAATATGAATCCGTCTGATTCCAAAAGTCTCCTTGTCCCAATCCCTGGTATTCCTCGAACGAAATGAAACCGGTCCTGACAGGGAATGCAGAAGTGAACGTGGTCGTCGAAGTTGCGTTTGCATCACATCCTGTAAGAGCCGGCAGCTGTATTATTGGATTCGGCAGTGGAATTTCCGCAGTAACAGGGGATGTAGTCAATGGAGCGTATTTGTCATCCGCGCATTTCCAGCTTATTGTCATGAGTAGATTGTAGGCTGAGACTGCAGACGCAGCAGTTGCTGTCCAAGTGAGTGTGGGCGCAGGGACTTCGTATCGCGCTTGTTAGACTCGACGCCTGCTAACCAACGAGAGCGTGTGTCTGATGACATACTGCTAGCATCGACCGTCATAGGCATAGTCATAGACCATCCAGAACTGTTCGCATTCGCCACGACTAAACTTGTGTTGCTGTCGAGAGCCGGCACGACGTTATCGAAAGCGACATTTTCAAATTGGACGCCATCCGTGTCAGTTTCCACGAAGACCACCTGACCTGCTTCAAACCAGGGAAGGCCAGGCATCCACTGCAGACCCATCGCGAAGGTCTTGCTTGATATCTGAACATTGCTTCCATTCTTTGTCACGCAAAAAGGTGAGACGTGGGTTCCAAACGATAAAATCCCAGGATAGGCTGTTTCCAAAGAGCTCTCTCCTGGGAAGGACTGCTCTCCTAGAAGCGATCAAACGTAAAAGCTAGAGAAACGCGCGCACTTGTCGCAGAGGCCAAGAACCGACTGATGATATCATTAAACGAGTACAGCTGTGACGATCATTAAAAGTTCGCGAGGGAACCCTTGGTGAAGATGCTCATCACCATGCTGACGCGACCGTTGTGGGCCATCTCCGGCCCAAACACCGAATGCCAGGTCGGCCCATTCGGTTCGCCATCAATGTACGCCATCATATCCCAAAACGTTGCCTTGATCAACTGAAAGGCGTTTTTTTCGACTGGAACGCGTGATGCAGTTCCTAGGACTGTGCCCCTGACGACCAGACCAGGTGTATCTGCGGCAACGAACTGCATCAAGCCACCGTCAACATGGAAGCCGCGAGGATCGACACCGTGGAGAGCCTCTTGTGACGGTCCGGTCCAGAAGAACTCAATGCTTCCCCCGAGATCCTCAATGTGGGCCTCGTCCATGCCTTTGAGCTTCCCTACGATGTCGGCGCCTTGCTGGACCGCTCTGTTGACGAAGTCTTGTAGGGGTTTTAGGGCCGGGTCGCTTTTCGATATCCACCAGTTGCTGAAGGTTTGCATGCGTAGCGTGCCGTCCCTCTCTGCGACTTGCAATGATGAGTAAAGTGGATCTGTCACTGGCCCTGTGAAGACTTTGCGAAGCGTACTGAATACCTCGTTAGAGGATGTGACCGCCTTGAGCTCTGGGGACCAAATGACCACTCCTGTGCTTAGGCTATCCAGGTCCTTTTGAAGTTCTTGTACGTCAGCTGCAATGCTCACGTCCCTGATCGTATATTCTGGAGCCGGTACTAGATCGGCCTCCCTTACTGCGTTGTAGCTATTTGGGTCATAGACTGGATCATCCAGCTGATCTGTCTTGTCTTCCTGGTCTTCCTGGGGTGTCACATCGGCTGATTCCCCTTCGTCGAACGTAGTGTCCAAATCTATCACCGGATTAGGGATTGTGGCAGGAACACTACAGCAGGAAGTCAAAATATTGCCACGACTATTTAGGCGGTGTCTTGCGATGTTTTGTGGAGATATTAAGAGTCCGCACACGCCGCAGTTCTTGTCCACCCAGTTCTGGTCCCTCATATTGTCCGCTACTGCCTGCGCCTCTGCCTCATTCGCGAAATGTTGGGCACCACCATTGTCACTGACCTTCTTCACGATGCGAGTCGTGTCCTCACTACCGGGAATAACAAGGTCGACGGCCCCTTGAAGGTCGAAAGCCCCTTGTGTGAGGTCGGCGGCCACCTCAGCCTCGACGCTGACTGGTACCAATAAAGCTGCAATATCCGAAATAGTTGAGCCGACTTTTTGATTCGGATCTAGGGCAACTTGTCAGTATCTATGCAGGAAGAGGACAGGCTGCTTCTGACCGGTAATGGTGAAGACTGCTGGTTTGGAGAGTTGCTTGAGCTTGTCGGAGACACAGTTCTGCGCCATAGCAACGGCGTTATCCCCAGAGGGCACACCTGCTCGCTTCCGCGATCTCCGCTTCGCCTGGGTCGCCAAACGGCCAGCGCCCCTAATGAGGCAGAACGAGACATCGTTCCAGTGTGTCAGGTCGTAAATCTGCACGATTTGATTGGCAGATCCTTTTGCAAATCCAATAGTAACGTCTTGGTAGTCTGTCGTTATGTTTTTGAGGTACTGGCTTCCTTGCGCGAGTCCGCCTTGGTTTGTTTGAGCAAGGAAATTGTATGTGACCGAGGCTGGATTGTGGGTCAAATCGAATTCGACAAGATCTTTGGCGCTCTCGACGGCCTTATGAACCGCAGCAACGGTGGCGTTCTCAGCCGCATGGAACGCTTCCGGTCTGAAATGGCATATTAAGCCGACGACGGGGCTGATGAGACTCCAGCCCAGACAAACAAGATCTGCTTGAGCGGCCACCGCAATAAGTGTCACTATCAAGAGAAGGAAGCGATGCATGCTGGGAAGCAACTCTTGAGTGACGGAGAGTAAGGACAGTAACGAGAGAGTAGAAGAATGGAGAGTAGTAGCGGAGAACGAGATACATAGAGAAAGGAAACGAAGGGCAAGGTCGCTGTTGCTGATAGAGAGAGGGTTCTCTTAAAACGTCTTTTCGACGTCGACGAAACGCCACGATATCCGTTTCATGATAGAAAGAAGTGGGTCGATGAACCACAGGCACCTGTATAACGGCTCACAAACATGGGCTGTCCCATGGAGGAAGATTGTGTTTCCAAGAATAGAAGTAACGTCCACTTAATACCCAGAACTCTATGCTGTCCCGGGCTGCTAGAAAGCTAGGTGGCGGAGTCGTTGACCGAAGCTGAATAAGTCGCTCGGGTATATATAGCGGGTTGTGTTTCGGCGGGTAGATACATTCGAGCGGGAAGGAATAGGAACCTTCCATGCGGAAAAGACGGGCAAGAAATTCGAATTACAGCAAAGAAGAGAGGTAAGAAGGCCTCCTTCTGATCCTTCGGAGTAGTATGTATCAACTACAGCGCGGAATGAGTGAAGATAGCTGTAGAATGGGATTGTTGTTACATAGTGCACACTAATTTAGATCAGCTCCGTGATGACTTGCTCGCTTGATTTCCGTTAGCAAGACGCAAGTAAAATACTGTAGCTATGTGGCTTCGAGTTCAAGCCTGAATGATAGAAGGATATGTCTCAAAAAGTGAAACCAAACACATGCCGCAGCGTGTTTCATGCCATTACCAATACACACTAGCAAAATATTCTTATCTCTAAAAAGCAAAGAATCTGAAAGGAAGGTGGAAGGTGTTTGGAGGTGAACATTATTTTCTGCCAAGCCTTTGTGGCCTGGTAAGGCTGAGTCGACGAGAAAACCCCATCACATCACCAGACATCACACTTTTACGAGTATACGGAGGAAAAGATAGCAGCTGTTGCAATGACTTCGTAGAGTACGAGTCATGTTTTATGTTGTGAGACAGAGGCTTCAATCATGTGGGTATGTGTACGTAGCCTGTCCTCAACATACCCTTCCCCTCGAGCCTACCTCCCTCTCAAGGTGATGATTCACGAGTGAGGCAGACAGATCAAAGTGCCTTTCCTAATCCCTGGTATTATTGTTCAGACGTGAGCTACCAGATTTCGCTTTATGGACATAGACTTCGTGGCTCTCAGTTCTCTCGAACCTTCCATCAGCCTAGTTCTACGGGGTAACGTCCGATGCCCTTTTTAGGCAGCAATGATTGGCCGAGGAGAGTTTTTTCCGCACATCGATATTCTATCTACCCATGCAGGGTTTGCCATGCCAAATCTACTACTCCAACTCGCATTCATTCAGCTGATCTGTCGTTACAGCCAATCGCGGATTTTGTCACTGCTATATTGAAGGCTAACGCACGGGCATCACGTTCCTAGGTCTCGGAGCTCGTGGCCACCGAGTGACGGAGCTTTTGGACTCAAGGAGCCTGACAAGCCATGTGCTGGTGGCTGACCACATGCGAGCAACTTCACTGCCTAAATATCGACGCCAAATTGCTCTATCGATTGCTAAATCGCCGAAGCCAATGAACCCATGTACTTTGTACCTAGCAGACCTAGTGAAAGGATTGGCTAGTAAGACCAAGCGTTTGCTGCGAACCACGGGCAGGCAAGGTGTCTATCAATTACCAAAAGCAGAAGTGAAGACGGGAAAAGCGCACACCGGTGAGATACCCGAGCTCAGGCATGACGAGTAGCCTCGATGACAGCAGCGAACCCCTCGCTTGCATGAGGGACTACCATACTTTAACCAAAAGGTGGTGACTTGGCAGCCTGGCCTTGCTTCACGCGGTAAGATGGTTCGTGGCCACTGGGGTCGGATAAGCGGCGAAACAAGCCACACGGAAAGTTCAATATTTTTCTTTTTGTTTATACCCTTATTAGCCTTTATTTTATTGGCTATTAATTTGGTATTTGTCAGGATTCCATTACCACGATCCTATCCACTCACATGAGCGTTTGATAACTTTAATTCTCTAGTCTTTACGCTTTACCTCTTGCGAAGTCAGCTTACGAAGATCTGGCTTGGTCGTCACCGCATTCGCTCTAGTCTCCATGACCCCGCTCGAAAAGTCGCTCAAGCGGGGTATGAAGCGATGAACATTTCTTCGTTCATCACCTCAACAAGGCATAGCCTATGGCTGATGCAGATCTGACCCGTACGAAAAAGTTCAAATATGCTGAGCTAGTTGCCAGACAGCTGCAGGGAAAAGCATCGGATTGGCTAGCAATGACATCGTCGCTGCGCCCACAGACCATTTTACCTGGCCTTTGCCATCATGATGATGACCCGCACTGCTTTAGCTTGCTGCGTGGAGAGTGCCTCACAGGGTAACAGCTATAGGATGCGCGCCAGGCGATCGAGGGCAAACAACGAGTAGAGAAAGTACAAAATGGAGGGTTGTCCCAGTTATGAGCGAAGAATCGATTTATCTTTCAGCAATCACTCCGATAGAATCAGAGCTGAAAATATTACCCAATCCTCGACTTACTCCACCCTAAACTTCAGCTATGAAATTCTCAACCAGGTCAGCAGCTACCCTGCTGCTCGTCTCCACCATCACTGCCCACCCAGTAGAGAAGCGTCAAGCTGCAGTCACTGATCTCGACATCCTCCAATACGCCCTTACCCTGGAGCACCTCGAAAATGTCTTCTACAAGAAAGCCATCAGCACAATGCCCGAATCCATGTTCCTCGCCGCTGGCTTCTCGTCCGCATACTACAACAACCTCCTCTACGTTGCCATGGACGAAGAACAACACGTCCAGCTCCTCAGCAGCTCCATCGCAGGCGCCGGCGCGACCCCAGTCGCAGCATGCACCTACGACTTCCCCTTCACGGACCCCAAATCTTTCGTCGGCCTCGCCTCCATCCTCGAAGGCGTCGGCACATCCGCCTACCTCGGTGGCGCAGGTCTCATCACCAGCAAAGAATATCTCGGCGTTGCTGGCTCTATCCTAGTCACCGAGTCGATCCACACATCCCTACAGCGCTTCAACCTGGGCCAAATCGCACCCGCAAACGCCTATGGCACTCCTCTCGGCCTTAACGATGTTTACACGATGGCTGCAGCTTTCATCGTGTCGTGTCCCGCCAGCAACCCACCTCTCCCTGTCAAGGCATTCCCAGCTCTCAAAGCTGTACAGGGCCAGCCGACGATGCAGGGTATCTCTTTCACATTCATGGCTGCAGGCGCTGTACCGGCTACCTTTTTCGTTACCTTTGTGAGCGGACTGAATATTACCTCTGTCGCGGGTACAATGAGTGGGGATACTATCACGGCTACTATTCCCAACACCATTGCTGGTCAGAGCTACGCGTTCATCACTAACGCGGCGACGAATATGTCTGTCACGGATGATATGGTGCTGTTTGGGCCGACTGTTGTTGAGGTCACGCCGCCAAGTCCGTACTTTAATATTTCGCAACAATGATTGCTGATTGACCGGGATAGGTGGGGTGGGGAGGAAGTAATGAGGAGGGGTAGCTGATGTATGCCGTGATGATGATAAGAATGATACCAAATGTTCTGAGCTATGTGATTGAATAACTGATAATAATGCAAAAGCCTTCCAAAAGACAGAGATTTTGTCCACTAAACAAAATGATTGAGGTTGCATCCCAGCTGGAACAGCTGCTGCAGATCTGAGCTGCATTTGGCCCGCTTCGCTGTGATTTGTCCCGCGTGCATGAGATCTAGATCCGAACAACCCACTAATTTTAATCTTTCTCTACTACCTCACATTCGAGGGCCGTCATCGAAGTCTTTCCTCCAATCCTGATCTACCAGGTAGTCAATACAACATCAATCATCCATCTAGAAGAGGATACGTAGCGGAATCGTGAATTAGTCTGTCTGTACGACTCGCCTGTACACAATCGTGTTTGTTCAATCGCGCGTTGGAGCTCAGCGGATAGAAGCGGCACCCGTCGGCCAAGCCTTGAAAAACGTTGTTTTTGGTGAGGCTATTATGTAAAGTAGATATCGATCTATAGTTTTCTCAGCGATTTGTACTTCTTAAAATTCATTGATATAGGCCCAGATATGGTGGAAGTTCAAAGAATAATTCCTCGATTACTAGCGTATTTAGGGGTTTAGTATTCAGATCCGTAAAATTTGCAAAGCTAAAGTAGGAATAGCTGTCCTGTCCACATGAATATTTGGTAGCGATATTCGAAGATCGGCTCCCGCTCGCCATGTTATATCTGGGATCCGTAGAGTAAGAAGTCAATTGGGGATGAGCCGAACGCTGAGAAGGTTGGGGAGCCCAATCCCATACTCAAAACGGGTATAAACATTTCCAGATCTGAACTCGGAAAGAGGTAGGTGAATCAGAGCTCAAGCCATATACCGAGAGGTAAGTCATTTTCATGAATTATTTCCAATAATCTTTCCACTACTCTTATTCCGGTCGTTGGGCGATTGTCTGGCTCTCGCCAATGGACACGTTATCATAATGCACTAATCGATACTGATCAATAAGAGCCTTGAAATGATTGATGCAGCGATTTGAAAAGACCAGATGAAAAGGAGCTGAGGATCGAGGATCGTTGTTTCCGGCCATGGAATTTTGAGCAACCATGAGCGTTGATCATTGAGAACGCGTGCAAGATTTGTTGACAGATAACCACAACACGTAGTGTTTCTTTCGCGTGCTCGGAATAATAGCATATCCCGCAAGAGAAATGCGCAGAGCGCGAAAAGCCTCGCAGCCAGGAGCGACACAGATTCCAAGCATGCCCTTATCAACCAGGGAACACGAAAGCTCATGTGGGTTTTTGCCGGAAGCCACTAAGGATTTGGCTGAGCTCTGTACATCTGAAAATGGGTGACTGCCAATCAAGAGTCGTGTTTACCATGGAGGGGGTGAGGGAGAACCGTTGCTGGAGCTGTGACAGCACCGCCCGAAGGTGATTGGGTAGACCTGCAGGAGCTGCAACTCTATCATTCAGTAAGGCTGAGGCCTTTCGAAAAGACGTTCGTCTCTTGTTTACCTTTCTTCACGACAAGGTACTCACCAGCTTTTGAGATGGCGTGCATTGGCGAAGTATCTGCGATTGTTGGCCTCGCTGCAATAGCTGTCAAACTTTCTAGCGCTGTCATCGAAATTTCTGGCAGATACAAGGATGCTAGAAAGGAAATTGAGTCTTTTGGCGTGGAAATTGGTATCTTAGGCCATTTCATAGACCAGTTCCAACGCCTATGTCTCAAGGAGTCCTCGAGGTTTGATTCTAACGCCTATTCGGTCACCAACAGCATTGCAGGCCAATGCAGCACACTGTTGAACGAACTTGTCGTTTACAAGGAGAACCTGTATGGCAGGCTCGGATCAGCTCGAACTCCGACCTTCCGTGAGAAGAGTAAATGGATTTTTAGATCCACCGAGCTGAAGAATCTACAAGCGAGGGTGGAGAGCAATAAGGCGAATATGCAGTTCATGATGACTCTTCATTGCATGCAGAGTGCATCGGAAAGGTATTGTGACTATTTGCACGGTCTCAAACCAAAAGCTGATCATGTGATGACTAGACTCGAAAGCAACACGGCTTCCGAAGAGGATTCGCTGCAACTTCGCTCACTCGAGCTGCACAGCGATACCTGTGTGAAGAAATTGGAAGCTTTAAAGGAGCAGAGTCTTCTCCCGAATAGCAGTGAATGCGACACAGCCATTGGCCAGGTTTCGATAAAATCGGTTGACACAGCCTTCGACGCACGATCAATAAGAGACTCTATCCTCAGTCTGTGTGGGCATCAATCATACTCTGAAAACATTGTGGATCACCTTGGAGGAGACTCCACTTTTACTATTGAGAGACAGCTTGATGAAGCTAAAGTGTCGAGGTTTATTGAAGAGCATATAGATCCTAGATCATTGTCCAAGAGCGAGGACCATTCGCACATTTTGTGGAAGCCCTGCGCCTCTGCTAGAACGGATCAGACTACAATGGATGGAGAACGTTATAGCACTGTCCGCCATGGTCGAGATCATTACCACAAGGCGCCTCTTGTTAGCCCAGAGACGATGCATGACGTCCAAGAACATACAGTCACACATTCTCCAGGCCGCACTCGCCACGGAGGGTGGGATACAAAGGCCTCCCAACTGTATCTACAAGAGTCGGCAACGGATAGGCCGGAGCCTTCAGGTGAAGTTCAAGAATCTACAGATACCATGGATCTCCAAGTGAGACAACGGGACGAATCCTTCATACCTCCGGGTCCTCGAGACGAGAGTAAGGAACACCGCGGCGAGAATGTAGTGGAGCTTAGAAAGCGTGGCTATATGGGCGGAGTACCCTTTGCAGAGCTTCTTGAAGTCGGAGACGGCCTACTAAGACCTAAAAGCCCAAGCTTGACCCATCCGGCTTTTCGAGTTACAATGGAGGACCCATGCTGGAAATTTTTGCCCGTAGCAATTGGGCCATTTAACATTGGGGGCGACTGGAAATTGCACGACCTGTACGTCGTCTGCGATGATCTCTACGATGGTTTCAAAGAGTATTACGAACACTGTCTCGCGTTAGAGGAAATGCCTTTGGTTATTTTCAATGAACTTTTATGGGACGGCAGCAAGCCACGGTTCGTGCTGAGAAGACGTTTTGGTGCCCCCCATGTTCCTCCCCATGAGAAGACCTCGCTAGACGAGTGGTAGGAGGAAGACTCCGACTGGTCATTGTAATAGGACCTGCCCTCCGTTGATCTTGAGTCTTCGATTTCAGCCAGACGGTCTAGTGATGGAAATTATTGGCTACGAGGTTGTGTTCTATACGTAGTCTTAATTATATCCATTTGTTCTTTCTGGGACACTCAATCTCCCAATTCACTATTGTCACACATGATCTACAGAAATAAACCATCGCATGAGCATCCAAAAGACCAAGCGCCCAGACTGACACAGCAAGTTCGCCTGGATGATACAAAAGCTTACAAAACTAACAAGATCTCTTCAAGCCTTGGGGAGCCAGAGTTTTACCGCTATTAATCTTTCTGTCATTGACTGGAGAGTACTGGAGATTCTAGGACATGTCATTGAAAGTCACACTCCTAGATGGATGCTTCTCAAAGTGATCATCGAGCACAGATTGAACGGACTGAATTGACTGATCGATCATGTCCTTTAGTAATATATGGATAACAGTATTCCGATTTGCCACTACACAGCCAACTAATGTATCATGCTCCCTCTGTCAAGCTTGTAATAGAAATCGTTCAGATAATGTACGTAAAGTCCTGGGAGCTATCCCTTTCACACAAATGCAGGACATCATAAGCTCAAAATTCTTCTCCAATCCACCAATCCATTATCCACCGCATCACACAGGGGACTCGCGAAAGCGGACTTCCAGAATTGAGTTGAAGCGATTGCCCTCATTTCCATCGCAGTACTGGGCTCTCAACCAGTCTCCAAGAAATCCAGTCATATTGTATCCATTTCCAGCCAACTATCCCCCCGGAGGGGGTACCGGAAGGCGCGCCGGGAGTAGTAGAAGATGCTGACCAGATCGACAGGCTCGGTGGGAGCTGGTAGCGCACAATGTGCAGAAAGCACAATGCACTAGTAACCCCTGTTGTAGATGAGGCCTTCATTTTAAACTATAATGAAGGTATCGTACACTCTATTGGTCTTTACAGTCCTATACTCCAATTTCGTCTCATCTACGTTGGGGAGTGTATATACTGACCATCGTCTTCCCCTTCACGCAGAGCTAGTATGTGGGCAGGAAGCTTAGATATAAGATTCATTGACGCGGCCGGGCTATATCATGATTTCTTCTCCGAGACTCATTCCTTATATAACCTGTTTCGATCGTAGAAAATTCCGTCCCCAAAACCTTAGGCTGTCCAGAACCTAAAATCCACCACATCGAAACAAAGCCTTGCACGATCCATAGCCAGAGCAGACATGAAGAGAATGCTCTCGATATCCGCAGCAGTAGCTGGCTATCAATGAGGTTTTAAGATCTCGGGCCTGGTTTCACCGCAAAGGCCCAGCTCCAGCCGTAAGCGCACCCTTTCGAGCCTCCAGTAGGAGCACAAGCAGTCGGAGTGAGAGTACTCGGTGAGTCCGGAAATGTTGGAGTACCGACCGTGTCAGATGGAATCTTCACAACTGTTGTACCGTCGACTTCAGTACCAATTGGAAGAACTGACTTGACTGAAGGGTCGAACGCGGAATTCCCAGGGCCGTTAACGTCTTCCGTGGCTTGCGGTCTAGGGCGAGCCAGCGCGAAGGTGGGAAGAGCGGCGAGGAGCCAGATGTAAAAGATCATTGCGGTGGTGCTGGATTGTTTGAGGAATGGGCGGTGGTAAACTCGTGCAGTTGGATGTAGAAGTCGAAGTCGCACAATTCCGTCTCTCTGGCTGGGATTACCAAACCAATTCTGCAGCAGCGACAACCAGTATTTACACGTCCATATTCGTTTTTATTTGCCGCCTTGAAAAAGGGGGCTGTGTGTTTTATCCTCTAGAGCCGTAGCCTTAGTCCTCTTGAGATGTTGATGCGCCGCGGTAATCGGTAAAGGTGACGTGCGTTGCATGAAACCTCCTACGATGGCGCAAGAAGAACAATTACGGGTCGAGACACGAATTGATACTCGCAGCACGGGCTTTTTGGCCGTCTCTCTAGAGACTTAGTTTTGTTATTATCATATTATGCGACGCTGATACGGTTGCGGTGATCTGAACAAGGCTGTGCTCGAAGACGCCCCCCACGCGTGCCGAGGCACTCCTGTGAAACCTCCGAGCCACGAGTGTCTGGCCTTCTACTTCCAGGTTGCTCAAATCTTAGAGCGGCGCACGGTATATTTATGTCTTAGAAGAATTTGGCTTACAGCGGTTGTCAGGAAAAGCGAAATGAGATGCCGTGCATGCGATCTGCTGTTGTAATGCAGACAATATGACTGAGCCATGCCATCTCAGAGGTCAGACTGCTATTTTTAGCGTCACAAGGCAGTGAATCGAGGTCTGCTGCCGCTCTCAATGTCACTGGCAGTAGAATTCCGTATCGGAGCTTTAACGATATCCATGTCGGCGGTGATTGAGCAAGTTGACCTTTAGTACTGAGAACCGTTTGGCAGCGTGCAATGATGGGCTCTTGTTTGATATAGAGATTCTGCTTTCGGTAAATAGAAAAGTCGCAGTTTGGGGCTTTGATCTTAATTCTCGTTCAGGAAAGCATAATAAACAGAGCGTTGGAAACATTGTGCACTAGTGGCGTTGTTTCCCGTTTCATCCTCACGAGGTTTTTGCTTGAGCCTACATTGATGGCATAGTTCCGTACAATTGGTTGGCCTTGATAGCCCTATAATCCACTGTCTTCTCATCCACGCTTCCGAAAACCAACTCCAGATGTTCACCGTGGCCCTCTGCATCGCGCGTTGCCAGGACCCGGACAGGGAGTTTAAAGATGCTAAGCTCCGTTATACCAGCACAAGTGTTGCGGAGGGCAGTCGTCGGGGTCGAATTGACTGCTAGTGCAGCGACTTCAGCAATTGAATCCCAGCAGGTGGACGAGATGCCTGAGACACCGGCGTATATGGTGTGAAGGATGGCGAACAGGCAGTAAGTGAGAAGGATGCAGATCGCTATTTTTGGAGTGGAACCCGCAGTATTGTAGGCATATCCTTCGACGGTGGAGAAGACTCGAAGCTCCACCCAGTCTTTGCTTTCATCGGGATCGACCTTGAACACGTTGCCCTTCCCTGAATACCAGTAGTCCATGTCGACTGGCGCGACAGATCCATCAGGTTCTTGGGTAAAGTTTATACTCCCTTGCAATTGGCCCTTAGATCCAATCCTGGAGAGTCCATTCGCTACTAGACCGGCAAGTATGACTCTCGCACTCACCGATGGGTCTAGTCCAGTGAAGTTCGACTCCATGAGACTGTTGAAGACGGTCGTATTCGCGTATGTTAGCGACGGATTGAGAAACTTAGCCCACTCTTCGGTCAGGGTGATTGGACGCTGGGGAAAGTATGGAAGCAAGAAGTGGCCGCCAATGTTGCCTACAACGAGGGATTCAGCTTCCGAAAGTTTGCGTGGCAGTCGATTCGCCTCAGTATCATGTTGATTGACCTGACTTAGAACGGTACCTGTGATTCCCGGGAGAGTGGAGGTGTTTAGAGTAGAGCTTCCCCACCCAGCGCCAATATTGCACGTTAGGATTTCCTGTGTCGTGTTCTCTGAAGACTGGGGTAACAAGACCACGGCTCCGATCGCTGTTCCGTTGAAAGGTTCTTGTGGTAATTCGACCCAAATGAGACGACTCTGGTCCGGTGGACCGGGTGTATCGAGCAATTGACGTTTTGTCATCCCTGGGAATACGAATGCATGCACTGGAAGCATATTGGCTGTGAGTATTGAATCGTTGAAGGCAGAGGTATTCAACATTCGGGCGGTCGTTCCAGGAGGCGGAGGGAAACCCACAGGACTATGGTCCTCGAAACCCCTGATTACATCCTGTTCACAAGACGCAATGGTGTACGGTTGATAGTAGCCCGATATGATGCTATGTTCCACGTCGAGCTGTTCATCGACGTTACCATGTCTGCCAGTAGTAATGTTGGGCAATCCCAATTGCCACCAAGTCCCAGTAGCGGTCAAAGCATCTGCTACAGCAGCTTGCTGAGATGTCGCGATGGCTGTCAACGGATCATAGCCGGGGACATGGTTAACAGGACTCTGACGATTTATCACAAGCCGCCGAAATGAGTGCATCGCTGTCACCTCAACAGAGGATGGCGAATAGTCTTGGGATATTAGTGGCGCTAATTCGTTCGTGAAGTTAAGGTAGGTTAGAATAGCCTGCCATTGGCTGGAGGGGCAAATGTTGGCAACAGGCATTGCGTCCGAAACCAGGCAGCTAGCTGGGACAATGGAGCCATCCGTCCTGGCTCATAATCAGTGATATTCTTGGCGGAATTTTCAAGAGCATGAGTATACTGACCGATCCGGCCACAGTTCTTCTAATGTTGTATTGATCCAGATATTCGTGCTTCCTGCGGGCCAGTAGCCCAGTCTTGGTATCAGAAGGATTGCGCTTGACGGCCCAACAGTTGCAGTTAAGGCGATCGAGAAAGAGATTACCGCAATCATGACGGCTCTCCGTTTTAGCGGGATATACTTTGAGCAGATTGACCCCCAATGCTCCATAGACCAAAGGTAACTAGGCTGAGATAGTTGGAGACCCGAGAAGAGCGCTCCAAATGGTAAGCCTTGCCCAAGTGACATTTCGTACCTTACGTAGGAGAACACTATAGCAGCCAGCGATGCCTGTGCACTCATCTCATGGACTTTGGCAGCAAATTGGTAATATGCCTGGCTTCGTATAGTTGCTCCAACGTAGTATGTATTAAGGTTCAGACTGATTTCCCAGAGCGCTACGCTTGTGGGAAAGATGTGGATGGCTGCTCGGAGCAGAGCTATTGTCCGGCTTTTGCGGTAGGCGACCTTAGTTGGCTCTTCGCATGGATTTCGCACTGCCGTGTTGTGTAATGACCTGTATACGCCGACCATCATGTTCATTCCAAGAGCTCTGAAGAGAACCTTGACGCTATCCTGAAGTGTTTGCCGAGATGCCTTTAATACGCTAGAGAGCTTCATCACTGCTTGGGACATGCGATACCATCAGTAAAAAGGTGTGGGTGTTTGGAATGAGGTGGGCAATGTTGACGAGGAAGCCTTGTCAAAAGAGGGCGTGCGAAACATAGGCGTCGGCCTGTCAGAACAACTTCAAACACAATTGATGAAAAAGATGAGAGTCATGTAAGGAGATTGTAGATAACTTGGTCGGGCCTTATCCACCTCGGAATCCATTCTTGAGCCTTGTGCCAGGCTCAGGCTGTGCATCTCATGCTAAGAAAAGTGTGCACCGTGCATGAAGAGATTAGGACCACGCAGAGCTGAGACGTGTATGCAAACACGAATGGGCCGAGACGCTTGGTCAGAAGCGGAATTCTTGCCTTCGCGTTGACCTCCTTGTCGGATATATACAGTCTGTGCGGGGGTGCGGTACACTCAGTGGCTAGATCCCCTCCATTTGCAGTCAGCCACATCTGCACAGAGGCAAGGCTGTATTCCATGGAAAGTAGCGTGGTGAAGAAGCGCCTAGAAGCGAGAAAGATTTATTGGTGGGGGTGTTTGCAAAAATTCCAGGACTTCGAACACCTTGTCACCTTGTGTCGCCAATAAACGCTTCTCAGCCGAATACTTCATACATGATAGCATCCCAGTTCCATTTTGTCACGCCCGGAACAGCAGAGTTGTCAGTTTTCCGCGCTTTTCTAAGGGGCAGTTCTGTTGACTATTAGGCATCTTGGAGCTGCTTGAGAAATGTATTGCAAATGAACTTGACGAAGACGGCACGTCATTTGATATCTGGAGCTCTTAGCAACAGTAGAGTAGCGTTAAAGGCGAGTAGATGTTCGATAATCTTCGATAGGCCAGAGTAGATCTTATGCTCGGTGAGCGGCCGAGACTGAATTGCGCTGCGGTTAAGTGCTGAGCGTTGCGATTGCATTAGTCTAAAGCGGTTGACCTGTACATCTCCTGTCAGCAATGTGTGACTTGATTACATGGTCCCTGCCAGGTAGAGGCCGTCTAAATCCAGCGACTCGCATCGGTGTCAGAAACCCAGTGTGTCTGATCAACCAATGAATTCGCAGACAGGCAGCTTGTATTCCTTTAGCGTCCAATATCTCCTCTTTACCCCCTCCCAGTCAGTTTCGTCCATCTTCGGCACTTCAATGGTTTCCCACTCTGTATCGAAGCCTGCCTCAAAGAGGTCCATCTCAACAACCTTGCCGTATACATCATAGCAAATCTGTCGATCAGCACCCAGCCCATTGAAGAATCCCCACTTGCCGCCATCATCAAGTAAGCCAATGATAGAGTCACTGAAGAAGTCGCGTAAGGCTTTGTAGTCTTCGGCAAAAGTGTCGAAGTATATAGCATCGAACAGGATGCCCTGCTCCATAATTTGTGGGACAATATCTTGCCACCTGCCTTCGTGAATAGTAACATCGGGCCTTTCGTACCAGCCGTCCTTCTTCATGCGTGCGAGGACGGCTGGATGGGCTTCGACTATGTGGTGTGCAATTGGTTCCTTTTCTTGGAAAAAGGTATCGACAATGCCCATTCCATGGCCGATATTGAGGATACGTAAACCTTGCTTCGGGGCCAGTAGATCTGCTGTACGTTTCATGATATCGGTCTCCCATGCCATCATTACGCCGTTGTTCGAGTCGTCCAAGATTCTACCATCTTGAAAGCGCAGCTGTGATTGGAGATAGTCTTCATTCTTGGGTTCCGTGGGAACATTCGGAGCGGCTCCCTCTTGCTCGACGGGTTCCGTCTCTGAGTGGCCATTGATTTGTTGCATAGCGGCCTCATGATCTCGCTCCTCTTCACCGGTTCTTTCTGGCTCGGCCTCGGCTTCTTCCTCGCTTTCGACGTCATCCGCCAGTTGCTCATATTCATCCAAGCGGTTAAGCAGCATTTCTGCCCTCACTCCAGCATCCACCATGATCTCATACAGCACTTTCAAGTCTAGTCTCAAAGCCAAACAGCCAGGCGTCTCATTATCATTATCTACATCGTTCCAGATAGCCCCATTCTGTAGCAGTAGTTTCACCGTCTTCGCTGCGGCCTCCACATCGGTCTCCCCAGCATCCTTGCTTTCCCCATTTACAGCACCATTGGTAAGGCCATCCGGCAACGACGCATGTGTAGAGCCATCCTGGGCATCCGAAGAGGCCGTCGAGGAGTCTTCGCAAGCAGAAATCGCAGCGTGGAGGGGCGTGAATCCAGTTTCTAGGTCTTGTACACTCGCGGAGCCTGTGTGTAGAAGCGTTCGCAGGGACTCGAGGTTGTGGTGGGATGCTGCGAGGAGGATCAATTGGGTTTGTAGGTCAGTGTCAGCGTCCTTTGTTGATTCTTCCTCCATGATCTAGTGAAGTCGCGAATGTAAAGTAGGTTTTGAGGATCGTTGACAGTGCAACGTCGTCCACGAGTAAACATCTCCATACCGGGTACCAATCCAGCCTAACGAGGGTCCGCCAGCCTAAGTCTCAGGCATTAGGCACGGTCTAGGCACACTATGATCAAAATAATTTGCAAGGTGGGGCCCCTAAACTAGCCCCTAAGTGAGCCCCCTAGAAGGCCCTAAGCTAGCCTCCCATAACACATCCATTCTTTCCTTCTTACCACCACTCCTACCTCCTAGCGCCCCCCCCTAAACCTATTAGAATGCCTCCCAAACAGCCCCAAAACACATACGAAACCCCCCAAAAGGCCAAAATCCAGGGGGCCTACGAATTCCTTGCCGCTAAAGGTATCCCTATGGACCTACGCGAGATATTTAATCATTTCGGGGTTAAACAGCGCTCTATATACGGAAGCGGCCCTATTATGATAAGAACTCCCTAATGGAGCTGTTTAGGGATGGCTGGGAGCAGGTCTCTATACCCTATATTAACGAACAGTGCCGTAGTATGCCCCAAAGGCTAGATGATTGTATAGAGGGTGATGGGGAGCGTACAGGCTGGTAGTATATGAATAGTATTTTTAGGCGTGATTTTAGGCGCTAGAAATAACGATCTTCTGGGGGAGCTTCCGGGGCACCTTTAGGGCCCACCTTGCAAATTATTTTGATCATAGTGTGCTAGGGTAGGGCCCTGAGACTTCAGGCTGGTCTCCAGCCCAAAACATTTGAGTTCTGTTTTGTACAGACTGTCTCTCATTATAAACGTGGAGCTGTGATGATGATATTGATTACAGCGCAAGTACGATCCCGTATCGTCCAATATAGGTGTACGCCATGTCATGACCTCTTTGCTAGCAACATTTCTTTATAAGTCCAAGTGGTTGATTGTAGTTTCTGATCACAGTAAGCCACTAATATTGTGGTATGATACCATGCTCTAATGTCTTCAGATTGTTTGTTCTATTGCTTCGCACAATGCAGGCGTCCGCGACGTCCCGGATAGTCGAGATGGCCAGAGTTCTCTTTGTAGCCCCTGAATTTAAAACTGCACAACCAGTCTCTCCCTTCCCTCACAAGCAAGATGTCCAGTTCTTCTGCAGACCATCGAAATACACAAAGATGACCGGCTCGGTCAACAATTACTTCTCCCGCTTCCAGGGCTTCGAGGAAGATCCATAAGCCTCCTTACTGACAGAGTTCAGTCGACTAGCCCTCGATCAGGACTGGTAAATCTTTTGAGGGCCCTTCCTTTCCCTTTGAAACCATTATTGGAGTCATGAGATATAGCTCAAGAGCTGCTGCTCCAGCCCAACCCCAGAATTATTTCCTCGTGACCCGCTATTCATCTCAATATGGCAATGCTGACTCCGAAACAACGATCAGGGACAGATGTACACATGCACAGGAAAAAAGAAGGTGTCTCATTGCGCAGCTCAACGTGCATCTTGGTGATACTGGAGCAGCTGGACAGCATAATCAGCTGGCGAGACTGCAGATGCTATGCGAGGAGCTCAGGGCCGATCCCGTCCCAATAACGATCACAAAATGCAAGGAGGTATAGTCAGGCTCATAAAAATGGATTTCACCAGTGTGCTAACGCTTAGTCTTGGATGGGCAGGCTTTGAAAGAGGTCCACGTCAATCTCATCGACCTAATCGACAGTCGACGGCAGGGCACGGAAGTCCGGACGTTCAAATCTCATGTTGCTCTGCGCCAACACATGAGACAGGAGGGGCGATTCTTCACGTTGGTCGATGCTAAGAGGATGGAAGATGGGGTGCTTAAGGTGCTGTTGCGCCAAATGCGCTGAAAAAATTGATCTTGATAGAGAGAAGACATTGGGGGAGAATGCATCGCTGAGATACACAGAGGTGTGGAAGTTGGCAGATAGCAGATGTGATAGTTACAGTTCAGTAGAAGACGGGTATCCTGACAAGCGAGGCTCTTTGCTCATTTGCTTACGACTTTGTCCAACATTACATCCAGAGGCCGTCCAACTTGAAGGCTCCACTGCTCTTTGAACCATCACGGTCGTCCCCAATATGCATGAAACAGCTATCACAGCAGGAAGGACAAGCTTTTACTGACCACGACCTCTATATTGATCTTCACACCCCGTTGCATAGCTCGCTCATTGGCCTTGGCCAGATCCGCCTGCATGAATTCGAAAGGCGATGCGCCTCGTTTATTTCTAGGAACATCTGAATCGTCCACATGAATTGTAAGAGTTTCGAGTTTGTGTGGTACTGTTAACAATGTGTTCAGGTATCTTGCAACAACATACGAGAGCTTGTGTAAGCAATCCCAGTACAGCTGTAGATGCTTTAGCCTAGGAGGTAGCAAATCGCTCAAATCAGAGTCCTCGATTTCCTTCTCGGACCTTCCCAGCAGCCCTTCGACTTGGATGGACAATTCCTCCAGAGCAGAGAAATGGCGCAAGCTACCGATGGTCCATCCGTCGCCCCGACTATTGGACACATAAATATCCAGACCGCGAATGGTTCTGCTTACATGTCGTAAAGCTCCAGCCAGGGGTGCAAATGAGAAGAAATCACGGCGATAGGCGGGGCCCGTGGATGTGGACGTCAAATTGAGATGCCTGAGAGAAGGCAGGTGCGGCAGGAGTTTCAAAAGTGCCGTCTGGCAAAAATTGCAATCGTTCTCGTGAATGAGAATGAGAGTTAGGCCGCTGACGGTCTGGCCATATGGAAGGCTGTTGGACTCCAGCATACGGGCCAAGCGCACGATGTTTGTGAAAGGCGGTTCAGGATCAGGTGGGTCAGATCGCATACTCTCCCAAGGCACCGGACGCGAAGATTCAAACGTCTCGCGGTCGAACGTAGGCGTCTCGGGCTCTGCCTCAAGCTTCACAGGATAGTCTCTATAGTCGAACGTGACATTTTCGTACAAAAGTGGTAAGATCCTGCTGTGCGAAAGCTTGCTGACCAGAGCGAGCTGGAGCATATCTGATGATTTACTGATGTGAGAGGTGATATCAATGATTAATTCATCGGGAAGATCGAAGAGCTGGGCCATGCTGGTGATGATGGAACGCACGACAGGATATCTTAGCTCTTTTGGTAGACAAGATAGTTTGCAGTGTTTAAAATCCGGTAGTGCTCACGCTCTGACATGTTTGATTCTAGAGGCGTACGGGGCCTCGGGCCAGCTTCGAAGCTAGCCGTAGACTGGCCGCACCTTAGTGTCGTCTACCTACACCTCCCCCCTCGCCCCAATTTATATCTTCAGACATGGAAGCAGAAGGAACAGATCTGGTATTATTGGGATCATACTACCCAGCCATATTCACAGTCCAGATCTGAGCCCCCTAAATGAACCTGATGATATAGGATATAACCATTGGGCACAAGTTCAACTAGCTCATTATCTGCTTATGGAGGGATCTCTGATGCGTCTTGGCAACGGCGCGTTCCTCGAGTGTTATCTTTGCCGTGCCATGACGTCTTCGCCATCGAAGAACGATTTGTAGAGAGTTTCAACATTTTTTGGCGATTCGAAACCTCTTCAAAAATATATCTGCATTGAATATCTCCTGAACTTCAACCACTTCTAGCATGGCCCCCAAGCTCGTCGTTACGGCCCAAGGCCAAGACTTTGACGCAAATACCTTACAAAAGTGGAAGGACGAAGGGTTTGATGTCTCCTATCTAGCTCTTAACGGCCCGAGACACGGTGATGGGCATGGCTTGCAATATCTTGCCGATGCATTCGAATTCGGGGAGACTTATGCCATAGTAGGTCAGTCTTCCCCGCGTGTGCGCTTGTGAGAATCTGGTATTAGAATTGAATTGTTGACAACTCCCGCTGTAGCTTTTGGAGAGGCGGCGTCCGTAGTTCTCGATATGGCCCAGAAACCCATGCATAATATGTGCGCGCTGGTAGCATATTATCCCACGGTCTTTTCCTCTCCTAGTGCTGGATTTCCACCGAGCAGCAATGCCCTCGTTCACCTTGCCGGTCCTCAAGAGACAATCCCAAAGTGCCGCCATCATGCGTATCATGACGTCGAGTCGGGTTTTGCAGAGAAACATCTCGAAACGTATGATAAGGTAGCAGCGAATCTTGCCTGGTCGAGAACACTGGCAACACTCAGAAAAGGCTTCGAGATCGAGGTGGATTTGGAGAAGATTTGGGAGGATCATGTTGGACTTGAATTTGCAACGAAAGACGCTGATGCGACAATGGCCACTATGGTTGCTGAGCCGTACGTAAACCATATCCCAACATTGACAGGCGGCATTGGATACAGAGATCTCCATCGATTTTATCGCGATTACTTCATCCCCGGGAACCCGCCATCTTTGAAGATGAAGCTCCTCTCACGGACCGTCGAGACAGATCGCGTTGTTGATGAGATGCATGTCTCGTTTAGACATACTCAAGTCATCCCCTGGATGCTTCCCGATGTTGAGCCCACCAATAAGGAAGTCGAAGTTGCACTAGTAGCAATTGTGTGTATTCGGGGAGGGAAACTTTATCACGAGCATATATATTGGGATCAAGCTAGTGTGCTTGTCCAATTAAATCTTCTGGATCCGAGCTTGGTGTCTGGGGGAAATGGGAAAGGTCGCTTACCAGTGGTGGATGGATCTGGAGCTAGGAAAGCAATGGATGAGTCTAGTGTTAAAAGCAACGAGCTCATAAGTAATTGGTAGTCTTCGAATCATCGCTTGGCTTTGAACCGGTCCGTTTTCACAGCAGGTTCTTTAAGATTGATAACTGTGGGCTGACGGCTTCGCTGCTCCTCAGAGTCAATACACTTCCTCTCTGAGCAACATCAATCAGGTTTGCAATGTCTCTAGGCTTTTCCCTTGCAAGACCCGCAATCAGCACACCCAAGAAGGTGTCGCCAACGCCATTGACACTAACTATGTCATTCTGCTTTACCTGCTCGACAGGAGGAAACAAGCGCATGTAGACTCCACCAACGACTTCGTTTCCATCAGTCGAGCGAGAGAGGATGTACGGAGCAGAGTCCGGGGACGTCAGACGATCGTCTCCAGGTCGAAGCAGTTGAGTCATGAGGACCCCATGCTCCCCCATCGTAGTTAAGATGCAGGGTATGGAAGGCAAAAGCCGAATACTCTGCTGTGGAACACCTTCGTCAACCAACGCGTTGTTTGTCATATACACAAACTTGTCTCGAGAGCCCGATCCTGATAAATCGATAGCATTGATCACGCGCCACCAGTCTTCTCGTTCGAAAAGCCCAGCGTCGTGAGCGGCATCATGCATTGAGGCAAGCTCCAAAGCATTAGGCGTTGCCAGGTCGACTGTGTGGTCTGGGATGACAGCTAGAATCCCGTGTGATTTGGCGAACAATCTTTTCGATTTTGCTGCAGAAACTGGCTCATATGCGACTTTTGCTCCCAGGGCTTTGGCAGCGCCCAGCCATTTATGGAGTGCGGTTGCATCCCAATTCGAGTCCACCACAAGCCATCTTGGCTTGCAACTTTCCAGATGGGGTCTCCAGGAAGTATCAAAATCATGAGTCGTGTCTTCCAAAATGTCCATGTCCGCCATTGCTAGTATGAGGTTTTTATTCACGTCATTGATTGCAACGTACTGCGCAGTGTGCGATCCCTCAACTTTTAGAACACCAGCAGTGTCCAACCCTCTCTGTCCAAGCATCTGTAGCGCGCAAGAGCCCGCTACGTCGTTTGCGACAGCACTGCACAACCGCACCGAAGTACCCACGTAATGTATAGCAGTAGCAAGGTTTTGTCCTACACCACCGAGGCTTTGCTTTATCGAAGCTGGATTAGATGTTTGAGCTTGTGGTTGGACCGACGTAGCTGGGCCATCTGGTTGAACAAAATCGCATGAAAGATCTATAGCAAAAGAACCAGCGACTACAATATCAGCCGTTTTGTCAGATGGCGACATACTCGTGTCTAAGTGGGGAAGAATAAGCGCCTTATCAGAAGTCTGTGAGCTTTCCAGACCTGGCTTCAAGATGCTCGTCTTATCATGAGCAGGGGCCCGCGCGTGTCTACCATCCCAGACTTTAGCCGAGAGATCTCCGTACATGTCACGTCAAGCTCTCACATGTACTGATCTTCTTGAGCCTTGTCTAGTTGTTGCAAATCCAGTCTCTGGAAATGAAGTTTCAACCTCTGCAGTTCGACAGCCACCTTTGTTCCGCGAGCAACATTCGCTTCGATCAAGGCTCGGTTTGCGGTGACCGATGCTCCATTCGTGAGTTCGCGTATCCGTTTTAGTATGAAGGGGGTGTTATTGCTCCCAGTGGATCCCGAAGCTTGTGCATCATGAATGGCTTGAGCCATGATAGCATCCATTTCACTCTTTGGAATAGAATGTTCTGCAGGGACCGGATTCGCAAAGAGTAGGCCGGAATCAAGAGGAATCTTATGCTGAGCGACTGAAAGAAAGAATTGGGTCAATTATAGGCAACGTTATGCGATAAGATTGGCAATGTACTGTGAGATTGACTTACTGATCATTAGAGCGGCTTCTTTTTCGCCTTCTATGGTGAAGGGAGCTGGGATGCCACTTTCCCTTGTCCAAAAAGCCGGAAAATCGACGTTGCCGTCGCGACCATCAGCAAAGGTACCCACTGTTACCCCCTGAGTCTCAAGATACTCTAGTGTGCGAGGGACATCTAGAAAGCTTTTACAACCGCTCGCAATTACGGCTATCCTAGTGCGCCCTAGCTCAGTGAGGTCTGCACTGATATCCATTGAATCCTCCCCTCCCCGATGGACGCCCCCTAGGCCGCCGGTGGCGAAGACTTTGATTCCTACCAAACTGGCAAGTATCATGGTCCCTGCAACTGTCGTGCCTCCATTGAGTTTCCGGTCCATGCGTCCCTAGCACACTAAGTCAGAGTTTATCCAAGACTGGCATCACATGACTGGGAGATAAGTTCAATACCAGTCCTAATATAGGGGCCAGATCCCGTCTATTCGTCGATCCGGAGTCAGCACTGCCTTAATGTCTAGCGAGTAATTTGAAACGTTTTCAGTATTTGTCGGGAGCAGATCTTCCTAAGTCATGTCTTGTGACTCAAGGAACATAAAAAAAGGGGTAAGGCAAAACTCCGAAAAGACTTACCTTGAGATCTTCCGGGTCTCTGGTTTGCCAGCTGCCGAGGTAAGCTCGATCAACTCTTCGGCTGAGAAGCCAACACGAGCAATGCCATTGAGTATCCCTATGGAAGCAGGAACGCCTCCGTTGACGCGTACCACTGACTCCAAATGCGAAGCCAAAGCCGTGTTTTCGGGATAGGGGAAACCTGTTCAGGTCAGTAAAAGTAAAACCATATGGTAACCAAGTATCTATCGACCGTGGGTATAAATCGTAGTTTCTAACGCGACCACTGGCTTCTGAGTTTTGAGAGCATCTCTGACTTCCTCAGAGACCTTTATGTAGCGGTTCCTGACGCTGGTAGCGGACCGTTGCTGATGGTAATTAATGACTTTAGAACGGAAGCCAGAACGTATGAGAGGCTCAAGCCTTGCTGAAAACCGATGGACTAATAGCCCAGCCATTGCGCGAGTTAGAGGATCAATAAAATGAGGAATGGGAAGTCAAGAAGAAAAGTGGACAGAACATCAACTACCGTACCTTTAGCTTATGTTAGGGTTTTCGGAGATAAGAGCCCTCCTAATTTGTGTAGGGCTGAGAACTTGAGCTCTGCGTGGCCTGTTGCGAAATTGCCATTTAGTCAGTAGCTTCGAGCCTTAGACAATCGTTTCCCAGAGCTTTCGAAGATGTGGTTCTCTGCATTGATCACAGCTTGTTTTTGTTTTGTGTCTATTTCTTTGGCTACGGAAAACCTGACAACACCTCTCTCGTCACATCAAATCCTCCCGAACAACTTCAAGCCACCACAAGTATTTAAGAATACCAATCTACTGCGGAACATTAACCTCGAGAAAGGCTACGTGAGGGAGACCGTGAATGTTGTCATTGAGAACATAGATGCAAAAGAGCAGGATACATACTATATACCATTCAAGGCGGAAACAATTGGGCATGTAGGAGGGCTTGAAGTCAGGGACAAAAAGAATCACGAGATACCTGCTTTCAGGAGTGACGTCGTCGAATATGACACTTACAGGTGGGATAACCTGAGATGGATGAACCAAGTCAGAACCAAGACTAAAGTTGAATCCTACAGTCCAACCCAATTCTACCGCGTCACATTACCAGCTCCTCTCGCTTCATCTGCCCAACAGACCCTTGCCATAAGCTACTACATACTCTCTAGTCTCGTCCCACTTCCAGCTACCATCAATCAGCAAGATAAACAGTATCTTCTACACTCATTCTCAACATATTGCCCATCCGCCTACCTTACGCAGAAGCAGAAGACCAAGATCAAGTTTCCAAGCGCAGACATTCCAGACTATACAGAGAAGCCGGAGCGTCAAGGGACGAGTTTCACTTATGGACCGTACGAAAACACTCCCGCTGGCGCTGAGCAAGAAGCGAGCGTGCGATATGAGTTCACTAAACCCCTCATCCATGCTACCTTGCTCGAAAGAGACATTGAAGTCAGCCAATGGGGTGGTAACTTGGCATCAGAAGAGCGGTACTGGCTCACAAACAAGGGCGCCAACCTGGCTGGCCACTTCTCAAGAGTAACCTGGGCGGCAACGCAATACTACAATCCACCAACGAGCGCATTGAAGATGCTTACTGTACCGCTGCAGATCGGAAGCTTGAATCCATACTTTACGGACGATATTGGCAATGTCTCTACAAGTCGCTATAGAAGCAATATACGAGAGGCCGTTCTGGAGCTTAGGCCAAGATACCCTGTCTTTGGTGGCTGGAAGTACAGCTTTCGAATTGGTTGGGACGCCAATCTTCGCAACTCCCTCCGAAAGTTGGCGAAAGGCGACAGTCACGTCCTCAAGGTCCCTTTCTTAGAAGGTCCAAAGATGGGCGAAGGAATGGCATACGAGAAGGTCCATTTGAGGGTCATCTTGCCAGAAGGTGCCACGTAAGTCCAGAATCATACTCTCCTTTCAAAGACTACAAGTTCTAACAACAACAACTCAGAAACGTGCTGTACGAGAGCCCTGTGCCTGTGGTTACTAGCACCATCTCACTACACAAGACCTTCATGGATACTTTGGGCAGGACGACTTTGGAGCTGACAGCGATGAATGTTGTGGATGAGTCACGAGACAAGGATTTGGTCGTCACATACGACTACCCATTCACTGCTGCATATCGTAAACCCATTACCATTTTTGTTGGCGTTATGGCTGTATTTGCGACAGCATGGGCTATTGGCAGATTGGACATTAGCATAGCGAAACCTTCATGAGGGTCTTGTGAAAGTATAGGGTGTATGAACAGTGATTCCAAAATTAAATACAATTCCTACAGAAGGCGCTCAGTATAGTAGACAATGTGCTTGAATGCAAAGGCTCTCGAACGCCAAACCCACGTGCTTTAATTGACCAATCAAACGGCTCGGAACGCCTCCAATGCAAAAGCAGATGGGTCAGAAACGCTCTCCGCAAAATGTGCTTTGCTTCCTCTAATTGAAGCCCCCACCCTCACTTCTTGTAAGGCTGTCTATCATCCCACAGCATTATATTCACCTGAAACCGCACATTGATGCCATCCTGAGACCATCTAATGGAATTGTTCTAGAACAGGAGGATTTCGGCGGGAGAGATGCAGTACTGCCCCACCTTCAACCAATGCCCTCTCCTACTAACAATTGTCTAGTTTCGGCCAACAATTACGGACCTCGCTCCTTAAAGATTACTACTATTACTACATAGCCTACGACGACCTCAAAGACGCCCTTGAGACACCCTACGAGACTGATCCCACTCCGCAAAATCCCCACTCAAAAAGAAGGCCATGGACTGCAGACGACGAGCAAAAGTTCGTTGCGGAATTGGAGGGAGAACTCGATAAAGTCTTCACATTCCAGCGAGTGAAGTCCGGGGAGATCGTCAGACGGATAAAAGCCAGCGAGAGGGAAGTCAGTGAAGTGATTGGGCGCTTGGATAAGAGCGGCCCGAAGCCTGCACAGAATGGCAATGCAGGACATGCGGAAGAGGAGGATGTCCCTACGGAAGAAGAGTTTATGCTGTTGGAGGAGGATCTGAGTGATATCATTGCTGATGTGCATGATTTGGCGAAGTTTACGCAATTGAACTATACAGGATTTCAGAAGATTATTAAAAAGCATGATGTAAGCTGCTCAGACATGGGATGAAAGGAGAGGGCGATGCTGACGATATGCAGAAACAAACCGAATGGCACTTGAGGCCTGTGTTCGCTGCAAGGTTGAAGGCGAAGCCTTTCTTCAAAGACAATTACGATACCTTTATTGTCAAGCTGTCGAAGCTCTACGACCTAGTCAGGACGAGAGGTAACCCTATCAAGGGGGACAGCTCTGCTGGAGGAGGTCAACAGAACTTCGTGCGGCAGACTACGAAATACTGGGTGCATCCGGACAATATTACAGAGTTGAAACTCATAATCCTGAAGGTGGGACCTTAATTCCCGAAGAAGCTATGCCTATATTAACGCTGTGAAGCATCTTCCTGTATTGGTCTTCAACGCAAGCAAGGAGTTCGAGGCTAAGGACTCGGCCATCTCGTCGATCTACTTTGATAATCCTGAGACGTGGGAGCTGTACGCGGGAAGACTAAAAAAGACCGAAGGTGCAGAAGCCATTCGGCTACGGTGGTATGGCGGTATGGACACCGAGACCATCTTCGTGGAAAGGAAAACACATCGAGAGGACTGGACAGGCGAGAAGTCAGTTAAGGCACGCTTCTCATTAAAGGAGAAGAATGTGAATGCTTTCCTCAGCGGCAAAATGAAAGTTGAGAGTGTGTTCGAAAAAGCGAGGAAAGAAGGCAAGAAAAGCGAGAAGGAGATTGCAGACCTTGAACAGCTTGCTCGGGAAATACAGTACCGAGTCATCACAAGAAGACTAGTTCCCGTGACGAGATCATTTTACAATCGAACTGCCTTCCAATTGCCAGGAGATGCCCGAGTACGGATATCGCTGGACACAGAGTTGACCATGACGAGGGAAGACAATCTTGACGGACGAGATAGAGCAGGTAAGAATTGGCGCCGAATGGACATTGGTATCGACTACCCGTTCTCGCAATTACCACTAGAGGACGTCGAGCGGTTCCCGTACGCTGTACTCGAAGTCAAGCTACAGACTCAAGCAGGCCAAGAGCCCCCAGAATGGGTACGCGAACTAATAAGTAGCCATCTCGTCGAAGCTGTCCCCAAGTTCAGTAAGTTCATCCACGGCACTGCTACGTTGTTCCCAACAAGAATCAACCTTCTCCCGTTCTGGATGCCCCAAATGGACATCGACATCCGGAAACCCGTCACCCACCGCTTTGGAATTGAGCGGCCAGGCCAATCAACAAACTACTCCACAAGCGACGATATTGATGACGAAAGCGAAGACGAATCCGACACAGAAGCGCAGTCCGACAGACCAGATAGCCAGATCAGTCCAACCCTCCACGGCGACGATACCGCAGACAGCGACCAAGATATCCGCCGCCTTCGCATAGCCCGCGACGCAATGGAACAATACGACATGGCCCAACGCAGCGCCGACCCTTCAAACGAGCTCGATATCGAAGAGAGGATCGCCGCACAGCCTATCGCTAACCCAAACGACTATCCTATCTACGACAGCGAAGACGAAGACCTCGAGAACTTCGAAGAAGCCAAGCACGTAGGCGGATGGCACTACCGCCGAAAACTACTATCCCACCACCTCTCCCTGGTAGGCCCCTACCTCGCCGCCGCCTTGAAACAGCTTAAACCCACGCCAAAACCCATGCCTATACCAGGCCAAACAATGGCCCAAGACTCCGGCCCCATTGAGGGTCGCAAGTTCAAAGCACCGAAAGGAAAACGTATCCACGTCCCGGTTCGCGTCGAACCAAAGGTTTACTTCGCAGCCGAGCGTACTTTCCTCTCCTGGCTCGAATTCTGTATCATTCTCGGCTCTATCGCTGCCACACTGCTGAACTTCGGCGACTCGCTTTCCGTGGCTTCGGCGTGGGGGTTCACGATTGTAGCGTGCATTGCGCTGCTTTATAGTATAGGTTTATATTTGTGGAGGGTTAGGATGATTAGGGGGAGGAGGGCGGTGAGGTATCATGATAAGTATGGGCCGACGGGGTTGTGTGTGGGGTTGTTTGTGGCTGTGGCGGTTAGTTTTGGGATTCGGTTGGGAGCGGGTAGGGATGTTGGCTTCAAGGAGTGATGGTGATCTTAAGGTAGGTTAGGATGTATATAGTGGAGTGGCAAAACTTGAATCGGGTTCATTGTTGCTAGAAGTCATTTGCGTATGGTAGGCATGTATGGATAGATGGTTGTCCGATGATGCTCCCTGGATGCAAAATATTGCACATATTCAACGCTAAGGGTATCTAAACTCAACCACAAAAATTCCACTACATGACCGCACCCTCAAAATCAACGACCCATGGCTCAAAACTCCACCCTCGCCAATCCCCTCTCTCCCACCGCCCTCTGCACCCCTTCCCTCACTCTCCTTACCGTCTCCCCCCAGACCCCTCTCTCATCACCCTCATCAACAACCCATCCCAACCACCTCACAACCGCAACCGCCTTCCCCATATTCCCCTCCTCCCCCACCACCCGGCCTAGATACCCCACCAATGCATCCACATCATCCCTATAGGGCCCCTCCTCTCTAAACTCCTCAAACCACGCACGAATCGCCTCTCTCAGCTCCGGCAACTGGCTGAATTTGCGCGCCGTGAATGTGGGTTTGGGAGGGAGTGGCGGGAGAGTGAGTGTGTGTTGGCCTTTTGGTTGATTGGCGGCGGGTCTGGGTCGGCGCTTTCTGGAATTGGTGACGTCGATGCCGCCTTTTTTCTGGAGACGGTCGCGCCGGGCTTGGGCGAGGACTTCGCGCCGGATGTCTTCGGGGAGGGCGGAGAGGAAGTCATCTGCAATTTCTGCTGATACATCCTCGCCAGTCGCTTTGGAAGAAGTGGAAGGGCGAGCATTGGCGACGAAGTTGGATTGGGTGAGGGTGGAGAATGCGGAGGTGGAGTGTTTGCCTCCACGGCCAAGTAGGCCAGTGCGCTTCTTGGTGGGTGTGGTGAGCTTCTTTGGTAGTTTGATGGTGCGGGCTTTACGGGGCGACTGCGGCAGGAGAGCCTGCGCTGCTTGTGCTGAGGGTTTGTGTGGTGATTTGTGATAGAAGGCTAGGACTTCGGCGCGGACGTCTTCGGGAAGGGCGTTTAGTGTCTCTTGGTCTAGCTGCGAGTGAGATGGGATGGCATCGGTGGGGAGGCTCGGAGTGCCTGATCGTGATCGTGCTACGGGTATTACTTCTGGAGACTTTTCTGACTTTGACTCCGTGCTCTGGCGTAGCAGTTTGGATCGAATGTCTGATGGAAGCTCAGCAAGTACCTCTGGATCCACCTGCGTGGGCATAACGAATTGCGTGCCCAGCGTATTCAGCGGTCTCCGGGGCTTGCCACTCGGTGATGTATCATTTGCGAATGCAGCTGCTGGATGGGTTGGTGGCGGAAGTCTAGGCTTTTGTGGACTTTCGATATCGTCTACTATCGTATCGTCGCGAAGTAGTGCCGGCTTCGGTCTGGGAGCAGTGGATGTCTTGAACTGAAGACGTTTCTGACTACTATCCTGTGGATTTTCTATCGTACCCTTCAACGGCTCGAGTCTTTGCATCTGGACACCGAGACCTCTGAGCTCGCCTGGGGAGAAGCCAAATCCACGAAGTATGGAGATGGCTTCTCGTCCTAAAACCTCCTTGTCGTTAGTCGCAACGCCCAGAATGAGACTCTTGTTGAATGTATCGCATTTGCCGTGACCCAGATGTTTGGGAGGATCCAGTGGGGCATCTGCCGCCCGTCTCATGATCTTCATGGTGAGCTGCTTTCCTTTGACTTGCTCCGTCACCAGTCGCTTGTGCAATTCCTCGCACAAGCTTTGTATGAATTCCTCGGCCTGCTCTTGCGTCACAAATCGTATGCCCCAATTGACTTCTGCTGAGACAGATTTGCGAATAACTTGCTCTCCAACTTCAGTACGATCGATGCCACGTGAGTAGTCCCAGATCTTTTCGCCGGTCTTTGGACCAAGAGTGGTGATCATCTTCTCCTTAGAGAGCTCCCGTACGTCTTTCACGTATCTGACTCCAATCTCTTCTAGCTTACCACCTATGCTATAAGCAACACCCGGAAGCTCCTGTACTGTCAAACCGCCAAGAAAATTTAAGATTTCCTCCGGCTTGATATGGTACTGTCCTGCAGGTTTGGCCTTTCGCAGAGCTACTTTGGCAAGCAGAATGTTGCCCCCTATGCCAACAGAGACCGCGCAGCCAGTCTTCTCTTTGACTGCCGTGCGCACATGATTTGCGATCTCATCAGCTCTGGCCTGCTCTCTCCAGATGCTTCCTTCATGAACGCCTTTGCCCTTGTGACCACCAGCAGCGACACATTGAGCGCTGACATCGATCAGTGCTTCGTCCACACTGACGCTCTGCACAATCCCTCCAGTGTCCATGACTGCCTCGTAGAAACCCCGGCTAGCATTCTCGTAAGCCTTGAAGTCGTAGGGCAACACCTTTAGCTCCGGGCACATCTTTTGAGCATGCTTCATCCACATGCCATTCTTGATGCCAAACTTGCGAGCTGGGTAGTTACAGCTTGCTATTTCCGAACCTGATCCGCCACCGTGAGCAATTACGATTGGCTTGTCAACATACTGCGGATACTCCTTGAGAGACACTGCTGCAAAAAAGCTGTCGAAGTCGACATGAAGTATGTAGCGCCTGGACCCTGGCGTACGCTTTTCACGTGTCCTCTGCGACGATGACTTTTCTGCAGCAAGCTTTTGAAGCTGTGATTTGAGATCAGCCTTCCAAGCAGATAGATGGTGCAACCGCGACTCCTCGTAGTATTGCTTTAGGAATCCTGGATTGACTACAGTAGACTTCCACACTCTCGGGTCAGCCAGTAGCTGGGCATTGTGTTCTTCTGCAGAATGCTTCGAGGGCGAGGCCTGTGCTCCAAACATGGGTGTCCGACGACCATCATCTAGGTCGGTTGGAGACTGTTCATGCAAGCCGGAAGTAATCTCGTCCTCGAAACTCGCCACTTGGAACTCAGATGCGAGCTCAACTTCTTGTTCTTTGGAAGCTGTCACGCCTGAGTCATAGACATCAGGTCGCCATTCCTCTACAAATGCAGTACCGCTTCCACTAGCCGGAATGTTCTTCTCAGCGGCGAATTGCCCGTCCAAAGCTTCTGATTGGTCGAAAACTGATATAGCAGACCGCTCATAAATCTGTTTCGGCGAGGTTTGAGGGAAGATTCCATGCTCATCATCCGGCTGAGACTCTACAAGAGGCTGATCAATCGATGGCAAGGCCTCAGGGCCAAAGTCAAACTCTGATGTACCCCCTTCAGGAGACGAAGATACTGAAATACCCTTTAATCTATAAGAGGCCTCATCTTCGGAAAAGTCTTGTATTCCATCATCTGGCTCCTTCTCGCCACTGCTGATCGGAGGTATCTGGGTGCTTGGGTAGAGATACTCAGGATTGCGAGTATTAAGCTCCTCTGCAACATCTTTAACTTGTCCGATGTACCAACTTGTATCGGTCTGATCCTTGTAGCCGGCGGACAGGTTGTTGACCTGGCTTATGACATTGCCATTGTCAAAGCCCAGCACTCGCTGACCTATTCCTTCATCCACCACTCTGTATGCATCCCAAGGCAACAGCTTCCCAGCCTCAATACTGTCCACCACCCATGCAGGCTTGACAATGCGGTACTTTGAAAATTCAACTTTCTTCTTAGGCGTGAGATTGCTCGCGATGATATGCGTCACGGTAGTTTTGCCATCCAGATATTGCATAAATCCGCCACCATAGCTTACGACTAGGCTGTGTATATCATTGAGTGAAGGTTGCGTGTAGCCGTTCACATGCGCGACGACTCCTCTGAAGATGGGAGGATGGTTAGCAGTAGATGACCGCAGGTTCGCGTCCAAGTTCTGTAGCTTGATCTTCTTTCTCCTGAAGTAGTCGGTAAAACCCCCAAACTTGGACGACTCGTACTCCTCTCCTTCCTCATCATCGAATTTGTGCTTCTCGATCCTCTTTCGCACCGCAGAGCTGTTTGCCTCCAGCCTTGAGCCCATGTTTCACTTTCTTTCCTCCTTCTTACCTTCTGGCGCTGTATAGAGCACCCGTTTTGGTGGGCGTATGAAGTGTAACACCATCACCGACTGATATACTGGACTAGCACGACGCTGTAGCTAGACGTAAGGGAAGCTAGGTAGGAAGAGATTTGTCTTCACAGCAGTGGATAGAGAAGGTGGTCGCGTAAAGCGTGACGCGCTAAGATACACCATCGATAAGACGGAAAAAAAGTTTGGAGCTCGAACTTTTCGATGTCTAAAACAACAGCAGCTTCACAACGCCACAAATTAATTCACGAGAGGCCGCGTAAGACATAGAGGTCTGCTTCAATACTCGATCATATCCTAGAATTGAGTGCTTCTTTGTTGAGACGCCAATCACCTCTACTTACATGCCATTCACTGCTTGCCCACCATGTCGAGCATGTTACCTGTTGCAGTCTACGGACTGAAGGTCCCTGCTGGCGATGTCATGATCCCAGCAGTTGTTGACTTCCCAGCTACAGTAAGGTCTTTGCACGATCATCGCATACATATGCAATTGAATGGAAATTTCGACTAACGTAAAAAATTTAGTTCCGCATCACAATGGCTGCCATTGACCCAAGCGCGAAGCCCGAACACACTGGCACAGCTGATGGCGATGCACCTGTAAGAGCAACATTGAAGATGATCTACGATCCTTCAGGGCCTGGTGACGAAGAGGAGGATTCGGAGGGGTCTGATGACGAAGATGCATACCTCAAGGCACTGTTGGAGGGTCGCGATTCAGAGGATGAAGAGGACGATGACGAGTCCTCAAGCGATGATGAGGAGAAAAACGGTGGTCCAAGTGACCCATCGAAGACAAAAAGGGCACGAAAGGAAGCTGCCATGAAGGAGTTGATGGACGCTCTCGCTGAACAGAACGAGAGCGATGACGAGATGGACGTTGACGTTTCCGCCGGTGCTAATGGGATCACGACAAAGTCGAAAGCAGACAAAGGCAAGGCTAAAGCTTTGCCTGGAGATTCAAAGGAAGAGGATAGTGAGGAAGACTCAGATGATTCTCTAGACGGCATGGAGGAGCTGGTCGTGTGCACTCTGGACCCCGAGAAGGTAGCGAGAAACCCATCTTCTCTCTGGTCTATCTTCTCTCTGGTCTATCCGGATAAGTTACTAACAATGTTGTTCTAGAATTACCAGCAGACTCTCGACATCACCATCCCAGAGGACCAAAGGGCGTACTTCAAGGTATCCGGCACACACGCTATCTACTTGACTGGCAACTATGTCGTTCCCCAAGACAGCAGCCACAACCACGACCACGAGCTCTATGGCGATGAAGACGAGGAAGATGAGTACGATATGTCGCCTGACGAGGACGAGCTCGATGACGATGAGGAGAGTGACGAGCTTGATGCTCTCGAGGACCCAAGGATCACCGAGGTGGCATCCAACGATGAGGAAGAGCCGCCAAGGCTCATTAAAAAGGTGGAGCCTGTTCAGAAGGGCAAGAACAAGCGTGCTCACGAGGACTCTTCTGACGTTGAGGCACCCGCTGCGAGCCTTGACGACATCATGACTAAGTCCCTGAAGCCAGCAGAGCCAGCAATCAATGGATTCACTAATGGAGAGCCAAAGCTCAGTAAGAAGCAGCTTAAGAAACTGAAGAACAACGCTGGCAAGGCGGTAAAGGCAGCGGCAGAACGAAAAGATGTGGTTAAGGAAGACGCTTTAGCTGGAGCTAAAGACAGCTCTGCCTCAAAAGCAGATAAGAAGGTCCAATTCGCCAAAAACCTGGAGCAAGGCCCTGCTGCTTCGCCACCGACTACCAAAGCGGACACAGTCAAGAAGGAATCCAAGAAGGATGAGGGAAAGTCTAAAGGTAGCTTAGTCGTGAAGATCGTTCAGGGTGTCAAGATGGACGACAAGAAATTGGGCACCGGACCTGCTGCGAAGAAGGGTGACAAGGTTGGCATGAGGTACATCGGGAAGTTCAGCGATGGCAAGGTCTTCGATGGTATGTCACATTGAGTTCCTTCGTTTCCGAGAATGCAGAGACTGACTCGCTTTACAGCCAACAAGAAGGGCAAGCCTTTCAGCTTCACCATTGGCGATGGCTCTGTCATCAAGGGCTGGGACATTGGTGTTGCGGGTATGGCCGCTGGTGGTGAGCGGCGAGTCGTCATTCCCTCAGAACTTGCATACGGAAAGAAGAAAACAGGCTCGATACCGGCCAATTCGGAGCTCACCTTCGACCTGAAGCTGCTTGAGATTAGTTAGGACTGGACGGCGCTTTGTATGGTCTCTTAACGGCGTACAGTCTTTTCCTTAATCGCGGATCTATCCTCTGCACCTCATAGCAGCTGTTTTCTGGTTTACCATTCATGCGTGCAGCATTACAGCGATGATATCCGACTTGCATTGTTTGCATGGCATAGCAGGGATGATGGATATTCTTCGATTCCCAAAAGTACAGTGATTATTTCGGGCGTTAAAAAAGTGTCTCTAGATTGCTAAAGTCGCTCTTCATACAAATACTTCCAGCTCTATGATCGTCCTGTTACAGTACCATGGAAGTACGCAACAAAACTGATTGATTTCTCGCATAGCTACGGTACTGCGTTTATGGCACCCCGTAGTAAAGTGGGTTTTCGCGTTCCGCGCTAAAACGCCAAAATCGAGACGCGTTCTTTTGAAAAAACTCTCCTTCCGAAACTCTGCACATCGCAACGGACACCACCTTCGAAGCCATGTCTTCGCCAGCTCCCCGTCGGTCGCAGCAAGTGCAACCACAAGGAACACCTCAACCAGCCCGCCAGAATGTTCCATCGTCCTCTCCCCTCTTCTTCCGCTCGTCGCCCGCTGCAGCGCCAAATGGCAATGCCACTATGCAGATCAGCTCGCCGTTGAAGCAAGCATCAGTAGCAGACAGTACTCCTCGAGCACCGCCAGGTGGTATGTAGTCTTCAAGACTTCGATATATACTACATTATTAACTCCACCAGATTCATCGCCAATCCGATATGCATCCTCCTCAAGCCCCACACGAGCCTTGAATGGCGCCCAAGAACCCAACATACCGACAAGCAGTAGTGGCCTATTTGTGCGATCCTCCAGAGCTTCTGCACCTGGCGCCTCTGCCCTGAACAATTCAAGGCGAGGAGATATTCATTCAGACATCTTTGGCTCTGGTTCCACGCCTAGCCGCCGACGACGGCTCTTCATCGACGAGAATGGAGCCGCCGTTCACGATGGGCCTTCGGACCCTGCTACTTTTTCGAACCTTGATCCCAACACCTCCGAAGCTGATGCCATTGGAGGCTCTTCTACAAGGATTATCTGGGGAACGAATATCTCAATCCAAGATACTATGTCCACGTTCAAAGAGTTCCTACTGGGCTATCAGAAGAAGTACCGAATGTGGGCCGACGGCACCACCGAAGAAGAGACATCTGAGCCAGGCAGCGGTGGCAATGAGAGAGAGTATGTAGAGATGATGAACAACATGCGCCATCTAGGGGTCACCGGCCTCAACTTGGATTTGCGCAACCTGAAAGCCTTCCCTTCAACAGTCAAGCTCTGGCACCAATTGCAAGCCTACCCCCATGAAATCATTCCGCTCATGGATCAGTCAATCAAAGATATCATCGTAGATCAAGCCGAGGAGGAAATGAACAGATTGCGCTCCGAACAGCAGCTTCAGCGTGCTCAAGCTCAGCCCAGTAGCTCGATGCCAGCTGTACCAAGCTCTGAGGCCAATGGTCATGTTGACCAGCAATCGGCGGTTCCGGACCTGGTACTAGAAGCAGAGACAAAGGCATACAAGGTCAAGCCATTCGGATTGGACCAGTCAGTGAATATGAGGGAGCTGAATCCAAATGGTAAACGCCATTCCGTCTTTCAAGGCATGAGTAGTGCTGACGTAATTATAGACATGGACAAGATGGTCAGCATCAAAGGCCTAGTGATTCGGACGACGCCTGTCATACCAGATATGAAGACAGGTATGAGATATCTTGTGATGCCAAAAAGAAAACTCGGCTAACAACTATCGTAGCCTTCTTCAGATGCCAAGTCTGCAACCACGCAGTAAACGTATCATTAGACAGAGGAAAGATTGCCGAACCCACAAGATGCCCTCGACAAGCTTGTCAGTCTCAAAATTCCATGCAAATCGTACACAATCGCTGCGAATTTGCCGACAAGCAGGTCATCAAACTTCAAGAAACGCCAGACAGCGTGCCAGATGGACAGACACCGCATTCCGTGTCTTTGTGTGCTTACGAGGAATTGGTAGATGTGTGCAAGGCTGGTGACCGCATTGAGGTCACTGGTATTTTCAGGAGTAACCCTGTCCGCATCAATCCAAGGCAGCGAACCATCAAAGCCTTATTCAAAACATACATTGACTGTTTGCACATTCAAAAAGTCGACAAGAGAAGATTAGGCATTGACGTCTCAACAATTGAGCAAGAGCTTTCTGAACATGTCGCTGGCGACGTAGATGAGACTCGCAAAATCACCGAAGAAGAAGAGGAAAAGATCAAAGTCACAGCTGCTCGTGGTGATGTATATGAGCTGTTGTCAAGATCATTGGCTCCTAGTGTGTATGAGATGGACGACGTGAAGAAGGGTATCCTGCTTCAGCTTTTCGGAGGGACAAACAAATCCTTCGAAAAGGGAGGAAGTCCGAAATACCGTGGAGATATCAATGTCTTACTCTGCGGTGATCCGTCAACATCGAAGTCGCAGCTCCTGATGTATGTGCATAAGATTGCACCTCGGGGTGTATACACCAGCGGTAAAGGATCTTCTGCGGTTGGTCTTACAGCATATATTGCGCGAGACCCGGAGACACGTCAAGTAGTTCTCGAGTCTGGTGCATTGGTGCTGTCAGATGGGGGTGTCTGCTGCATCGACGAATTCGACAAGATGTCTGACTCGACTAGGTCTGTGCTTCATGAAGTGATGGAACAGCAGACTGTCTCCATAGCCAAAGCAGGCATCATCACAACTCTCAACGCTCGAACTAGTATTCTTGCGTCTGCAAATCCAATTGGGAGCAAGTACAACGTCAACCTTCCAGTGCCACAAAATATCGACCTTCCACCGACACTGCTCTCTCGTTTTGATCTGGTGTACCTCGTCCTCGACCGCATCGACGAGCAAAACGATCGACGACTGGCGAGACATCTGGTAGGCATGTACCTCGAAGATGCACCCGAAAACGCCAGCACGCAAGAAATCCTCGTAAGCCTCTCTCCCCCACAAGCATAAGACCATCACACTAACCACCCCCCAGCCCGTCGAATTCCTAACTTCCTACATCTCCTACGCCCGCACTCACATCCAACCCCGCCTCACCCCCGCCGCCTCCATCGCCCTCGTAAACGCCTACGTCACCATGCGCAAACTCGGGGAAGACATACGCTCCGCCGAACGTCGGATCACTGCCACAACCCGACAACTGGAATCCATGATCCGCCTTGCAGAAGCTCACGCCAAGATGCGCTTGAGTGAGGAAGTGACGGCGAATGATGTTAACGAGGCGGTGCGGTTGATTAAGAGTGCGTTGAAGCAGGCGGCTACGGATGCGAGAACTGGACTGATTGATATGGGGTTATTGACTGAGGGGACGAGTGCGGGGGAGAGGAGGAGGAAGAGTGATTTGAAGAAGGCGATCACGGATCTGTTGGATGAGATGACCAGGCAAGGAGGAAGTGCGAGATACAGTGAGGTTTATCGGAGGGTCAGTGAGCAGGGCAGTGCCCAAGTCGAGGGTACTGAATTCGCAGAGGCTTTGCGAAGTCTCGAGCAGGAAGGCCAGGTCGTTGTTGGTGGAGAGGGACCGAGGAGAAACATCAGGAGGGTTGCTGGTGTCGCTTGAGCTGATGTGTTTGGGCGGAGAATCGTTGATGTCTGCAAGTTTGGTAGTGTGTCTATGTTCAGCAGAGGTTGATGAGGTACGAGTACAGTTGCGGATCGAGCATTCGGATCTGGCAGCAATAAAACCTTTTCCACTGTTTCTAAAGCTGACAATCTTACTAAACACCACCGCAATCAGGCACGCCATCCGCCTTGATAATTTACCCCATCCCCCGCATTCTACGTACTCACAGTCTCAATAGGATAGTCATTATCTTCCGTCCCATCCCCCAATTGAACAAACCCACCTCCCCTTCCTTTGGCAGTACTATTAATCTGACATTTCTGCTGCCCATACGACCTCCCGTTAGCATCGCAGGAATCCGAATTGATAAAGATCATTTATTGTGACGCACACTTCGTTCGCAAACAACCGCACATTAATGCAAATAAAATACCCCGACCCCAATGTATCCAGATTATCCGTCCCGCATACAGCTATTGCTGCACGACCTACAACTCCATCATCAGCTCCATTGTGTTTTCCCACTCCCACATCGATATTCGTCATATGAGACTCAATGGCTTGGGAAAGGTGGATACTGGATGGGGGTGATAGCATAGATCGGGGAGAGACGCGGGCTGGTAGCGTATAATGTATCTTGCAATGGCTTCCATGATCATTATCGTTCCCACAGGGGGCAGTGAAGAGTCCTTTGCATTGGTTTATGGGGGCGGTAACGTCCCAGGTTAACGGACTATTGGAGGAGGTTTGGCGTGTTTTATTTGAAGGCGGGAGGTTGAGGTCTGAGGGGATGGGAAGGGAAGGGGTAAGGGGGCAGTGGAAGAGGGGACGGCAAGCCTGATGATGCTGTGGGGCGGTGGGGTTGATGAAGAAGTGGAGGAGGGCGCTGAGGAGGTGTTAAGGAGGGCGTTGAGGACGGGATGGATGTTGAGGTCGAGCGGGTTAATAAGGTGGAGTATGCAAGCATGGCGTTGCTGAGGACGCAGAGGGTACTCGTGCAGGCGTCGACGGCGTTAGGGTTACGAGGGAGAACGGGATGCGGGTGGTTTGGTAGGGGGAGTGTGTGCACTGTGGGAGATATTGCGGCTGTGGCCAGGAGGAGGAATTGTGTAGCAAGCATCTTTGACAGGGGTTTTCACCAGAATGCTAATCAGGTGTCCTACATGTGTTTCTAGGAAAGGATTTGTGCGCGCCCTTTGCTGAGCTTGTATGAGCAGTCACGCGACCCACGTTCGTTGGCTTTTGCTGACCATTCATTGAAAATCGGAGTTTGTGGGGGGCGGGCCGTACATGTATGGAATCGATGTCTTGAGCAATATGCGGTTCGTGAAACAGGAGTATGGCGTGTATGAAGTGCAAAGTACAACCAGAGTACCAGAAACGATTCTATAAGTCTTCGCTGGAAAGTGCAGATGAAGGTTCAACCCGCAAGTGACAAGGTTACCGATGTCGAACGAAAGGGTATGAGATCATTTGACGATGACTTCAGACTTGGGACTCGGATAAATCGAATTATGGCTGGCTCCTATCGTGTTGTCGAGAATTATAATTCGATCAAGATTCTCAATCTACAGGGCCATTCCTTTGTTCCTGAAGTTTCCCTGCACTATATTGTCAAGTACCACAAGTCGGCTTAAAGACCCCAACCAAGAAGTGTTACTTGCTAGACGTATAGTATGAAACGCTGGCATTGTGATTCGGGTGTTTGCGGCTATTAGAATCATAGAGCTTGAGCCACAGTTCCAACAAGGATGCGAGGCTAGCTACGGCTTTTGCCGACTCATAAGAGGGAGTCTTTGACATAAAGTAGGATAGAGCCCCAAGAACAACCGTTCTACGGACACCTGCAACTATTCATATTGACGACAAGAAGTTTTGATTCTGAGGAATTGCGAAAAACCCAGTTTACTCGATATCGAAAAGTATTTCGGGATGATGTTACCGACAAGATGTACAGCTTTTGGTCGCAAAGTCCTCTAAGATAGTCTTGAAGACAAACATAGCATGGCAAACTTCTCACCAAATGTGCATTTAATATATGGTACCTCCACAATCAAAGCATTAGGGAAAGAAAACTAAGAGAACTTTCATTAGGCCTTTGACTTTGACTTGTTTCTATTCGCTCTTTGAAATATTTTTACATCTGTCGAACAATTTTGCCAACGGAGTCATAACGAATGATTGATATAGCAGCTCATCTTCTTGGTCATAGTTCTGGATGTCGAATCTTATCCATGGGTGTAGAGGGAGCAGCGATTCTTAAGCTCGTCCAAAGAGGTTCTTTCCATAACCAAGGGCAGGATGCGAGACGAAAGGAGTTGCGGTGCAGTCGAATCGACGGTAGGTTTACGTGCCTGCTGCGCGAGTTCGGAAGGTTCGTTGTTCTGCTTCCCAGCGCTTTAGAGGATTAGGGTAAGGTAAGATTCGCGTTGTCAAAGCAAAATCAATGCAGATGATTTGTTGCTCCACCACTCCTCTATTCTTCCTGTCATTTGCGACACATTTGGTGTTCTCCCAGCGGCCGTACGTGCCCGAGCCAAGATCCGCTTCCAGCGGTCACGAAAGGAAAAAGCTCTAGATGGTGGGGAATGAGGGCGCCAATGGGGTGGAGGCGAAGGTGGCGAGCAGAATTGCAGCAAAGAGCTCTAGGAAGCAAGATAGTGCATGTCCCAGAGCCATTGGATATTGCGTGAATCATCAAACTCGGCGCACATATCCGTTCACTTGATGACCGCATTCGGTCGAGACCACGTTGCCAATGGAAGCTTTGAAGTACCTTACCTTACTTTAAGATTTGAAGATGACACGAGCCCTTCGTGACTCGGGGAAATCATGATCCTCTCGTTATTTCCCACAACTAACTAGAACCTTATACTATCGCATCTAGCAAAAGTATTCCTCTAATTTAAAAGATACACATTCTCGACGTTGGGTGATATACCCGTATAGAGAATGTGAGACTGACCTCAAGGGCTTGGCTCGTCGTCACGTACAAGCTTTCGACTTTGCAGGCAACAGACAATGCCAATTCAAAACTACCTTGGCATTTTCCATCCTCCCCAATGCGGGGGAACATTACTGTTAGCGGTGAAGCCGGGCATTATCACTAGCGCAAAGCTTGGCGGAAAAAAGATGGACGATTGACGATTGACGAATGACGAATGACGAATGACGCTGGCACACAAAACTTTCGAGGAATAACAAATTCCATCGGCCTTACATGCAATTCTGCTACGCACATGACATGCAAGAAAGAGTGCCATCATTATCTAATACTTCTTCGGCCTTGCCGTTGGCCAAGATTCTAGACTCTTATGGACGTTATGGTCAAATCAGAGCTCGTACATCGGCGAAAAGATGGCGCCACATTTCGGCACTTTCAATGCACCTCAACTCCTGCGCAATGCAACAATGAAGTAGTATTTGAAGCTCCCATGACCGCTGACCACAGCTCTCTCTATTTACCCCTTATATCTCCGCGTCTCTCTATCTCTCTTTCCTTTCAAGTCGTCAACTTTCGTTGAAAGTTCACCAGCAGTTGGTTTCATTGCTTTCGTCTCATATATACACACCTCACCCCAGCTAACCAGAGAACGCCCTCAACATGCCTGGTGGAGGAGTAGGCCTCGTGGCTACGGCCGATACTGGCCGCATCGAGGCCCCTGTCACGTTGAAAGCGTACATGATGTGTGCCTTCGCCGCGTTTGGTGGTATCTTTTTCGGCTACGACTCTGGGTACATCAACGGTGTTCTGGGCATGAAGTACTTCATCACCCTCTATACCGGCCTTGACCCTAATGACCCACGATTCCAGAAGAACGGCTCTGATCCGAAAGGGTTTGCTCTCCCTTCATCGCACAAGTCGCTCATCGTCTCTATTCTCTCAGCTGGTACCTTCTTCGGCGCCCTGATGGCTGGTGATATTGCCGACTTCACTGGCCGTAGAACAACCATCATCTTGGGCTGCATTGTTTTCATCATTGGTGTAGTGCTTCAAACCGCCTCAAGCAGCTTAGGTCTCCTAGTCGCTGGACGTGTCGTCGCTGGCTTCGGTATCGGCTTCGTCTCTGCCATCATCATTCTCTACATGAGCGAAATCGCACCCAAGAAAGTGCGTGGTGCCATTGTCTCGGGCTACCAATTCTGCATCACCGTTGGCCTCCTGCTAGCATCTTGCGTCGATTACGGCACCCAGGACTACACCACCAGCGCCTCCTACCGTGTCCCAATTGGCCTTCAAATGCTCTGGGCCATCATCCTGGCTGTGGGGCTGTTCTTCCTTCCCGAATCACCCCGCTACTTCGTCAAGCGCGGGAAGATCGATCGCGCAGCAGATGTGCTCGGCCGTCTGCGTGGCCAACCTCGCAACTCCGAATGCGTGCAAGCCGAATTGGCTGAGATTGTCGCAAACCATGAATACGAGCTACAGGTGGTGCCGCAGGGCAGCTACTTCAGCAGCTGGCTCAATTGCTTCGAGGGCTCACTCTGGGAACAGAAGAGTAACTTGCGCCGCACAATCCTGGGCACTTCGCTCCAGATGATGCAGCAATGGACCGGTATCAACTTCATCTTCTACTTCGGCACGACCTTCTTCCAGCAGCTCGGCACGATCTCAAACCCCTTCCTCATCGGTCTGATCACCACCCTCGTCAATGTCTGCTCGACTCCCATCTCCTTTTACACAGTTGAACGCTTCGGACGTCGACCGCTTTTGATCTGGGGTGCATTCGGCATGCTGGTGTGTGAATTCATCGTGGCCATTATTGGGACTGCCGATGGAGGGAACCCAACTACGGTCAAGGCCGAGATCGCCTTCATTTGCATCTACATTTTCTTCTTCGCTTCTACATGGGGTCCAGGTGCTTGGGTCGTCATAGGCGAGATCTACCCTCTGCCTATTCGATCTCGTGGTGTTGCTTTGTCCACTGCCTCCAACTGGCTATGGAACTGCGTAAGTTTTCCCTTTCAATCGACCTGTCCAGCAATCGCTAACGCGCGACACAGATTATCGGCGTCATCACCCCCTACATGGTCGACACTGACCAAGGCAACCTCGGCCCCAAGGTCTTCTTCGTTTGGGGTGCCCTTTGTGTCGGCTGCTTCGTCTACGCCTACTTCCTCATTCCTGAAACCAAGGGTCTGTCGCTCGAACAAGTCGATCGTATGTTGGAAGAGACGAATGCTAGGAATTCGAGCAAGTGGGTGCCACACACGACCTTTGCCTCTCAGATGGGTCTTACGGAGAAGGGCACGCTCGCTCCTGAGATTGTGGAGGAGGTTGAGAGGAAGGGCTCCGTTGTTTGAGGAATATACATAATAATGAAGTGAGGAAATGGAAGAGAGGGGATGGGATAAAAGCATGGCATATCATGAAAGGGCAACGATGATACCACTTGCTCCGAAATCTTTGCAATCTAGATTAATCTCATGACTCCCACTACATGCATTCTCCCTTTCTCACACTGTTCTTCCCCCCGAATACCCCTCTACCAAGCAAGAACACCACAAACATTCCCTTGATCGTCATGAACCACATTCTCCAGGTCCCGCCACCACACTCCCATTCCTCATACCAATTTTCACGCCACGCAGCCACGGTTGTACTTCCTGGCCGCCATGTGATACGCACGGTCCAATTCCCCACAATCACTAGCGGTAGGAACTAGTCTAGCGGATGTGGAGCACTAGGGGAATTGGTGATCCGTGCGGAGCCAGCGGAAGCCAGCGGAGGTGGGTCCTAGGCTAGAGTTACTCGATTAGTCGTGGCATCGAGATCTTGAAAGCTTGAAAAGCACGTAGAAGGGTTCACCCCTAACTGCTTGCACCCCCTAACCGCTCGTCCCGTAGGGCTGAAGTCCGGAAGTCCTTTAGGCCCCCCTAAAGAACACCCTAGAAATTCGTCTTCCGGGCAACCATTTGGGAAGTTGCAGGGACCATTCTTGTCGCGAAAGTGATCAGGACTAGGGGGTCTCTAGGCGGCTTCCAGGCATCAGCCCTACGGGTAAGCGGCTAGGGGGTGGAGATATAGGTGCAGGATATGGGGTACGCGCGGACATCGTTTTTATGAGTATATTCTATCCTGTTTGCGACATGCCCAATTTGCATGTTTGCATGTCCTGCTACCACCTCAGTTGAGTCATCGAAGCGGTTGCATCCACCGGAAATTTCTATACGGGATGCGGCCTTCACCGTATGCTTATTGGGCTGTGGGCGAGTGAGTTGTGCCTCTATTGGCTGGCTGGAGACTGTGATTGGTCGTGGCAGCCGCGCGAGCAAGCGCTGTGCGTTGGCAAAGTGAGGCTGCGAATCACTTCATCACTCCTGAGAACCACGGGTTTGCCCCAGTACCATCGTTACGTCTCGCTTGATTTGGTGAATTTAGCTTTATACAGATCTGCGCTTCCGTGTTCCTCTGCTCTGGTTAATCTCTAGCTTCTAATCTCCTTGGATGACGGTGCATTTGCTGCGAAGCCTTGTTGGAACTGATCGCTCTCGGCGGCATACCCCCGGGTCCTTCATACCCTACTTTTGCCCAGGCTTCGAGAATGGCTGGTGTGGGTGAAGCTGCTGCAGTCGTTGGGCTTATCAGCACCGCTGCCAAGCTATCGAAAGCTGTTATTGATGTCGCCAGCAAATACAAAGATGCAAGACAGCAGATCGAGTCCTTTGGACGCGAGGTTGGATTTCTTGGCCGAACCTTGGACCAGCTCTATCGGTTATTTCTTAGAGACCAGGGTCGAATGTCTTTAGAGATTCGAATGTTAACCGGTGATATACTCGACGAATGCAGTAACTTCTTCTCTCAGCTCGACGCCTTCAACGATGGACTTTATGGAAAGGCTGGAACAGCCGTACCTCCGGGTTTGCGCGGTAAGACAAAATGGGTGTTTGATTCGAAAGACCTGGACTATCTACGGGCACGGGTCGATAGCATGAAGGTCAACATTCTGTTGATGATGACCCTCCAATCCGCACATGGCTCCGAGAGGTACGTTATCCCCGAGATTACTCGCTAGACAGGAAGCTTTGGCTGACCAGACTTGTCCTGTAGTTCAAGCACACCTAGCAGCAACACTCAGCAAGAAGAACGCATTCAATTGCTCGCTCGTCAGAGCGATTCATACATCAGACGCATCCAAACCTTCGAGGACTACTTCTGGAGCCTTGAAAGCGACGATGCCTGCGCGAGTAGTGGCCAGTCTTTTCGTACTATGGCTACAGCCGCTTCTTACCAGTCTGCTCGCGAATCAATTCTGAGCTCGTATGGTCGTAGCCCGTACGCTAACGATCTTCTTTCCGCAAGCGAAGAAAGTTTTGAGACGGTAAGGGAGACACATGACCCTTGTCCAGATGCTGCCACTGCCATTGAAGCCTACCTGCTTCAGGATGTTAAACCTAGTCGATCAGCTCCGGCTGCTAGAGAGGACGATGAGCCCCGCCCCAACACTCCGGCCGGGCAGACCTCGAGTTCTGATGATCACCGCGGTTCCCTGTTGCCAATGCAGTACATCCTTTGCATTGAAGACGCAGGGCCCCCATTACTGTTGTCTAGTATTCATACTCTCCGCTACTTAATGGCGAGGATCTATGAGCTCGAAACATCTGGGGCGACCAACGAATACAGACTTTGTCATTATTTCGATTGCATCTCTGGCGAAGGGAGTGGAGGCGGTCTTGCGATCATGCTAGGCAGCCTGCGAATGGATGTCACGACATGTGCCAATGTCTTGAGTAGCATCAATTCGTATGATTACTCGCTCTCTCATTTATTTTCACCGAGCGGAACCTCTCTAGCCATTACATCAATGCTTGCAGAGTCACTCAACCACTATAACTCACCAAGCTGCCTACAAGTACCATTCGGCTCTGACTTCTCTCGATGTCAGACTGTTGTTTTTGTTCCGGTAATGTGCAAGGAAAGTAGCCGCGATTCTCAAGCATATAGGGAGCAAGCGACCGCTCGATTCAAGTCGTACGGTCGGGCTGGGACAACTAGTGTCGCGTCAATCTTCGCGGCAACCATGTATGGATCGGATAATGTCGATCTTGTTGGCAACGATGTCTCAACCGCCTTGGATGCTTGTGGAGATGATATCTCAGTAAATCCGTCGACTTACATTTTTAGTTGGGGGCATCGTAACCCTACGCGTATGGCGTACCATGAGATTATGAAATGTGATGGAAAACCTCCACGGTTGGTTGTCAGTTTTAGTACTAACTATTCGCTTCGCACGGGGCTATCGCGTAGCTGGAGATCTGGATTTAGGCAATCTTCTCATTCCTCAAATTTTCGCGAAGCCGTTGAAGAAGAGTCAAAAATTCGAAAGGACATACAACAAGATACTGCGTACTATCGCTTTAGACCCGATTTGGGCACTCTCTTCGCTATGGGTGCAGGGCGATATCCTGTCGTTATCCATAGAACCAACGAATACCTCGCAAAGCCCGAAATAAAGCAGCAGATGCTCGACCTTGCGAAAGCTCTCGTAGCGCGGCGTCAGGCCCGCGCCAAAGAACCCGGATGGGCACAATACGCTGGCCTTGACACCGATGGCGATGGACCTCAATCTCGAAACTCGCTGTCTACGGATGAGTGAGCATCGCACCTATAACGGCACCCTCGGAGCTCGTCGAGCAAGCATACGATACCTCTTCGGGACATACCCCTTCTCGGAGTGAGTAAGCTTCCCGGGCGGGAACAGGAGAGGGCATTGAGACCTCGCAGCTCCTCTGGCCAGGACGTCCCATCCCTCTCCGCCAGCGGCATCCACTGCGCGGGAAAATTACTCTCGGGCGGAAACATGGCAAATCATTTTCTACTCATTTGCTTCAACATAGGCCTTGCCTACAATCACGAATCTCAGAAACTCAACAACTTTGAGAGTGGCCTTAAGAAAGGCCCGAGGTATGTGCAACTTTCAGTACCCGCGAAGGGAACGAACGGCTAATCTCAATACGGCGTAGCAACTCGCAGCCTTTACATGCATCAAGCTCCATGGAAAGCTATGTTTTGTCAGTATGATACCAGCCGGCGGCCCACAGTATACATGAGCGATACTATGTGGTGGACCAAAATGGCAAGGTTGCTGGTCAGTGCGGAGGCTTTGGAAGAGGGGAGACGGCGTGAAAGAATTGTATATGCTCAAATGAATCGTCACCGAAATTCGAAAGTTTTCCACTTGAGATTTTTCAGCAGTATAAATGTTGTACGTTGAATAAGTCTATAGCTTTTCAGATACATATGCAATTTGACCATGTCAACAAGAAAACCGATCCACTATCGACGACCAGCTACTGGCTCTGCAGCCTAGGCCATTGAAGTCTCGGCCTCTTGATGAGATCTGCTGAGTTGCCAGAACGGAGTTGACAAGTCCTCCACAACCGCTGTTCCGGAAATTGAAATCCCTTTGAATACGAGATGACTACATTTCCATCTCAAGATTGCTGCGGCGCCAGCTTACTACTGCGTAAGACCCAAAACAGAGTAAGCACCGCCAGGTTTGTAGAAAAGGATACCGATGCGTTTTGGAGATCGCCAGAATGGCCCTAAGCCAAGTGAAAAGCCAGAGGAACCAGAAGACTAAAGAAGGAAACGATATTTTGAAAATGGGTAGATTGCAACGCAGACGCTATCCGCTGTTTTCAGACCCCCAAAGACTTTTCTTTGTGGTACTCGAAATTTCTAAATGTCGCACACGTTTCGGGATGAGATGAAGAGCGTCGGACACGGTTTCTTGCAGCAGTGGAACGATCCAAGTACAAGTGACATGGGACACCGTCTCTAACAGGCGTAAAAGCGGTGATCGAATTCATGCGGCGATATGAAAGTCATCATTTCAAAGGGTTGGGGCTCGTATTGATACTCGAGGTCATCTTAAGGTGGCATGCCAGGTGTTCGTGGTGCGATTTCATTCTCATCGTATTTTCTCAAACTAACACAATTAGCTTGAGGGGAGGTATGGAATAAAAGCATAGCCTGTTAGCACTCAGGTTGTAAAAGTCGCAATGTCCGTACACCCAGACACTGAAGAACTTTCGGAGGATTCCTTTGCATCTTGTGTGCTGACTTCGAACATTGTCAAAGAACTGCCGATCCTCAAAGGTGGAGACTTGGAATTGATCGGACTGAAGGTTATAGCTCAGTGTGATATCCGTAAACACATACATTGTGCTTCGAAAAGTGAACATTGTGTTTGTGCTTGTCTTAGGAGCGTTGGCTTGGGTAGAGGCTGTGTTACTAGGTGGCATATAAAATGATAGGTTTGTCTTGCGTTTATTGAGAGCTCTGACGACTAGATGTGGCGCTGGACCGAGCAGCACTATTTTGGGACCCTGGTGGTAACGAATGGGCTTTGACATGTTGTGGGCACTTACTAGTTAGGCGAGTGACGCGCTGATAAACAACGGACCATTTTCTCCGCGAAGTAACCTGGGACTTCCGCGCTACGTCGTTCACTGCAAGACTGTGCTCGTTAGATAACCCTAGATCTGTCTGGGTATTTACTCACACAAAGCCATAATAGGCGAGAATGCCCAGGGAGAAGCTGTCGCTTTGGTTGCTCTGAGGGCCAGCAGTTTCGGGCCTTGCCTGTGAACCTTTCGATACTCCTCTTGAAATGATCAGAATAATGCAGGTCGGGCTGGTGGGAGAGAGCAATTCGACGAGGTGGGATCTGTGCAAGCTCCGTCTCCTAAGATCTTATCTTTGACTTTGGAAAAGGGTGCGTGAGGTGCCAAATAAAGGCTCCACTAGCAACGAGAAGCGAATTGATCCGGGAGCGCTGCGGAAGCCGGTTCACAATTGGGGCTTTCGTTATCTGAATAGTCGTCCAAAGAAGGCTCGCCTTCATTTTTGTTTACTCCCTCTTCAGGCCCCGGTCCTTTCTTTCTGCTATTGTTGATGTTCTTCAGATACTGTTCAATCTTTGGACTCTTATTGGCCTCATTTTGGTGATCGCTGGCGACAGTCGGACTATCTAAAGCTCTCCGGGTGTTATCAGCAACATACCGCGCTCTAGATTTTACTACACTTGCAGCTACTTTCTCCTCACTTAGAGCGGCCTCTCTCTGAAGCCAGTGTTCGTAATAGTTAACTAGTTCGATTTTTGACCCCAAACCGACTAACTACGCTAATTTTTAGCGTAACTAGTTTAGTTATATAATTAAACTAACTACTAACTATTAACGCTAGTTTTTATTAGTTATACGCTAGTTAAACTAATAGTTAAATAGTTTGCATAAAATTCATAAAATCCATAAATTATTTATAAAATATATTTATCGAGGCTAGAAGTTGGAAGGTTAACGCCAAGAAAGCCCTAGCGCTAGGGCTGATTTATTAGCGCCTTACCTAATTAGGTAGTAAATCTTTACTCCGCCTTCCCCGGAGAGGGTAGGGTCTTTAGCCTTACAAACTACTAAACTACCAGTTATAACTAGTAGTTTATATACTAGTTAAGGCCCCAAACCAACTAACTATTAAGGGAAAAAAGGGTAAAATGAACTGTTTAACTAATAGTTAAACAGTTAACCAGTTAACTATTGCGAACACTGTCTGAAGCTTGATCTAGATCTAGGTCTGAAGCATATTTAGACAGACCGTCCTGTCGATCGTTAGCCTCTTCAACGGTAGCCCGTTCAACGGAAGTACTTTCTCTATCAACTCCTTCTTCGGCAGCCTATTCTCAAGCTGGTGGTGCTGGTAGCCTTCGGGAAGGCTGGATAATAGCGCCTTATCTCTTCAGTGGGTGAAGAACGATCCTGCCAGGGTCGGCTAATCTGCCAGATAACACGGAGGTCTGATGTTTGTGAAAAATATGGGGCCGCTTTGATCTTTCTTAGAAGATGGAGCGTTGTTCAATGCACGAGAACTTTCAATGCATAGATCAGGGCCAACGTGAACACGGTTTCTCCAGGGACTGGAGTCGTACCCATCCCGTGGTTTGCGGAAAGACAAACGACTGATCTGGACTTCATTGGGGACAAGGGTTGCATATCGGGTATAGTTGACGATCTACTCCCATTGAGACGTCCTCGATTTTTCGGGATGGCAGCTTTACCTGTGTATTAGCACAGAGTCCATCGCTATGAAAATGGCGCATCACCAATCGAGGAGTTGCAAGAAATCTGCTTCAGCATTGTCCAAAAGCTTTACAGACTTGTTCCATATGATACTGTCTAGGTGTTTGTTCTTCTCGTTCGGAGGAGTCATTCTGTCACCGTTGGCAATGTCTAATTGTACATCGATAGTCATCAAGGAGGTATACCCTGAAGCTTCCTTATTTCGTCTTCGGCCCCCGAGCGTGAAGAAGTATCACCCCAACAGGGAAGTAAAACCTCAATACTCTTGTTGGCGTCTGCACTGGAATTCCTTGAGGGACTTGATACTCGGAATCCTCATCTCGGCTCTTATCAGGATGATCAACGAGAATGGTCTTGCGGCGAGTCACGCGGAGATCGTGGGATATCGGCCATACCGAGGGAATGACTCTGAAGATGAGGGATTAGATGGCGTGTGAATCATCCACTCAATCGTATGATTCAGATAGGAAATTTCGAACATCAGCAACCTTTTCCAGCAGCCGCAGCGTCGTTCGAACAAAAGTTAATAGCTTACCAGGTAAGGCTGTGCAAATGCAAGCGATTTCCATTGCTACTTGAGTCGCAATTCTGAGCCAAATGTGGGTGTGGCCCCAGCAGAAGAATAGAAGTTTTAACCCTTTGTCATGGACAGATACGGCAAAAGGTGTTTGACGGCCACGGTGACTTTGCAACGGTCTCTTGCAACAATGGGGGGGCGGGGATCAGGATTATGGGGGCGACTTAATCTTGGGGTCGAAGTGTGCCTCGCCTTAATCCTCATTGGTTGCAGCAGGCGCCACCCAAGCGCTCTGGGTTGGCAAGAGATAAGGCTACCAAGTACTACATCTCATTTAGACATCCACTCCTACCCGAGACCTAATATAATGCCGAGAAGAATGAGGCCTTGGGTCTAATGCATCACGATTGTGCTTTGGAAGATGACGCCAAGATTTTGATTAGGTAGATTGTGGACGAGTGCGTTTTCCTCTTTGCTCAATTGGATAGTTTCAATGAACGATTGTATGGCAGAGCTGGATCTGCGGCTATGATGGTTACGTTAAAGGGGAAGGTGAAATGGGTATTCGAAGTGGCGGAGCTGGAGTATCTGAGGGCAAGGGTGGATAGTATGAAGATCAATATACTATTGATGATGACGCTGCAGAGTGTACATCGTCGTGATAGGTATTACTCGATTCTTAAAACGTTGATCTTGGGCTTGGTGAGATACCATGCTGACCTGGTCAATTATAAAGCTCGGAAAGAAGTGTGGACCTCGAGGAGAGGACGAGAAGCATTGATATGCTCACTCAACAAAACGAAGCATGCATACAGCGGTTACAGAACCTAGAGAGCGAAGTTGCGAAGATTGAGAGAGGCAACAGCGTGGGTGCGGGCAACAGGCTGTCCGTGATCACTGCCGATACAGCGGCTTCTACATCATCGACTTGGGAATCCATTTTCAGGGTCTATGGATGGACAAAGAGTACAGATACTTCCGCCAGGCAGTCAACCACCGGTGTGAACGGGTCCGAGGATCATCATATAGACATTCTGGAAGTGGTCGAGGACTACTTAGCTCGGGAGGACACCCCGATCTCGTTACTGGCTGTTGGTCAAGAGACCGAAGATGATCAGAAAAGACTCAAGCGGCTGATGGAGGACAGAAAGAAGCTTAGTAAGGAGAAATTGTTGAGTCACTATGGCGTAGAAGGAGACCTCGATTTCGATACGCTGGAAAAATTCTTGCGAAGAGATGAAAAATCGGCAGATCCTCTAGCTTGGATGACAAATACCATCTCAACGGCTGCGAGTGCTCAAGTGGCGGATCGAGCTGCCCTCTTTAAGGCACTAAATGCACCCCATCTAGCGCAAATCAAGCAGAAGCAGCGGAGCAGGAAGAAGCTGATGAGATATTACGATGTGACGATGACCCAAGTATGAGAAGGAGTGTACACAAACGAAGGAACGTTTTCGCTGCTGGAATTGGGTTTCCGCACGGGATTCCGTTCATGTCACCCGCGATTTCTGCTATGCTTAGCGTTTGTTGGCGTTGTTGCTGCAAGGTACTCAATCAACATAATATCAGCGTTGAGTCTGGAGTAAGCCAATTTTAGTCGGTTGGCCAAGACTTGTGATTTGAAGCTCAAGTGCGAACTAAATGAAGCAAGTTGAGTAAAAATTAGGTGACCGGGTACAATGATTACGAATGTAGATTTGAACGTCCCTAGCTTCTCAACGCTTCGATATCATCGACCTTCGAATCCATTAGCATTTCTGTCTGCCCAATGGCGCAAGAGCACAAACCTCTTTCACAGCTTCGGTAGTCAGCACCAGCGGGTGCTCGTGTTGAACGCAAACACTGTCCTCAACTCGAACACTCATGCCGCGAAAGTGAGCTGGAAATTCGTTTGTGTCTGGTACGTAGATACCACTTGAGCCAACAAACAAATCAGCTGAGGCGACCGTTGAAGACGCAATGTGCGACTTACGGCTCTACAGCAACACACTGGCGGGCCTGCAGACGCGTCTTTCTTGATTGGCCAGGGGTCTCATGGACATCGAGACCGATGTAGTGGCTGAGGTGGTGGGGAAAGAGGACATCCAGAACCTGAAGGACAAAGATGGGGCGTTAGGCCAGGAATATAGTAAATTTCACTCAGGTATCTACATACCTTGCCACTCATATCGAAACCTAATTGTTTGAGCTGATCCGTGAGCTTTGCCTCGGCGATCTCATGCAGTCCATCGAGCGATACAGAAGCGTTCGCACGGCAAAGCGAGATGCAGTGGCGTTGTGTAGCGAGGACGGCATTGTAAAGGTCTTTTTGGGCCGCAGTAAAGGTGCCTGAGATGGGCCAGACGCGTGTGATGTCTGTGATGTAGCCGCCATATTCCTGAATTTGCCTACGTGAGAAGAGTGACCCAACTGATGGCGTATGAGAGAGACTCACGCCGCCTGCATCAACCATGACTAGCTCGCCTTTTCTGTAGGAAGTCAGTCTTGCCCCGTGACCCACCCACTGCTTGTGGCTTACTTGAGAAGGAGGTCATTGCGCGTGTAGTGGATGATACTACCATTCTACTATTGTTAGTCATCCGATACTACTTTGACGCGAGACTATTCTGACCTGGCCACCAGCGACGACTGGTATATATGCTCGGCCATCACATCCGTTCAACTTGAACTTGTAGTCCATAAATGCAGCCAAATCCTTCTCCGTCGTCCAAGCTTGCCGCATTGCATCTGTGTATGCTCTTCCAGACGCCTGACCAACTCTCCTCATGTTTGCAATCTCGGCATCGCTTTTCAGATTTCGCATCTCATGAACGATGTCTTTTAAAGGCAGTATGCTGCGAGACTCGAGAATCCTAGCGAGGCCCTCGGCCTTAGACGAACTATCATTGAGAAAGCGAGAGAAGAAGGACTTGGGCTTAGGCTCTGACGAGAAGTTGGTGTAGACTTTTGATGCCGACGAGACGATTGGTGAGAGGAGACGGGATATCTGGTTGACATCACCAGTCTGAACTCATCTCAGCCATGTCTTTTTTTCGTAGAATCTCAACAAATTGATCCGTACCTCATCCGCATTGAAGACATCTAGAGCTGCCTGAGTTCCTGATCGCGCCCCATCCCACAGCTCGGTTTTTGGGTCCTTTGGCCGCACAAAAAGGTGGAAGACGTGGTCTTCGTCATCGTCACTCTTTCCTAGACTAATCAACGTTCATAGCTAGCTGTATGTATCTTCTCATGGCCTACCTATCACAGCAACAGCTTCAGGTTCATTGAAGCCTATATTTCTCAGCATTCATCCTATATTGTGCGCAATTGACTGGCATACCCGTCAAGTAGAAGAAGTTCGCTTCTTGGTGGAACTCATGGAAAACAGCGCCAGATTTGTATTGGACTTCGGAGGCAGCTAGAACAGCAATGCCATTCTTTGGGAGCTTGGAGGCGAGCTTGGAACGGCGCTGGGCGTATTCGAGTGCTGTGATGCCTGGCGTGACTGCATATATGCCTTAGACAAGATTTTTTGGGGCTTCTCAAGGGACACCACGTACGCTCGCCAGGCTTCAGCAAATGTGGGTGCGTTTCACGGAGCGGTTGGCCAAATTGGAGCTCTGCAGCAGAGACAGACGCATAGAATCGATGCTGCGTGGGAGAATCTCTCCTTTCAATCAAGGTTCTGCATCGCGGTGCTGCAGCATAAATTGCTGTTGCTCTGACACAATTTTTCAGCGTGTGAGCGCATGATTGCATGCTTAATCGCAATGTTTGCATAGAGCTCTTGAAATGTCGACAGCGGAGACGGTTTTCTTCCGCACCAGGTGACCAACCATCGTCATTGGGCAGGAGCCAGACAGTGAATGGGAGCATGCGTCAGGCAACGACAAGCATAATGCTTCCAATAAGGCATGAGCTTCTTTGGAAGTACAGCAAAGTCTCTATTACGCCCTAAAACAAGCTTTGCTCTTATGTACTCGTCCATCATGGCATCCTCCACAAGCTGGATCAACCCAGCGGACCTCGAGTCATTTTCCAAACATCTAAGGACCTCCGATCGAATCCTAGCACTGTGCGGTGCTGGCCTTTCAGCCGCATCTGGTCTCCCTACGTTTCGAGGTGCCGGTGGTCTATGGAGAAGCCACGATGCTATTTCTCTGGCGACTCCGGACGCCTTTAGACAAAACCCCGGTCTAGTATGGCAATTCTACAGCTACAGACGCCATATGGCCTTGCAGGCACGACCCAATGCAGGCCATTACGCTCTGTCCGAGCTGGCAGCTCGCAAGAAGGGCTTCCTCACCTTGAGCCAGAATGTTGACGGTTCGTCCAAATCATCCCATTACCTTCCCAGCTAACACTAACCTCTAGGACTCAGTCAACGGGCACAGCATCCCCCTTCCCAGCTCCACCTACTCCACGGTTCCTTATTCGACATCAAGTGCACCTCCTTTTATTGCAATTACAAGGAGTCCAACAACTTCACAGATCCAATTGTACCCGCGCTGGCAATACCAAAAGACGTGGCGGAACCAGCTCCTTTGGGCACAGCAGAGACGAGCGCAAAGGCCACTGACTCATTGAGCAACGCCATGAATGCGGGAAAAGAGCTTGACATCTCGGACGATCGAATCGAGATTCCAGATCTGGACCCCAAAGACCTCCCTCAATGCCCTAAATGCGGTGACGGCTTGCTTCGACCGGGCGTCGTCTGGTTCAATGAGATGTTACCAGGTAAAGTCCTTGAGGATATCAATGACTGGATCCAGAAGTCAGAAAAGATCGACCTGATACTTGTGATCGGGACGAGCGCCAAGGTTTATCCTGCAGCAGCCTATGTTAATAAGGCTCGAGAGAAGGGTGCAAGAGTCGCGGTGATCAATATGGATAGAGCAGATGAACCCGGCGGCGGACTAAAGAAGGGTGATTGGTTCTTCCAAGGAGATGCTAGTGTCATACTACCAGACATCCTGAAGGGAGAAATTGGCAATATTTCATTGTAGGAAAACATCTCTCTGGAGGGGAAATCATAAGCACCAAAACACAGTTCCAGCATTAAGACTGTTGGCCAGGTAGACCGGACGAGTGTGGTACCATAATGGAGTGATGCCATGTGTCTGTCCACTGCCGCTGCAACGGCAGTATACCTTGGGAACACCGGATGGCTGTAACGCTCCATCTGTCCATGAAAGCCATTGTCCAATCGTAACGGCCCAAATTACATAAAGCATCTCAAGCGAGAAGGCGGGGTTAGCGTAGTTCCGACATACGTCAAACCCGGTGTAAACATGAAAAGGCTGCTTGCGGATTCAAATGCCCAAGCCCTTTGAACATTGCAATCTGTAACTTTACTCACAGCAGTTACAGCATATTATACGTTGGTGACTCTGCCCTTCCAAGATTAGTCCGCCGATCCCTGTCACGCCTAGCACGATCCTAACACGTTAAATGAGCCCCTTCACAAAGCCTTGGTAGGTGGACATGCCTGGTTCCGACATTTGCCGACCCCACAAGGCTAACGTGACTCTCAGATACATACAAAACAACTGCCATGTCCACAAAAGATCTAGGACAAGAACAAATCTCTCCACTCTCCACATTTGCAGAATCTCAAAAACAAAAACAGCAAGGAAACAACTACCATTCCAGCTCACTCAGCACAATGATTGCCCCAAACAGCGTCAATAAGACCAGTCTTCACCCTGGTGGTGTCGAGTATGTCCAGACTTTCTAGATGCTATAGAGAAGAAACCTCTTCGCTAATTAACATCTCTATACAGGCCTCAGCGCGAGCACACTGAGATTGAGGAAGAGCTACATGAAACCGCCCACATCGACTATAACCGTGTCTCAATTGTATGCCCTGCCCCCTGCTAAGCCCCAGGACTTCGAAGCTGAGAAATGACAGATCGCCAATCCTTCCGTTGCTGCCTTGTACGAAGATGCCCTGGTCTACGAAACCGGCTCCGCCATCACATCCACTGGAGCCCTGACCGCGTACTCAGGGGCAAAAACTGGCCGTTCACCTCTTGACAAGCGTATCGTGAAGGAGGAAGGCTCAGAGAAGGATGTCTGGTGGGGTCCCGTCAACAAGCCTATGTCGCCTCAGGTCAGTACTTTGTTCTCCTCAGTCTTCTGCGTGGTGCTCCGACATGCATGAAGCAAAACGTCACCGGGTTGGCCTCGTGCAGGATCCAGACGCGGTTCTGCATTGCCTCGGCAAACACCCCGCATTCTTTCTAATCTTATCATGTCACGTGTACGGAGACACTTCCTTTCTGACAGCTTGGTTTAGGTCTGGAGGATCAACAGAGAACGAGCTGTTGACTACCTGAACACACGAAACAGAATTTACGTCGTCGATGGCTATGCCGGTTGGGATGAGCGATATAGAATTAGTGTGCGCATTGTCTGCGCTCGCGCCTATCATGCTTTGTTCATGCGCAACATGCTTATTCGGCCATCACGAGAAGAGCTCAAGCACTTCCATCCAGATTACACCGTCTACAATGCAGGCTCCTTCCCGGCTAACAGATATACCACTGGTATGAGCTCGTCTACTTCCGTTGCCATCAACTTCGCCGAGAAGGAGATGGTGATCCTGGGAACCGAATATGCTGGCGAAATGAAGAAAGGCATCTTCACAGTGCTCTTCTACGAGATGCCTGTGAAGCACAACGTTTTGACCCTACATTCGTCGGCTAACCAAGGTGAGAACGGCGATGTCACAGTTTTCTTCGGACTTTCTGGAACAGGAAAGACGACACTGTCCGCGGATGCCAAGCGTGCTCTGATTGGTGACGACGAGCACTGCTGGAGTGACACAGGTGTCTTCAATATCGAAGGCGGTTGCTACGCAAAATGCATCAACCTCTCCGAAGAAAAAGAACCAGACATCTTCGGCGCCATCAAATTCGGCTCCATCCTCGAAAACGTTGTTTTCAGTCCCGAAACCCGAGTAGTGGACTACGACGATGCAACGCTGACCGAAAACACTCGCTGCGCTTACCCTATCGAGTATATTCAAAATACCAAGATTCCATGCATAACAGACAAGCACCCAACCAACATCATCCTGCTCACCTGCGATGCACGGGGAGTTCTCCCACCAATCTCGAAACTCAATACCGAGCAGACAATGTTCCATTTCATCTCCGGTTACACGTCGAAAATGGCTGGTACTGAAGACGGCGTCACAGAGCCCCAAGTGGCCTTCTCATCTTGCTTCGCCCAGCCATTCTTGGCTCTGCATCCTATGCGCTATGCCAAGATGTTGGCTGACAAGATTGCTCACCACAATGTCAACGCATGGCTCCTAAACACTGGATGGGTTGGCGCAGGAGCCACAACCGGTGGAAAACGTTGTCCACTGAAATACACTCGGGCTATCCTGGATGCTATTCATTCCGGCGAGCTGGCTAAGTCTGAATATGAGACTTACGAGACCTTTAACCTCTCCGTACCGACGAAGTGCACCGGTGTACCCGATGAGCTGCTTAACCCAGCCAAGGGATGGCATGGCGAGACTGACTTCAAAGAGGAGGTCACGAAGCTCGGCGGTCTTTTTGTCGAAAATTTCAAGAAGTATTCAGACCAGGCTACGCCGGAAGTTATTAAGGCAGGTCCTCAAGTGTAGATAGTTGGAATATTGAATTTCTGATAAGCGACAAATTGAAATTGAACGGACATGTCTGTGAGATCTAGCGGATCATGAGGCTTAGCTTGGGTATGTAAATACGATAATTGTCGCGTACAAAACGGAATACGGACTGTCAAACAGCGATTCTTTACGAGAACGATTTCATTTGGCAATCCCGCGTCCAAGAGGAACATTCCGTTCGCTGTATGCTGCGGTGATGATCCGTTGTTTTGAAGGTGTAAGAGGTTCAATTCTCGGCATCCATCCGCATGACGCTAAATGAGCAACTCAAGGATCATGGTCCTTTCGAAGGTCGTTTCTGCGAGTGGCAGCGTGGAGCGGTGGTTAAAAAACTGACCTCGCGACAATCGAAACGGTTCAGTGATTACAAAGCTGACACCATAACAATGTATATAGAAGATGTAGAAAAGAGGTCAATGTGTAATTCATCAAGCAGACTCTTAAGCATCAAGTGCCGGATTGGAGGCTGAAAGTTGATAAATCTGACCCAAGGGCCCCACTGCCCCCTGGTTGTCGTCAGATATTTATCAAAAGCATCGCGCTAGCCTACTTTAGACTGTTATTTTATGGATCCAACTTTGAACTTCTGAACGAGCTTGCATTTGAAGAAGTGTATCTTCAACTTCCATCAACTCTAGCCTATTCACTATTATTTTTTTGGTCAAGAACTTGCTGAGAGTAATATAGATTAACGCCTTCTCTATAACTTTGTTATAGAGTAGACCTACTCAAAGCAGATAGTGATTGGGTTACTTTGAAAAGCCTTATCAAAATTGACTATCTTTCTTACTTTTCCATCTTGGGTCAAATATCTTTTGACTTGAACATGAAAGTCTCCCGACTCCGCTCCAAATACTGGACAATGGTGTCGAAGTGAATGTGCATCAAGCTTGACCTTGATACGTCCTGTCCACGAAGTATGGAATTTCAGAAACTTGTGATTAGCAGCGATCAAGAATACCAACTTCGCGGAAAACGGAATATTTCAAGAAAAATACGATTTACGGTAAAGAACGCGGTAGTAGAGATGTAGATAAATACCAAAACTAAACATTGTTCAGCAAATTTGTGACTAGCTCGCGACGTCCGCTGTTGGACCCGCAAGATTGGAAGGCTTAAGTAGGGATAGCAGTCCTGTTCGGACAAGATCTCCTGATATGGACAGTATCGTCGAACTTCAGCCGGCAATACCCCATTCTCAAACTACGCTCCTCTTTAGCTTAGCCATCCATTCGGTCATGCTCTGAGTGAGTCTCATCCTCAAGCTTCTGTTTTGACCACTATGTAGAACCTCAACTAGCAATCATTGTGATGTATCCCTCATATTATGCGTTAAGCTAGTGCGCCGCCTAGCCATGACCATCTCGAACTGCAAGCCTTGACTATTGTCAATGACTGTTGATATCTCACTACAACTTCCAGTGTTCGACTTCTGAGTGGACACAGTCTTGATGTTAATGAGAAACGTTCTTTCCCAACGCGGGTAAAGCACTGGTCCTATTGACCACCATGGATTCAGATTGGCAAGAGGTATGTGCCTGCTTTTTGGTGGTACTACACGTGGTGTATGGTCTGCACCGCATTCCTATTTCAAAATAAAAATGACGGAATTACCGTGGCCACCACGAAACATGCCAATACTTACAGAAGAGTATCAGGTTCACCACATTCAGTTGCCTTCGCCTAGCGTCAATCAGTATACATCGATATCTAATGTTGGTACCATTGCTTTCGATACGCATGAGGAGCTCTTATGGATAGGAGACAACTATGTAAGCATCATATGGGATAGAGCCATTGCTGGCTCTCAGTTATTAATGACTTGAATTAGGGCCGTATCAGTTCTTACTATGGCCACCAGCTGGAGAAGTATACCGCGCTCAAGGCTCATCCGGATGTCGAGGGCCCGGTGCAGCAATTCCTTTTCACTGAAAAGGGCATCTTGTCTTTGGCTGCCAATAGCGTGCATTTCATGATCAGAAGGGGATTGACGCAATGGCATCTGGAGTCTGTACCCTGTCTGTTTGAGCGCTGGGTCCCTGCTCACCGTTCTGCAGGGATGAGATGATGTTGAGTTTGGCATGTATGAGCTTTCTACACAAAGATAGCTCGGAAATCCTTGTCGCAGGATGCCAGAAAATGATGTATAAGATTGATGTTGAGAGAGGAATCATTATCGAAACTATCCCTACAGAATCGAACTACACCATGATGAGATCCAACAGGTATATCTGTGCAGCAACAAGCACAGGCTTTGTTGATTTCATTGACCCGAAGACCTTGCAAGTAATGAAGACTTGGCTCGCACATACGGATACAATCAGCAGTATGGATGCTAAGAACGACTTCCTCATTACTTGCGGATGGTCGAAGAGACCCCATGGACCTCCGGGTCTTGATACGCTCGCGAAAGTCTACGATCTGAAAAGATTAGAACAGCTATCTCCAATTTCGTTTCAGCCTGGCGCCAAATACGTGCAGATACATCCCAAGATGTCTACAGCCAGCGTTGTCGCTGCACAGAACGGACGGGTCCATGTTATCGATATCATGAACCCGAATGATATCACTGTGCTACATGTCCCAGTTGCAAGCGTCATGACCTTCATGATCATGTCGCCATCCGGTAATGTATGGGCTATTACTGACATAGACAACAATCTGTATCTCTGGGGTTCGCCGGGCAAAGTGAACTTTTGCGAGAGCTATAATCTTACCGAGTTTGCCGATGCCATTGAGCCGGTCCCCCATATGGACGTGGATGACAATACACCCTTCGCTAGTATTGGTATGCCCTACTATGACAAACAACTGCTCTCGAATTGGGGCTACGATCGAGTTTTTGAAGTTGGAAGGCCACCTCCAACAATGGACCCGGACATCATCAAACAGTTAAGGCCTAATGCTACGAGTATGGGGGTCACGCAGATAGTGACCAACCCCCGGAAAGTGTTCAGAAATCAAATCGACGAGTCCGTGGCCTTCGATACCAACGGCGCATTCACAGTGGTGCCGAAGTATATCAGCGAAAAGGCTCGAAACTCTGAGGTTCAGACGAAAGAGAGGCGTCTCAGTAACGCCGCAAATGCGTTCGCCCGATTGGCATTGACAAGCACCACGGAAGACGTACCCAAGCTCTATGAAGATCTTCTGATCAGCTATGGCGGTAGAAAGGGCGTGGCAGACTTCGACTTCGAGTAGGTCTGGTGCACTCCCTCGCTCTGCATTGTACTTACTGGAAAGGTACTATAACAACACAACATATTCGGGGCTGGAGAACCACATTGCCAATTGCTACATGAATCCGCTGCTGCAAATATTCAAGTATACAACTCTCATTCGAAATGTTTCCTTGTCACATGTTGCAGGGGTCTGTATTCATGAGGATTGCTTGTTGTGTGAGATGGGCTTCCTATTCGACATGCTGGAAAAGGCAGAGGGCAAAGCCTGCCGCGCTACTAACTTCTTCAAGGCTTACAGTAGTATCCCTGATGGTGCGTGAGCATGCGAGATTGAGAGGAGAATATTGACATAGATCTACAGCTACCAAGGCGAACACAGTAGAGGAAACAACACTTCGCAATACACTGGAAGTGAGGCTATCAGCTGCCAATCGGTTTATTCTGCAGAAAATCTACGACGACTTTCGAAGAGTCTCTCCTTATGACCCCACGATGGACCAAGTATGTCTTCTAATGATGCCATTAGGAACTGAGCTGACTAAGTAGATACTCACAACCAACGGCAATCAAACCTACGAGTGCTTGCATTGCCACAATGTTACCTCGCCTCAGACACCCTCGCAGGTCATCAATCTGATATACCCTGACCAGGTGAACATTCTCGTAATTGACGATCTATGTAACACAATTGACCAAGTTCAGAATCCCGTTGGCAGACACCGAGGCGTTGTTCCAAGGTTTTCTGAAGTGCTTCGCTCAAGTTTTCTAGGAGAACCACAATCCAGGGGATTCTGCTTGAGGTGTAGGCGCTATACTCCAATGGCTTCACAACGTACCATCACTACTGTTGCTCCTGTGCTCATGATCAATGCCGGTTTGGACAAAAGCCCAAAAAGTAAGCAGATGTGGACCACACCAGGATGGCTCCCTCGAGAGATAGGGATCACAATCGATGGTAGGAACCTAATGTGCCATGAGGGTGAACAGTTGCGTCCATTCCGAAACTACCGCTCTACACTGATCTTTGAACTTGTTGGAGTGGTAGCGAGTATCGCGAGCGGGGAGCGAGAGCGGCAGAAGGAGCATCTTGTCTCGTTTGTTGATGGTGAGTACCCTAACTTGATCTTTTCTTACATACTTACCATGCCTTAGTGCCCACTCCGCAAGGAGACCCCCAAGAGCAAAGCCAATGGCATCTCTTCAATGACTTCCTAGTAACCCCCGTCCCCCAAGAAGAAGCTCTCTCCTTCTCCGCCCCCTACAAAACCCCCGTAATTCTAACCTACCAACTCCAACAATACAAACACACCCTCGATCACACCTGGAAAGACCGCCTGGACCCCAGCTGCCTTTTCCTCAACGGTACCATGAATCTACTCCCCAATCCCGAAGGCATGCCTCTAAACCACACAACCGAATTCCCCTCTGCTGGTACCCACATCGCCATCGACGCCGAATTCGTCGTCCTGCAACGTGCCCTCCTCTCCATCCCTGCCTCCGCCTCCGCCGATACTATCGTCCTCCGCCCCACGCGCCAAGCCCTCGGCCGCGTCTCTATCCTGAGAGGCAGTGGTGCAGACGAAGGCGTCCCCTTCATCGACGACTACGTTGTTGTCAATGATCCGATTGCGGATTACGTGACACAGTATTCTGGCATCAAAGAAGGCGATCTCGATCCCAGACGCTCGACAAGAGCGCCTGTGAGTCTAAAAGTCACGTATAAGAAACTGTGGCTGCTGTTGAATTTGGGTTGCATCTTCGTTGGGCACGGTCTCTATTCCGATTTTAGGCAAATCAACATCCATGCCCCAAAAGCGCAGGTCATAGATACCAGCACCCTCTTCTACAAAGAAAATAAGTACCAGCGCACGCTTAAGCTCAGTTTGCTGGCTCGCTTCTTCCTAGTGGAGGATATTCAGACGGGAAATCATGATAGTGTTGAGGATGCGAGAACTGCACTTAGGCTTTGGAGGAAGTTTCAAGAATTCGAAGACGCTGGTATCACGAAGCAGAAAATCAAAGAGGTCTATCGCTATGGTGAGGAATTCGGCTTTGATCCGGCTGTGAGGGGGAAGAAGGGACATCAGGTTAGAAATAATCTTGGTGGGAGTAGTGTCGATGTAGGAAGGCTGGGAGTAGCGGCGACGGGGAGTGCGACGCCGAGTGGGAGGGTGACGCCCGAGGTTGGGTTGGCGGTGGGGAATGGACCTGTTACGCCCGTTGCAAAGGGAAGGGCTGGGGAGGGAGAGGCTTATTTTGAGAGTCCGTTGAGATGAAGGCCGTGTGTGGAAATGGGGGAGGATGTGTTCGAAAAATCATTATATTCGCAACGAGAGTAATGAATGATTAGGAAGATTGGCAAGTTGCCCTTCAATGGGCGACATTTGTGGTCTGCTTCCCACAATTTTGGTAGAACTCAAGGATTGGAAGGGCCGTTTGATGGCCTGATCTGTGATTCAAGAGGGAGAAACGATGCTTTTAACTGTGCTACAAAGTATGTAGGTAGTCAAAGCTAAGTACATGGGGTATCTTTCGCGCAAATGAAGCAGAAAACCATGCCAATGATAACAGTGAGTCCGGAATTTTCCGTCCTCTCATCATGAGCCATATGATGTTGTCCGTAAATAGCGTAAGTGGTAGCCCTGATGCCAAAAATGTTCTCGTAAGTCGTAAAGCGTAATGCAAAGCCGTCGTAAGATGCAGGTCGTAACATGAAAAAAATGTCGCTTCTAGTAAATGCTGTTTCTGGTCCTCGATCGAACAGGTGGTGTATCCCTGTTGGATCAACGTCGACAATTTCCATGTAGTCTGAAGGTCAAATCCGTTGAGATGGCTGTATCAAGGAGTCTCTCACAGCCGTGTCTCTATAATGCTGAGCAGTCTGGGTATGCCGTGCAGGATACTCGTCTAATGGTTTCTGGCAAGAGAAAAGGGTCTCTAGAAATTCCACGAGGTGTGCTTCCTCTCAGCGGCTTCCAGTCCGAGCTGTTGGAGGGAGAGGAAATCCGAAGTGGTACGAAGCTTATAGCGGCGTAGAGGTTTGAGGCAGTCCGTACGGTAGGAAAATACACCGAGTGCGAATATAAGGAAGAAGACAGCCGCTGGTAAGACGAGCGGTAGGTGAAGGGCTTGAGACGCCCAGACAGGGTGAAGGCCAATTGCATTGAAAGAAGTGGATTTAAAAAGATCAAAGACAGCGCACACGAATGCTGGATAGAATGATTAGCAGTGATCTCGGACGTATGGACGAGGGAACACACCAATTCCCAGACCTGCAAATAAGGCATAACGGCAGTTGAAGCAGGACAGCACGAGCAGAGGGAAAGCTATTAGACTGATAGGCCGAATCCACGCGAAGGCGAAAGCTATGGGCGCAAGTGTGGCTGCGTTGGAAGTAACATCATCCAGGACTCCTCGAGTAGCTTGCATGTCGATTAGCATGTTCTCGTTATGGCGTGTCTGCAATTCCGCCTGATGAATTTGGGCTGTGTGAAGCGTTTCCGCCGTCTGTTGTATGGCCGAAAACGACCTGTCAAGACTAAGAAGCCGCTATTAAAGGGTCAGACCGGAGCTCGGACTCGGAGTCGAGGATTTACGTACCTCATCCAAGGCATTTTGCCTTATATTTAGGGAGGAGACAATCTCGTGTGAGCTTGACTATCTCAAATTAGTCCTCTTGCCGCCATTCATTGAGACGTCAGCACTTGCCAGTTGTTCATGGATGCGATGAAACACACCCAGCAGCGCACTGACCTCATTTTCTCTTAAAATATGTAGAGAGCCTTGGAGCTCAGTAGCCAGCTCACGGCTCTGATCCCATTGCTGTGTTTGCGTTGCAGCTAGCTCGGCACCTCCTTCGACTACTTGCTGAAAAACCTTTCCAATGTTTTTCTGTAGATCCATTGAATCTATATTAGCCTGACGAACGTTTTGGCTCACCCTGGCAGTGTTCAACTCGATCTCTTTGGTTGCAGAGTCCATATGGCTCAATGCTGATTGTACTGCTGCGTCCATGCTTTTCATCAGTCTCTCAAGGAACGACTGCGTTTTCGCTGTCGATGCATCGAGGTCCTGCATCAATTGCTCCTGAAATGTCTGCTTGGCCAACGAGAAGTCACCCTGGAGCTGTATAAGCACAGCGTTAGCTTGATTGGTCGCTCTGGCGAGTGCCGAGTTTGCATCTGCCGTTATCTCGACCATTGACTTGTGCAGCTTTACCAGCTCATCTGAGCCAGCGTTAGCGTACAACTCACATTTGGTATATTCAAGACGCACCCTTTTCAATGTCTTCACGGGCAGCCTGGCACATCACCACCGCATTTTGTCTGCTATTGCTGTAGCTCGTCCACCATTGTGGCCTTGATTCCAATGACTGTAGGCATTGGCTCAAATGATCTTTCCGAACGCTCTTCGAGGACAACTCTCGGTGCGACTTCCGCTCAGGGAACAGCGCTAAAGACTTGCAAGACTGAGGAATGGCTGCTTCGGCGCTAACAATCTCGCAAATGGCGAGCTGAGCGGCGTAGATCGACCTGACGTCTTCCAGCGATGCCTGGGAATCGTGCTTAGAGCCATCAATCGAATGACACGAGTCGAGAAGGGTCGATGCGGCGAGTCGATGGCAGGATGGCAATGCTTGGAACGAAGAGAGGATTTGGAGGGCGTGGATGTAGATGCCAGACTGGTCTTCTGGCATTGGTCGGACGAGGGCTGCGAGATCGGTATTGTGGCCGATTGCTTGCTTTAATGGGTCGCCTGTCAGAGCTGTTAGCTACCTTGCCCTTGGTGGCCCAATACCCGACTCAACTGATCCTGCACTTGCCTTTGGCTTTTGAATTGGAAAAGAAAGCAGTCGAACTGGAAACAAGGAGCAAAAGGACAACGCCAATTGCCAAACGGCAATTTGTATTCATGCTTGAAGCCATCGTAGTGCACGATGTCTTCGGGTCATACGAATATAGAAGATGAGAAGATGCAGAAGGTACGATTGAAGGGGAGGATGGTGGATGAAAGAAGATGGGAGTGGGATGTCGAGGTCAGTCTCGTCCTTATACTTTAAGCTGACTTAGATCACGACTTCGCTTCCTTGTCTTGCTGAAGTTGTCCATCTCTGGCTCTGAAATGCCATCTCCAGGGTTGGGCAACGCGTCTCCTGGGTTTTCGCGCTCCTGGCTTAGGATGATACGCGCACACCGTACGATTGTGTCCTACGACTGCTCCAACCCCTAGGACAATCTCGGATAGCTTCTTTTTTTCTGCGCCTTGTGTCAATGGCAGAGAAACATCCGTATGTTTGGGAGAGAACGATGGAGTGGTGAACTTTGAGGAAGTCGCGATAGCTTCACCAGATCACGGGAGCTTAGCGCAGCTTGGCATACGACTTCACTTGTTCGACTTCGTTTCCAATGCATTATTCACATTATGATTCTGAGACCAAATTGCCTGCGCGTAGCCCCTCGGGAAGTCACTGCCTTGCTACCGGATTTTCTCGTCCCTGCCTTCTCTTCCCCACGCCCTTCCAGACCCTTCTCCAGCACCTCGAAATGCAGGTCTCGAATTGGCGAAGCGCCAGTCTCTGTACCGGCCGAGGTCGACCTTCGAATTCTGGAGCCAGTCAAGCGAAAGAATGGTATAGCAGCTGCCGAGCCTCTCAAGACGGTCGAAATACAAGGTCCTTTAGGTCTGTGCCTTTAAGGTCAGCAGCCAACGCTCTGCTGAACATGTACCAGGCAAAATGACCGTGCAACTCCCGCCCTACATGACCCTGAGCCACAACAAAGAGACAAAAAAAGCCTCTCTTAGCATACTTGACCGAGAGGAGCGCAAGCAGCGTGAGATGTGGGGTAGGTCAATCTCGATGTTGCGATTCCCTACGGCTTCCTGACCTTTACAGGCACAACGCGCGCGTACCTCAGCAATCACGTGCTAGGCGTCTCAGAAGGACACACCGCAATTCTGAGACTGGTGGGAGTAGGGTACAGAGCGACCATCGAGCCCTCAGCAATCACCAAACAACCGGAGTATCCCGGGCAGCAATTCGTTTCTTTGAAAGTCGGCTACTCGCATCCCATCGAACATGGTGTTCCTCTTGGAATGAAAGCTAGTACACCACAGCCTACGCGTATACTATTGGAGGGGACGGATAAGGAGGTGGTGAATCAGTTCGCTGCGGAGTTAAGAAAATGGAGGGTGCCGGAGCCGTACAAAGGGAAAGGCATATTTGTGAACGGGGAAACCATCAAATTGAAGGCGAAGAAGATCAAGTGATCTTGCATGAGAGCCTGTAGGGTATGCTGTCTACAAAATGGCCTGTAAGCGACCTGGGTCCGACCTCTGGCGAGGTCGACATGTCTCATTTACATTGCATAGCGAGCGCGTTTAAACCTAAAAACTTTGAAGGACAAAAGACAACATGTAACTGCCTTGGAATGCGCCTTGTGGCTCGCAAAATCTCGATGGGGCGGATTAAAGCCTTGGTTTGTTCAAATTCCAATGCTTGCCGCGAGTATTACTTTACTGCTTCCCCTGTTTGCTCCCTTGGAACCTCGCAGATGGCAAAAGACCATGGTCAAAAGGCCAATAAGGAAGTCGCTGTATCAACAACTCGAACCTAGACCAAAATAGCAAAAGCTCAGAATGGCGCCCAGTGCTCTGCCCGCGGTATCCCGTGTTTTTCACTTGGCCTCGCTACTCCATTGATTTTGCAATAGGCTCCTTCGCCGGTATCAGCAGTCTTGTGAGACGTACACCGCTGACTCAGTCCGAGGCCGTTGATCTATTGCTTTTTACGTCTTGTCCGCTGTGACCATGCATTACGAGATAACAGCACGATGATAATAAGGGCAAATGCGCAGAAGACGCAGCCGGTGCTGATTCCTGCCTTGGCGGCTGTGTTGAGGGTCTCAGACGGAGACGATGGGGATGTCGGTGGCGTTGCTGCCCTTGTCGTCGTTGTTGCAGGAGAGACGGTAGGTGATGCCTTTGTTGATGACGAGGAGGAGGCGGAAGAGGAGGACGGTGATCGTAAGGATGAAGATAAGAGAGCTGTTGTAGTATAATTAAACGCTCTACTAACCAAGACGACATAGGTAAGGTCCATGTCTGCGGCGCAACACTATCCTTTGACGTAATCATGAGGGGCGGAGTATTGCTATTGACATCTCCGGAAAAGTCTTCGAGCTGCATATGGCAGATGCCGTTATTATCGTACTCGCTGTATGGGAACGACCAAGGATTCGAGCCGTTTGATGATACTCCGGCGTGGTACGCTGTAGGACACATCATATCTTTAGCGCTTGCTTTGCATTCCCCGGTCTTCTTCTCGTACTCTACTGGTTTTCACTGGACGTGGTCTCCGAGACGGATGTGGGTCTTACCATGTGTCTTAGACTGGGGACTGGAGGTGCTGGGTGAGCACCAGAGGTTCATCAAGGGGTCCGTGATATTGGATATCCAGGTGAAACAGACGGTGTCAATATAGTCGAAGGTCAGAACGGTATCATAGGCACTCGGATAGATCCAGGTCACAGACGCGCTGCAGGAAGGAATGAGAATAACCCAGGCAAGCAAGACAAGGATAGCGCTGCGGTGAGCATCCTCAAACTTGCGGGAAGACATTTGACATAAATAGAGGTCGTTTATCACTACTCACAGTTGCGCTGCTTGGAAATGAATTCGCGAGTTCTTCATGTAGGTGACAGGGGTCATTATTTGCAGCCTTGATTATTTAATAAAACGCTATCTGCATGTACAGCCTTCCAGCCCCCCTATGAATTGCATGTATATCCCCTCATCCATTTAGTGTGCAGAAAGCCGTGGGCCCCTACATTGGCATCTTGGTGGAGGTGAAATCGTCCTGGATGTCTAGCCTGTATGCTGACTATGTCACATACTCTAGGCGCTTTTTTATATTCTCTATCTCCAACAAGAATGAAGACTCGCAGGAGAAGTCAAAGATTGGTAGAGTCGATATATGTGTTCTATGGAGATTTACCTTTAAGTTCCATACGTTTACTAGGAATGACTCGCGCTGTCGGTATCTGTTGTCCGAAGACTTTGGCCCCAGCACGAAGGTAGGTTGCGGGGCCCTACTGTTTCCGAATATCCAAACCGCTGTGACATCCTCGTGCATATGGGAACCAAGATCATTGTGGGGAACGTAGACAAAAGGAAATTACCAAGTGGCTTTGAGAATCTAAGACGGGAAAGAGCAAAGGAACACTGTACTCGTGGGCGCGTAATCAAGTGACGGATTTACGCGACTTTTCGCGTTTCCCCCCCATCCCTCCTATACCTCACCCCCCAAATGGATCCCTATATACCGAATAAGCACCTAACTACCCTACAACGTAAATATATTATCGATATAGATACTATATAATATGCTAGCGTACTAGAAATCTCGATAGCTACCGGAATCTTAAACTTAACTATATATAGAACGTTAAAATCCGGAGTCGCGTGTAGCTAGAAAAACCCTACTTCCGGCGTAAAGGAAAAAATCGACGAAAGAATATTAAAATCCCTTATCTAGGTAATTATTAATAAAGTAGATAATAGGCGTAAATTCTATATAAAATTAATATTAGGTCTAGGGATTTAAACCTATAAAATAATTATATATAAAACTCTCTAGAGAGTAGATTTTTAACGGTATATTATTTACCCTAAACTACTTATTTCGTAGATAAATAGGAAGAAAAGATTTAGATAAACGGGCGAATATCTATACTAGACGATAAAAAACTAGATAAAAGTGATTTTTTCGGATAAAAACTTATTCGAGACTAGATAACGTAACCGTATATTTATAATTAAAAGAGCGAACGAGCGCTACTACCCGGAATATATATAATACTATAAGTATTCCGGCCGTTAGTCGTTTATAATTTAAAATAAAATAGTAGGTAAATAGATTTCCGAGTTTTACCTACTTCCTAATAGTATTAAAACTACTATTTTAGGCCTAAACCGAGGTAATTTAAAAAAATTAATTACTAGTACCGACTATATTAAATAGATTCTTAAGTTATTTATACTACTTTAATACCGGGAGTTAAAAAGAATAAGATTATACCCGATATTTATATAAAACGGGGCCGGGATTTATAAATTTAAATAAATACTACGGTAGTTAAAAAAGTATAGGATCGAGATATTAATATAGCCGCTAAATAGCCTTAATTTAAACCTAGATAAATATATATAAAAGGGGATAAAATAGAAAATCCGGGTATATAAAAGAATAATTTTAACCTCGAAAGATATATAGCCGGCGGCGAAATATAAATAATTTTAATTAATAGAGTAATAGGTCTATATAAAGTAAATATATTCTATATTTAAACGGTACCGGGATATCACGGGGTAGACTTTAATAAAAGTATTATTATAGATATTTATTAAAATAGCGGGTTAAACTCTACCGCTAGCCCTATTAAAACTAAAGTAATATTAAAATTCTAATATATTAAAACCAAATCCTCTATAGAATAATTAATATCTTTTATATTATATACTATTATATTGACCCCGTGTTAAATAGTAGTTATAGTAATATTAATATAGAACTATACCTCTTCTATATTAGTAAGAACGATTATACTAGTTATAGATAGTAAAATAATCTCTAAAACGGCTAATATACTTCTTATTAACTACTATATTTAAAATAATTTACTCCGTATCGATAGCGAGTTTTATTTATATTATATTTATTTAGCGCTTCCGTACCGTACCCTATTACTTTGAATAAATATTTCTAAACTCTTTATTAAGTTATTAAAATAATTTATTTAATACCCTTTTTATTTAGGGTATCTATAGTAAATATTAAATTAAATATTTAGAACGTCTCTTTATTTATTTCTCTTTTATAAATATCTAACTTAGTAAATATATTACTAGTTATATCTCTTACGCTTCCGCTATAGAAAAAGAATACTAGAATATTAATCTTTTAATACTACTTTTATTATTTACCTAGTATTATTACTTTTAGTATTTATTATTATTTATTACTCTAGTTATTACCCTAGAAGAAATTTAACTAAGTTTTACTATAGTTAATTTTATTTTCTATTTATAGGAATTCCTATTATTAAATAAATATATCCTAAAATAAGTAAAAATTACTTTTAATATTAGACGAGTAGTTATTTAGATAGTTATATAGTCTCTTAATCCTTCTATTAAAGTACCTCTTTAGTATTCGTTAAAGAGGGGCTAGAAAGCGAAGTAGTTTAATAATAACCTCTCGGAGTATACTAAGTTTAAATAGTTTACTATATAACTACTCTAGGTTATTAATAAGATAATTATAATACCGTTTATCGGTATTTTCCGAAGGGATATTAAAGAGTTATATTAATACTTATAAAAGAAATAGTCTTTAGAGGACGAATTTAAAAATAAAGAAACTATAACTCCTCCCGAGCCTAAATAACCTATTATAGATTCCGAATAAATGATATAATTTATAGAATCGCTAGAAATTTAGGTCTTTATTATTAAGTTAATAATTAAGATAAAGGAAGGCCCGGTAAAATTTTAAAACTTAATAGGAGTAAATAATTTAATTAATTAAAATAATATTAATATTAAAATTAAAATAAACGCCTATATCGGTAAATTTTAAAAGTAAATATTAATATACTTTAAATATTATTAGCTCTATTAGAAAACCGTCTACGGGTTTATATTAAAACTCTATATTAATTACCGACCCGAGGTTTAATAGGATTAATAAGTCGGGGGTCCGGGTAGGGTTTTATTAATAAATAATACTCGTTATTAATAGGTTTCGTAACTCTAGTTTATTATATATATATATTAATAACTTTTATAATATAGGTTTATTATTCTTTATAAACTTTATTAATTATTTAAATTACTAGTCGTTACGTCCTTAAATATTTTACGAGTATTTAATATTATTTAGATTTTATAACTTCTTTAGGTCTTTCTTAACTTTAAATTTATCCGATTCGGATAGCTTTAATAATTTACCTATATATATAATATCGTCCGAGTCGGATAATTTTAGAATATAAAAGGATTCTTATAACCCGGCGGATTCCTAGTAGATATATATACTCGCGTTTATATAAATAAGTAGCTTAGATCTCTTCTTTAAATACTATTATATAATAGATATAAATTTATTTATTATTATTTGTAGTAATTATCTAGTCGTTACCTAGGATCCTCTCTATATATAATATTAACGGATAAATATATTATTTACTCGTCTTTTAACTACCTTTATTTTATCTTTTTATATTTCGCTTTATTATTTATAATTTAATTATTTTTATTTTATAGATATTCTTTATCTTATAGCTCCGCGATAAAGTAAATCCGGTTTAAGAGGGTATAAAGATACTATAATTATTACACTTTAATTTCGAAATCGTCTTTATCGCTATTAATATTAATAATTTTTATATTAAATATATTCTCTTCCTCTTCCCCCGATTAGTATTCTTTAACGACTAGGTTATTAAATATATTTTCGGCCTATTTATTTAGATTAGCCGGTAATATTTATAAATTATCTTCTTTATATATATCGAAGTTATATCGCTCGCTATTTACCCTTATTCTTCGGTTATATTATTATTTTTATTAATTAAATTAATAGTATCCCCGTCGTATAGCGAGTTAATATTATTATCGTCGAGTAGCGAGTTAATAGTATTTTTTATTTATATTTTTATAATTATTTTTACGAAGTCCGGTTTACCCTTTAAATCCTCTAGGGATTCTTTAAATAAATTAATTACTAACTATCGATAATCCTTACTATATATATTTTTATTATAAATATTTATTATACGACCGTATAATATCTTTATAATAATATATATCTTTATTTTTCTTTACTCGAGCTACGCTTTTATAACCTATTCGAATATAACTCGAAGATCTATTAATATAAATATAGATATTTATATCTTAGGAGGTTATCTTACCTCTAATTTTATTACTATTTTATTTTTTAATAATATAGTATTTTATTTTATATTCTTTAAACCTATAATAAAACGCCGTTATTATAAAAATAACGGTATTAATAAGTAATAGGTTTTATATATTTTTATAATACCGCCCGAGTTTAATACCGCTTACCTTATTATAGAAGAATATACGATATATTATTACTATAATAAGCGGCGTTAGGAAACGACTTTTATATTAAACCTATAAATAATAAACCTTTATTCGGATATAGGAGGAAATAATATTTATATTATTTTATAAATCTAGAAGGGTAAACCGTAGGTCGAATATATAATCCGAGGTATTATTTTTAATCTACTCTACTATTAAGCCTAGGTATTTTATTATTATTTAAATCTAATTTCGTATCTTCTTTATTATTTAATTTCTAAAGTCGATTAAGTTATCTAAAAATTATATTATTATTAGTTATTACCTAATATATAACGGGTAGTATATAAAAGTAGAGATTATAATCTTCCGTATTTCTTTAAAAATAAGGATATCGCCCGAGTTATATAACTAGCCTAAAACCTACGGCCTATATATATATCGAAATAAAGTTTTCTATTCCTTCTATATCCTAGTTATAAAGTTATTTACTTTTATATAATAATATTCCGGTTACGACGTTAGGTTATTAACGTCGTTATTATTTATAATCTTTAAAAGAAATATAGGCGTAGTAGTATTTATAATATACTAGTAAATTTTAGAACTTTCGTATTCTATTTTATAACGGCGGCGTTTTTTATTTTAAAGAGTCGAAATTAAAATTTATATAATACTTTTATCGCTCTTATCTCTATATTTAATATCGGATATAGTTATAAATATAGGATATAAAGGGGGCGGATATTTAGGCGTAATATATTTAGATTTTAAAATACGGCGATTAGGAGAGGACGATAATATCTATTTTATTTTACTCTACTATTACTATTTATACTACGAACGCGGTTCGTTATTTTTTTACCGCCGTTACTCGCCTCGTATAAATTATAAAGATTAATTACTATTAAATTAACCGTTTAAGAGAAATTTATTAATAATATATCTCTTTTCTTAAGGTTTAACCCCTTCGTTAATTTTTATTTATATTTAATTATAGGTTTAATCCCGGTGGCCGCCTTTTATTCGGATATTTATACCGGTCGTTTTTTAAATTAAAAAAAGTAACCCTTATATAACGATATTTAGCTACTTCGTTACTATATTATTAAATATATTAATTATATTTAAATATAATATATTCTTATTATACCGTTTATTAAATTTAAGGGATACTTTTTTATATCGAAGCCCTCTTAAGGAGCTCCTTTTATAGTCGGAATTTATTCTCCGTATATTAATATACCCGATATATATTCGATAAAGGTCGACGATTTACGTCTTTTTTCCGAGGTTACGATTAATTATTAAGGCCGTAAATATCTAATAATAATAACCGAGACTACTTTTATTAAATATAATATTAACTTTTATTTATAAAAGAGAGTTAATATAATTTACGATTATAGTATAATTTTTATTTCGAAAGCCTATTTATTTTATTTCCTATATAAGAGTTATTAGCCGTATATATTTCGTATAATTAAAAAAATATATTTTAATAATAATTATAAATAGGCGGTCCTTTTTAGGGCTAAGGTTATTAGGAGAAGAATACTCGTCGATATCGATATTAATTATTATCTTAAAAAGGACTACCTAGTCGTTAACGGATATATCGACGATATTTTTAAAATTATAGTTATTTTTCTTTACGCGTTTTCTTTACCTTTTTATATTACCTCCTTATCGTTATTATTTTATATATTATTATTATTATCTCTTTAAAGGGACTTAATATATTATTATATTAATAATCGTTTTATTTAGTTATATATTTAGATATATCTTTCGTTTTTTCGCCTCCTTCGTAGTTTACCCCTTTATAATAATAGTTTTCATAATAATTTTCATAGTAACTTTCGATTTTTAATTTTTAATTATTATTAAGATCTACCCGTTATTTATTTATTATATCGAATCGACTCCGTTAGAAATCTATAACGTAAAGTTATTATTTAATAATAATATATAAAAATTAATAAAGGGATTACTCGGAATTTAGGATAAAAAAAGGGCGAAGATATTAAAAAAAAAAGATTTTCTTTAACGTATTATTATTATATTATTTTAATTATCTTTATTAATTTAATTTAGAGATCCTTAACCGAGTCGGATAAAAATTTACCGAGTCGGTTAAAGTCTCGCTAGTATTAAACTCGAAATTTTATCCGAATTAAATTATTATACCTTTAACTCCTCTTACCTCTCCTTTATATTATAAAATAATTTATTTATAATATAATATCTTTAAATTATCCTTATTTATATCTTCTTAATTATTAAAGTCTTTTATTTTTTTATTACCTCGATAAATATATACTAGGCCTATTAAGGGGATCGATTTAAATTATATTTTAAATATTATCTATTAAAACGAACATCGACGATTATATCCGGTAACGAATTTATTATATACGGTATAATACGTTAATACTATATATTATACCGCGGGCTTTCGAGTTATATCGATAAGATATAAAGCTACGTTATTAAATCTAACGATTAAATTATATCTTTATATTATTCGACGATAATTAGTATTTTTATTTTATTTATAATTATTTATATAAAGAGAATCTTTACTAGTGAATATACTATAAATTAACGGAACCCTATTTTATACGGCGCCGGGAGCGAACTAATAATTTAAAGAAAAGAAATCCGGGTTAAAATAAACGGCGCGAGGTACTAACTAGATCCGATCCTCGTAATCTATTAATATAAATATAATAATAGGTAGAGGTAGTATCGGGGTAATCGTTATAATAAATCTAGAAACTAAAATATAATAATATTAAACATATATAAGAGTAGATAGTCTAAGGAAATCTTTTTTTAATTATACCCGTTATTTCTTTCTTATCTCTTCTAATTTAAGATATAATTATATTATTAAAAAAATAGGTTAATATATATAAAAGAGTTTATAAAGGATTTATATTTAGATAATAAGGTATTTAATATCCTATATTTTTAATAAAGTATAATATAATATAAATAAGATAGAAGCTAAAGAGAATAAAATAATTATAATATAATATTAACCGAATAATATATTTCCCTTTCGGGTCTAAATCGGATAATTTTTTTATTTAATATTTTATCCGAGTCGGATACTTTATATACTATAAAATATATAAATAAATTATATTCGTTATATTACGGCGCCTTCTACCGAGAGTTATTTACTAGCGAGGACGAGGTTATAAAGAATATAATTATTTACTCCTCTACCGATATTCACGTCGTTAATAATTATAATATTATATACCGCCTATATTTAGAAAAAATAACGTTTAATAAGCCCGGCTAGTAGATTATAAATAATTATTAAATATAATAATTAAATATACGATAAAAGAATGTAGGTATTCTCGAAATAATTATTAATAACGGGTATTAAATTATAAAAACTATACTACCTAAATTAATATCTAGACCGAATTTAGTCTTTATATTAACCTAGTATTATATATAGTATATATTCTTAGGGGTAATTACCGTATATTAATATTAGAGTTGTCACGGGGTGGACTCTGGCATGAGTGTTACCAGGCTGAGCCTCGGTACTTCCATAATAGGACTAGCGCCTTGGCTGGATTCTGGTATATTAGGGCCAAATCCTCCATAGATAATCAACATCTTTCACACCACTATTATTCTTACTACTAAAGTAACCACACCTTGACAAATGGTAGCAACGGCATACACCGATTGCTTTGTCCATTAAGACGCTTCCGCACATATACCAGTCTGCCCATAGCTCCCCTTGGGACCCTAACACAGCTCAACATTCAAAACCGCTCATCCACAGTACTGAATACGTCACCTACTCAGACCCTCCTACTACGCCTAAACAAACCTCACTTTCGACCCTTTCAATAGGCCAGTCGATATGTTAGCTACTCACTAAGCTGTTAAAACAGCCTCTTTCAGAAGTTCTGCCCTAGAAGATTTGACCCCTCAACACGCCTATTATACGCAGCTGCTTAATACGTCCTTTATTGAGACCCTCATTCGCCTTGCTCGTCAACGTCTACTTCGCCAGCTACCTCACCTCATTCTACTTACTCGACGAGCACGACCTCTTCGCTGAGTTCTCGTGTACCCCAGCTGCTTACTAGGCTGCCGAGCCTCCTGATTACGCCTACCTCGCCATAAGCCAGTACCTACACGGCCTCATCATTCGAGCCAAACAACACCAAGCCTCGTCAGTATGGCCAGCTTCAGCTACACTCAGTATATTAGCTTGTGCAGCAGCAGCAGCAGCATAGCTCTCAGCCAGACCCACCGGGGGTGAACATATTTAATTCTACAACACGAGCTTTAACAGCTTTGCTTTCGGTCTAGCCAGAATTGGACTAGCCCCGCGCTAAAACAGTTTTAATTTCAAAAACATCGGCAAACGACTGCTTTCAAAAATCGCTGGCCATTCAAAAACTGCGCCAAGACCTCACTTTTACATGCAAAAAAGTCGACTACTCAGCACCTCCCCATTAATACTCCTATGACGCCAAACGCATGCGCCCCTGTTTCATCAACACCATGGCTACCACCGCCATTCGCCTGCGTCACCTCTATACCTTCCTGTCGCCTCACCTCACTGTCGCCAGAATCAGCATCCAAAAGCATGCCAAGAATTGAGGCTCTGCGCCAAGCTTTGAGGCTCTGCGGCACTCCCGTGGCTGCCCCGCACCGACTGTTCAAGAGCTAGGGACACACTATGCATGTTTGCTTGCTCTATTGTTTCTACATGTAGACGCCACTTGCGTTATTGCTTGCGATACCCCATATCCGCGTGTCAACGAGGGCGTTGACGTCTTTCTTCAAAAAGGGGCGATCTGTCACGGGGTGGACTCTGGCATGAGTGTTACCAGGCTGAGCCTCGGTACTTCCATAATAGGACTAGCGCCTTGGCTGGATTCTGGCATATTAGGGCCAAATCCTCCATAGATAATCAACATCTTTCACACCACTATTATTCTTACTACTAAAGTAACCACACCTTGACAAGAGTATTTTATATATTAAATAAATATAGAAGTAAATACGATTTAAAAGCTTTTTATTTATATCGTTTATTTTAATCTATTATTTTATCTAGTTATTAATAGTTATTATCGGCCTATAATATTATATTTATATTAAATATAAGGGGCGGAGCTATAAACCTTATAAACGAAATAAATATTAAGTTTATAAATCGTAAATTACTTAATTTATAATTTAAAGTTTATTAAAGAAAGACGTTAACTTTAGGAAGAAGAAGTTTCGCGTATAACTTTTAATTTAAATAACTCTTATCGTCTAGAATAAAGTAATAATTATACGTCTTTTTATTCTTTTAAAATAAGCGCGTAACCCGCCCGTCGTCCTAAATATCGAAGAATTATATTTAATTTATATCGAGATTAATATTATAGAAAATACGAGTTAAAGTTATCTTAATCCTAAAAATACGTTTAATAAATAAGAGAAAGTAATTTTATTCTTTTTTATAAATAACTAGATATAATCTTCGTCCCTTTTAGTTTAATATACGGATAAATTATATTATAAAGACTCGCCGGGGTAGTACTTCTTTAACCCTTATATAAATATTATTACGAGTTTTAATTAAGGCCGAAGAGGATATACGATTAAAGTATTAACCTATTTAAGTATAGCGGCGACGTAGCGAATCGATTATTAAAGATAAAATCTCGAGTAAATTAAGGCCGGTATTTATTTATAGATTATAACTTTATATATACCTACGACCTTACGATTTATAACTCGGCGATAATAAACTCGTCGAGATAATAAATATAAATATTATTCTTTAAATATTTATTCTACTTTATTTCTTTCTCTTTAACTTAAAGGATATTATATAATCTTTATTATTATTATACCGAGAATTTACGGAGAGCTCGTTATTTATTACTATTAAACTATAGGTTCGAGCGTATATTAAAAGATTTAATATAATATTAATTATATAAAGTTTATAAACTTTACTAAAATAATTATTAATAATTAATATAAACGGTAGTCTACTAGTCTTTCTAATAATTAATATAATTTCGCGATACTCCTTTTATACTTCTTCGTAGATTCGTAACTACTTTTAATAATATTCTTTTTATTAAATATTCGTAATAAGGTAACGGACCTATTTTATTTAATAAGAAGGAAATTTAATAAACTCGACCGTACCCTCGAAATTCTTAATATAAGGTATTAATTTAATTTCGATAGAATTAAGAATTATCTTTATATTATTTATAACCGCCTTTTTTATATCCTTATTTAGATATATATAAACGAGTAGATTTATTATTTTTTAACCGGTATTATCGATTTTATAAAGTATTATATACTTAATAAACGGATTTTAATATTACTACGATTATTTAATTAACCCGATTATAATTATATATTCCTTTAAGGTACGAGTCTATAGAGTCGTAGAAAAACTATATATAAAAAATAAACCTTAATAGTATATTAATTTACGCTTTTAATATAGTTCGGATTTTTTAAAACTATTCTTCGGTAATACCTTTAAAACCTACTCTTCGATCTTTTATTTAATCTCTTAAATAAATTCGGCGGCCTTACCCTCCCTAATTTTAATTTTATAAAACTCGTTTATAAAGATTTATTTTATACGGAAGTTATATTTAAGGTTAATACCCTCGCTATATAATTATTTTAATTTATATCTTGTATAAATAAAAATTATAAATAATTATTATATTTTTTTAACCGAGCTTTATACCTTTATTAAAATTATAATATAATAACTCTATATTTTTATAAATAAATCGCTAAATAGTAACGTAGTAATATATTTTATTAAAATAAATATAAAAGTATCTAAATCTTAGAGTCTTATTATTTATATCGATTTATTTAATTTATTATTTTAATTAATTATTTATAATCTTTATTTATATAATAATAAGGATAATATTTATTTTAGGAAGAAAAAAAGTATCTTTATCTTTATATATATTAGGGTAATCGACGGTTAATAAATCCGTAAAAAAACGGATCTTTCAATTTATTTACGACTTTATTTTATATAAAGAGTATTTATTATAATAAAGAGAGTCTTTAAAATCTTTAAAAATCTTAAACTCTTTAATAAAACGAGAATTATATTTATATACCGCGCTTTAATATTCGAGAATACGGGAGTAAGAAATCATAAACGTCTAGGTCGACTCGGACGTTAATATTATCCGAATTAATAATAATATTAGAAAAGACCTAGAGTTAAGTACGAACCTTATTAAAATTTATATCGTTATTATTAATAACTCCTCCGTAACGGGAAGCCCGCCGCCTTCTTTAAAAAATATTATATAATTAATAAATATTTAATTTAGGGGCTAGTATCTTATTATTTATTATTTTTTACGACTTTAATAATTATATAATATATATATTTATTTATAAACTTATTATCGCTTTTTAGTTAGAATAATTTATTTATAAATATTTATATTATATCCTCTTATTAAGGCCGGTCCTTTTCGTTAATTATAATAAAGTTACGGAGTAAATAAATTATAATCGAATCGAAAGATAAAGGGTAAAGAACTTACCGAGTTTCCCGCTCGTTTTAATTTATCGACGTTATATTTATATCTACGACCCTCGTCGTAGTTATTTTCCCTATATTAATATTATATAAGGACGGGTCCTTAATTTAATATAATTTATTAATAATTAAATTTTTTATTATTTTTTTCTTTTCTTTATTATTTAATTTATAACTTAAAAGGTATTTTAATAAGAATTTAAAATCGCTTAATTAAAGAAAGTATAAGCGGATCCGGTTAATAACGTTTTTAGACGGTAAGAGGTAGTATAAAAAACTTTTTTAACTTTTCGATAAAGAGGTATAAACGCTTTTAGTTTAAGTATTTTCTCTTCGCGCGAGAAGAGTATAAATTCTTATAATATACTAGCCGATTATTATTTTAATATCTTTTATTAATATTAATAATTTAGTTAACTAGTACCTTAATCGTTAAATAAAGTAACTTAATTAACGGAGAGGCCTACGTATAATATAAAAACGGTATTAAAGATTACCGCCTTAATATATATTAACTAGTATATCCTATAGGCCCTCGTTATATTAAATATTTATATATTCGCGATAAATAAAATACTAGAGTTTATTATAGTATAAATTATCTTACTTATCCTAAAAGTACTTCGATATTAAAATATCGATTAATTAATTATAATTAACCCGGAATTATACCGGTCTATTATAGTTTATTATATTATTTTTTACGATATAATTAAATCGAATAAATCGAATCTAATTATCGCGGTTATACGAGATTTTAAAGAGAATCGATTTAGGATTTATAAATATTCGAGGGGGCGAGGGGCGATTTTTTATATAAAGTATATCTTTTAAATAATTATCTTCGGTTCTTTAAATTTTAAAACGCGAGGATTTAAAGAAAGTAATATCTTAATAAAAAAAAATATATAAGATTTTATAATAAAAAGATATATTTTAAAATAAAATATAAAATATAAAAACGACTCCTCGGATTCTTATTTAAGGCTTTAACGGGTTATAGATTTTAATAACTACTTTATTAAATCTTTATATAGGTTATTATATTACCTTATTTCTAAATAAGAGAGTATAATTAAATAAATTAAAATTAAGAATAATATCGTTAATAATTTAACGAAGAGTAAGGTTAATTTTAATATTATATAGATTTCTACTCTAAATACCTATTTCTTGTATTCTCTTCTCTAGTTCTAATCTAACTACGGGGAAGAGTTTCGGTATATAATATAAACTAAACTCGATATTTTTAAGATTTTATTAAAGATTATTTATACTAATTCTAATATAAAAATAAAGATCCGCTAGTATTATAATAAATAGTTTATCTACGGTAGAGAGCGAGGTAGAAATAGATATAATTAATTAAAATAAAATTAAAGAGGGTTAGGAAGTAAGGAGTATAAAATATAATTTATAAATAGAAAAGATAAAATATAATTAATAAATTATAAAAGTATAGGTTAACTCGAGTACCTAAAAAAATATCGATAATTTTATAAATTAAGATTCGTTATAATTCGGGCTAAAGTCTCGACCGAAGTATAATCGAATAAAACTAAATATATTATTTAATCTATAACCGTCGAATAGGGCGGTAGTATAATTAATATTTCGTTATTAATAAAAGAAACCCCCTTCCTATCTTTCTAAAATAATAACGAGCGCGGATTATAATTTATATTTACTATATAATAATTAACTAAACCGAGCTAGATATATAACTAGAGTACGATTTACTAATAAAGATAATAACGCGATTAATAATTTAATTTAGAAGGGTAAGTAAGGAGTCGTAACCGACTAATATATATTAAATAAGATAAATATTAACTTTAACTTTAAATATATAATATACCTAACATTTAACGTTTTATATAAGTATATTAATTTATTACATTACGATTAACCTAGGCGGGTTTAATATTTAAAATAAAGTATTACGTATTTTATATATATACCTTAACGGTAAATAAGATAGGATTTTCGCCTTTTTTATATATTTATAACGTAGCCGTTTTAAATTTATAAATATAATTAACCTCGATATTATTATCGCCGATATAATATATAATCTTATCGGTTAAATTATTATAGACTTTATCTTCGCGGAGGACCTCTTTAAATATTTTAAATTCGATTTTATTTAATATAATATTTATTAGAGACTTCTTCTCCTTTAGGAGTTTAAACGCGAAGAAAAATATATCGATCGTTATTTAGGTCGATTATACGTAGAAACCCGTTTCATTAAAAATAAAAAGGCGCGCTATATAAAAAGAGTTATCGGTAGAAAAAAATAATATAATATACCGTCTATAATTACGATAGTAATTATATATATTATTAATCTTTTTAATTATTCTTAATTTATAGCTCTCGAGTTAGAGTTAAAGTATTTTAAATATAAAAACGGAGAGAAAGATTTTATTTAATTACTTTAATACTTTAATAAATTTAACCTAATTCTTAAAACTCTTTAAAAATATATTTATAATATACTTTTATTCTATCTCTTTCTTTAATACCGTCCGTATTTCCTTATAATATAATTACTTAATTATAAGGCTACGCGAAATAATCGAGATTATTTAATTCTTAAGGTTAACGTTAATATAGAATTTAATAAAAGATAGAGAGGGTAGGGAGGAGATAGTAATAACAAGATCGCGAAGGTCTTCTATAATATAAATAAAGATATAAATTATTAAGTATTAATAAGTATATTAATAATAATAAAGAGGATACTATAAATAAAAATATCGACGTTAATATATAAGAAATAATAATAATATCTAGGTAGGTACTACCTTAAATATTCTATTAAATCTACTAGATAATATTAATATAAACGTAATTAACGAAGGTCGAGTCGGACGTTAAATTATATCCGATTCGGATAACTAAATAATATTAATATATTATTAACTCGTCCGAATCGGATAAATATCTTTAGTTTATAAAAAGTACGAAAAGATACTAGTAAATATTTATTATATATACTAACTATTTAATAAGGACTATTAATAAGAGCTCTTTACCGACGATAAATATAAATATAATATAACTTTATATTTTATCGATTTAGACCTCGTCGTTAAGAGAGTATTAGGATATTAATTATATTAGAATAATCTACTATTTAATATATGAGGGTAATATACGATATAAACGCTCTATTTAAAAGTTTAGTATTATATTAAATAACGGAGGTATTATAAGAATAATATCTTTACTAGATATTAATCGGTATAGGCTAGAATATCTAGTTAGGGTAATATAAATAAAAAGGTAATATTATTAATTATATCGTTTATTTTAATTTAAACCTAGGTAAAGCTCGTTAAGTCTATAATTATAAAAGAGTAATAAAGAACTTTTATTTATAGTTTAGAGAAAAGTTATATAAAGTCTTTAACTCGCCGATAATAAGAAAAAGCCCTTATAGTAACGCCTCTTTATTCGATTATTAGTATTAATCGGATTTTCCTATCGTTTTTCCCGTTATTAAATACGTTTATTTCCTTATTTTATTATCTCTTATTTATTTATTTAATATTATCTAGTCTAAATAATTCTTATCTTTTAAAATAAAATAGTAGTTATATATTTTCTTATTTTTTAAAAGTAAGCGCGTAATCCGCCCGTTATATTAAATATCGAAGAATTATATTTAATCCGTATTAAGATTAATATTATAGAAGGTACGAGTTAGAGTTACTCTAGTCCCGAAAATATATTTAATAAATAAGAGAAAACGAATCTTATCTCTTTTTATAAATAACTAGATATATTCTTTATCCCGTTTAATTTAATCTACGGATAAATTATATTATAAAGACTCGCGGGGGTAGTATTTCTCTAGCTATTATATAAACGTTAATATAAGTTTTATATTAAATATTATCCAATAGGTCTAAACTTATATATAATACGACGTAGATAACGATGGGTAAATTAATAAAGATAATTAGTCTTTTTAGTTTACTATAAATATCCTAGCCGAGTAGATTAATTAGTTTTTTCAATATTAATAATTTAGGCGTATCCTTAGTAAAGTAATTAAGATAATAAATATAAATACTATTTTATAAATATTTATTCTAGTCCTTTTATTTTCCCTCTAACTCTAGGAACTTTATATAAAGTCTATTATTATTATATTTAGGATCTACGAAGAGCTCCTTATCCGTTAATATTAGATTTTTAATTCGAGTAAATATTAAAAGGTTTAGTATAACTCCCACGGCGCGAAGCTTATAGGCCTTTTTAAAATAATTATTAATAATTGTTATAAATATTTCTTTACCCGCTATTATAATGTACGTTATAAATCTTTAATACTTTTTTTATACCTCTTTATTAATTCGTAACTTTTTTTTATAAAGTTCTTCTCGTTAAACTTCCGTAATAAAGTAATAGATTTATTTTATTTTATAAGGGGGAAGTTTAATAAACTCGGTTATACCCTCGAAATTCTTAATAAAAAGTATTCGTTTAATTTCGATAAAATTAAGAATTATTTTTATTCTATTTATAATTACCTTTTTTATATCCTTATCTAGGTATATATAAACGAGTAGGTTCGCTATCTTTTAACCGATATCCTCGATTTTATAAAATATTATATATTTAATAAACGAATTTTAAGGTTACTACGGTTATTTAATTAACCCGATTATAATCGCGTAGTCCTTTAAGGTATAAATTTATAAAGTTATTAAAAAACCTTATATAAAAAGTAAACTCTATTAATATTTATATTTATATATCTTATCTAGTTCGGCTTTTTTAAGATTATCTTTAAGGAATTTCGTTAGAACCCGCTCTTTAATATCTTATTTAATTTTTCGGATAAATCTAACGGCGGTACCCGTCTTAATCTTTACTTTATAAAATTCGTTTATAAAGATTTATCTTATACGGAAATTATATTTAAGGTTAGTATCTAGTCGATTTAAAATCTTCTTAACTTATATATCGTATAAAGCGGGGTTATATATAAATAGGATTCTTTCTTAACTAGGTTTTATAGTTCCGTCCGATTTATAATATAATAGTTTAATATTTTCGGGGGTAAATCGCTAAGTATTAATATTAGGATATTTTTTTTAGCCTAGGCGTAGAAGTATTAAAATCTTAGACTCTTATCGTCCGTATCGATTTATTTAATTTATTCTTTTAATTAATTCTCTACTACCTTCGTTAGGATAACGATTAAAGTAATATCTTATATAAGATAAATAATAGTATCTTTATATTTATATATATAAGGGTAACGGATATTTAGTCGACCCGTAAAAAAGTAAATATCGCCGTCGGTTTATAATTATAACTTATATAAAAAGAGATATTTATTATAATAAACGGATTCTTTAAATTCTTCGAGATCCCGAAATTTCTTCTAAATATTAAAGTAATAATAATATAGATTAAATTAATATTCGGTAATAAAGTTAAGGAAAATATTAAATATCTAGGTCGAGTCGGATATTAATATAATTTAATTTAATAATATTATTAGAAGAGACCTAAAGTTAAGAATAAACTTTATTAAATTTTAGATTATTACCGTTAATAGCCTCTTTATAATAACTAGCCCGCCGCCTTCTTTAAATAATATCGTAGAATTAATAAATATATAATTTAGGAGGTATTATCTTACTATTTATTATTTTCTACGGCTTTAACCCTCGTATAGTATATATATTATAGATAGACTTATTATTAGGTTTTAGCTAGAATAATTACTTTATAAATATTTATATTCTATTATCCTATTAAAGTCGGTCCTCTTTATTAATTATAGTAAGACTATAGAGTAAATAAATTACGGGCGAATCGAAAAATAAAGGGTAAAGAATTTATAAAGTTTCCCGCTCGTTTATATTTATAAATATTATATTTACCTCGGCGACCCTCGCCGAGGTTATTTTCCCTATATTAATATTATATAAAGACGGGTCTTTTATTTAATATAATTAATTAATAATTAAACCTTCCGGCGCCTTTTCTTTCTTTTTATTATTATCGGATAATATCTCGATAAGGGTTTTAATTCGCTTAATAAAAAAGGGCGGGGGCGGATTCGTTTAACGAGGTTACTAGATAATAAGAGATAATATAAAAGACTTTTTTAAATATTTAATAAAAGCGGAAGACTTCTTTAATTAAGTCTTTTCTCTTCGTAGGAGAGGACTATAATATTCTTAAATATATTAACCGATTATAAACCCGGTACCTTTTATTAATACTAGTAATTCTATTAACTAATATCTTAATCGTTATATAGGATAACTTAATTTACGGAGAGGCCTATATATAATATAAAGGAATTATTTAAAACTACCGCTTTATTATATACTAGCTAGTATATCTTATAGGTCCTCGTTATAATTAATATTTATATATTCGCTAAAAGTAGAATACTAGAGTTTATTATAGCGTAGATTATCTTATTTATCCTAGAAGCGCTTTATTATTAAGACGTCGATTGATTTAATATAGTTAACCCGGAACTATACCGGTTTATTATTATTCTCTATATTATCTTTTAAGATAATATTTAATCGAATAAATCGGATTTAATTATTACGGTTATACGAGATTTTAAAGAGAATCGTTATAGGATCTCTAGATATTTAAGGGGGCGAGGTATAATTTCTTATATAAAATTTACCTTTAAAATAATCGTCTTCGGTCCTTTTAATTTTAGAATATAGGGATTTATATAACTCCTCGGATTCTCGTTTAAATTAACGGCTTATAGCTTTAATAATATTTTCGTTAATTAAATATAAAAACTACCGTATCCCCTTATCTCTAAATAAGGGAGAATAATTAAATAAATTAAAATTTATAATAATAATATTTATAATTTAACGACGAGTAACCTTAATTTTATTATTATAAAAGGTTTTATTTAATATTCCTACGTCTCGTATTCTCCTCTCTAATTTTATTCTAACTACGGCGAAGAGTTTCGGTATATATTATAAACCGAGCTCGATATTCTTAATATTTTATCGGAGATTATTTAAACCGATATTAATATAGAAGTTAAGAATTAATAATACTACGGTAGGTAGTCTATCTATATTAAAAAGCGAGGTAGAAATAAATATTATTAATAAGAATTAAAATAAAAAGGGTAAAGTATAGTTAATAAATAAAGATAATAAGATATAATTAATAAATAAGGGGGGCGAAAAGATAGATAAAGGGTACGAGTCGACTTTTAATAAATAAAATAAATAAACGCGTTATTTATTTTATAACTAGTAGCGCTAAAACGATAATATTAAGCTCGTCGAAATTTAATACTAATATTTATAAGATCCTATTTATTATAATATTAAAATATAATAAAATAGAAGATCCTAGGTTTAAATAAAAATAAAGAGGGCGAGGAATAATAGAATAATAATAACTAAAAACGGATATTAAAATAATATTAAATTCGCGTATTAAATATAAATTAATAGTATATATAACTAAATATTTATTAGAGCGGAATTATATTCGATCGGGTAGTTAATAAAGTTATTATTATATTTAGACTATTATAGAATTACTATTAAGAGTTAATACTTTTATTTCTATAAATTCTTAAATCTTAAAAGTAACCGGATAATAAAAAACGTCCGAGTCGATTAAGACTACACTTAGTATACTATAAAGGGAGGTATAACGGGAGAAATAAATAAAATAAATAATACGAAAGACCGTTTACTTCTAACTAAATACTATATTATCGGAATACTTATATAGGTCTATACTCTAGTATTATTAATAATTTATAGTTATTATTAAATAAAGTAATAAACTTAGGCCATAATTATTTCTTAATTAATATCGTATTATACTCTAGATTAAAAGCGGTAGAGTTTACCTACGATCGAGAATATTATAGTTATTAAGTATAATCGCTAGGGATACGATAAGCTAGTATATCGTATCCTTATTAAACGGAGGAATCTTTATATTAACGGGTAATTATCCCGTTTTAATAATAAATATATTTTATAAAAGATCCGATAAAAGGGTAAAGGGATAACGTAAAGGCCTCTATAAATTTAATATTAAAAAATAACTCTCGTATATTTATTAATTAATATATATAGACTTTTAGAAAGATCCCCTTCCTTAACTTTAATATTTAATATATAGATTTAATCTAGCCTTTTTCTCGTTTAAATAAATAGAATAATATATACGACTTCTTTTTATACTCTTTTATATATTAAATTAAATAATATTCTTATAATATTAATATTTTATTATTATAATTATACTAGTTAATTATTATACCTAGTATTAAGAATTTATCTTTAAGACTTTATAAGGTTTCCTCGATATTCTAAAGATTAAATCCTACCTTCGAAGTTTAATATACCTAATATACGAATAACCTAATATACTACGTAGTTCGTATATATCTCGGATAATTAACGAGTAATATTAGAATTACCTAGATCCTAATTATATAAGGACTCTAAATTAATCGATATTTTACTTTATTAATAGGTTTACTAGGAAAAGGGAATTTAAATTATATTATTACTAGGACGAATAAATCGATAGTATCGATACTATAAAAAATAATATCTTAATAGTAGTAATCTTTCTAGGTATTTATTATAATATAAAGGCCGATTTAATAACTTTAATTAAACGCGTAGGAAACGGACGTATTTTTATAAAAATCCTATAAAGCCTTTAACTTATATAAACGAAAAGAATAAAGACGATATTAATAATAAAGGTCGCTGTTACGGGGTAGACTCTAGTATAGTATTATTAAACTAAGCCTCGGTACTTCTATATTAGGACTAGCGCCTTAACTAGATTCTAGTATATTAGGGCCAAATCCTCTATAGATAATTAATATCTTTTACTAAACTAATAAAACTATATATTCTATATATACACCTTGATAAATAATAGTAACGGTTTATACCGATTACTTTATCTATTAAGACGCTTTTATATACCTTATTTAATTAGTAACCTAACGGTTTTATTTACTTTAATACGAGAAAACGCCTACCTACTTTAGATTAGTACCTATACGGTCCCTTTATATCCGATAGACTCTAGAAACGACCCTTTTAATAGACCTATCGTTACTATTATTATATTAGGTAACTCTAACTATAGTACTCGCTCCTAGAAGAATTTAAATACCGAGTAGTAAAAGTTAATACCGCTTTAAGAAAATATACCTCCTCGTAACCCTGATCCGGGTTTTATATTAAGTTTTATCGTAGAGTAAGCTATATTATTAGTAGTAATAATTACTACTATTATTAGCCAAGCTATAAAATAAGTATTAACCGATTTTATTAATTAATAGTAATACTAGCTAGAAGAGTATACTCTAGACGATAACGTCGAGCTTCCTAACCTCTTATAATTTACTATTAAAGACGATAAACTAAAGGTTAAAGACGTTAATTTTTTTAACCCTTAATATAAGCCTAGAAATAACGCCCTAGTTCTAAATACCGGCAAGTATATATACTACTAAAACGTTTACGTTTTTATAGATAAACTTAAGGATATAGTAGATATAAAGCCTAATACCTACGCTGTTTTTAAAAACCTTATTCCCGCGTGCCTTCGTAATTTAGCCTTAATATAGTATTTAGTCGAGTTAATAAAACTTAAAAAAAAACTCCTATATAATATTATATCCGATCTATAATAATAATATACTACCTTTATCGATCGATTTAAAATTAGAACTTTAGTAGTTATAATTAAGATCGCTACCCTTATATATATACCCTAGGATATTCGAAAGGGCATTTATCCTCGTATATTTATTTAAAATATACTATATCTCGCTAAATTTATAAATATTACCTTAATATATTCCTAGCTTTTAACCGTTTAGAACGTATTTTATATAAATATATATCGGGATATCCCTAAACTAAAAGTAATAATAATATTAGATTAATTCCTTAAAGACGTAGATAATAAGGTATTAATTTAGGAGGACTTTTCCTCTCGCGGCTTTATATTACTTTAAAAGCTACCTTACTTTTAACTTTAATAATAGTAACTTTATTAATAGGACAATTAGAAATTACTCGATAATAAACCCTATAAGCCCTTTAAAGATAAATTTAATAAACCGTTTAGTAGTAAATTATTCGATAAAAAGCTATTTAATAATTACTACGCTACGCTATATTAAAATACCGTCTATACCGTTACACTATATTAGTATACCGCCTATAACGGCGTACTAGAAGAAGACGAAGGTAATAATATTAATAATCTAGAGTATAATATTTATTAGGTCATAATTAAAGACTAAATATAAAAACTAGCCGAATCTAGACTAGTACCGCGCTAAAATAGTTTTTACTTCGAAAATACCGGTAAATAACTACTTTCAAAACTCGCTAGCTATTCAAAAACTACGCTAAGGCTATAAATTTACACTAAGACCTCACTTTTATATACGAAAAAAATCGACTATTTAATACCTCCCTATTAATACTCCTATAACGTTAAACGTATACGCCTCTATTTTATTAATATTATAGTTACTACTATTATTTATTTATATTACCTTTATACCTTCCTATCGCCTTATTTTATTATCGCTAGAATTAATATCTAAAAGTATACTAAAAAAATCCTTAAGGCTCTACGCTAAGTTTTAAGATTTTATAATATTCCCGCGGTTACCCCGTACCGACTATTTAAGAGTTAGGGATATACTATATATATTTATTTACTTTATTAGTTCTATATATAGACGCTATTTACGTTATTACTTACAATACCCTATATTAATATATTAACGAGAGCGTTAACTTCTTTCTTTTAAAAGGGGCGTTCTATTACGGGGTAGACTCTAGTATAATATTACTAAACTAAACCTCGGTACTTCTATATTAGGACTAGCGTCTTAACTAGATTCTAGTATATTAGGGCCAAATCCTCTATAGATAATTAACATCTTTTACTAAACTAATAAAACTATATATTCTATATATATATCTTGACAGTCGCTTTTAAATTAAAGGTATAAATATTTCTTAAAAGAATAATACGTATTAAATAATTATATAAATACCGATATTTTAGAATAAGTATTTTAAAACGCGGAGGATTATAAGATATATTATTCTTAGGACGTATTAATTTAAATAGTGGAATAAATAACCTTTATAACGGCTTCGGGCGGTATTAATATAATATTATTTTTAATAATTATATCGGTAGAATAATACTTATTAGAGCGAGGTACGGGGAGGTTAATAATAAAAAAAATATACTAGGTTTAAAGTCTCTATCCGAGTAATTATTTAAATCGGGTATAAATTACTATCCCTTCGGATTAAAAATAATCTATATAATAACCGAGTAGATATATATCGCGCGACTCTTTAATAATTCTATAAATAAGTTCTTTAAAGACCGTCGATTAAGACTTTTCTACGGATACTATAACTTCGATAATACCTTATTATTAAAAGTTAAATTATTTAATATAAAATATAGTAATATTAATAGAGACTAGGTCCGGTAAACTTTTTAGATTTATATAAATAAATTTAATAACGAGCCTAGAATATATTCTATTCTTTACTTCGATATAATATCTATTATAAAAGCGTTATTAGGATATATATTATTTAATTCGAGTCTTAACTATATACCGATACGCTAGCGAAATATTAATAAAGATTTTATTATTAATAAGATATATATAGCCGGTTAATAGTAAGAGATATAAGATAAATTATTTAATAACTCGACCGTCGTACCGGTAATAATAAAATCGGATAAGATTTATTTATTTCGAATATACGGAGATTAGTAGGCCTAGCCGATCTATATTATTATTAATAACTTCGAACGGAGTATATAACGAATAGGGACTCGGTTAAGGATAATATTACTAGACCTAATATTAATAATCTATAATAAAACGAAAACCGAAGTATATTATTATACTTTAGGGTTTATAGTAGAGGGTAAATTAATCGTAATTATAATTATTATTTATTTACATTAACGGCGTAATTTTAAAATACTTAAGGAGTACGTTTAGAAGGAGATTTATATTATATATATAAACGGATTAATTCGACGATATTATCTAATCTTAACTTCTATACCTAGTAATTATAAAGAATAAGTTTTAATTACCTTTATTAAAAGTAATAAATATTATCTAATATATTTAATACCGCCGAATAAGCGCGAGCGATTATACTTTAAAGTCCTATATTCTTTAAGAATACCGGAGTAATATATAGAATAATTATATATTTAAAAAACCTACGATAAGGATATACCTAAATAATTATCGGATATAATAATATATAATCGCCGTAATTTCGCGGAAAGTTATTTCGCGGTTAATATCTTCGGGATCTAAATATTTAATATATTATATATTTTAATAATAAAGAGGTTAATAAACTACCTTTTAAATTAATAAATTTAATATATTAAAGAGGGTAGAATAAAAGAAGAAATAAAAACTTTATTTAATAATCGATTTCGAGCCGTATTTAAATATATTAATTTAAAGCGTTTCCTAAATTTTAATAAAATTAGTTAATAAACGGGGGAGGAGAGTAAATAACTTTTACGAGTAATTATACCCGTATTTACCTCTCTATTATTAGAAAAGGTACCCGAAATATTATATATAAAACGAGCGATTATTAACTTTATTATATTTATAAATTATCGTTCGTATAACGAAGAAACGCTTAAATATATAGATATAATATTAAATAAAATTAATTTATTAAAAGAAGTCTTTAGGAAGTATAAATCGATCGATAAAAAAACGGGCGAGTTATATTTTGATTTCCTTAAATTCTACGTCTTTATTTATATAATATTTATAATTAAATAATACGGTCTACCGGACTTTTATAATATTTAAATAATAAAAAGAATATACCTAATATTATTAAAAAACTATTATAAACGAACGAATAAATATAACGATTATTAGGAGTAAATAATAAAATATAATACTCGCTATATTAAAATTATTATTATAAAGGATAATTTAGAGTATTGGGAGATAAAGATTATATTACCTAGTTAAAAGAGAAAGTAAAAAGAAAAGAAAGTTATAAAGGCCGGGGTTCTTTTAGACCTCGATAAATTAAATTAATAAACGAACGTAAATAAAGACGTTATTTTACGGTAAATCTATAAATACGATACTCGTTATTAACGTATAATATTAAATATAACGAAGATACTTAACTTAAAGGGCTTTCTCGAAGGTCTAGTTATATTTATTAAAGCGAATCGAGTAAAGGCGTTTATATAGGGCTTAATAATACCGAATACCGAAATTAATAAACGGGAGGTAGATTATAGTTAGGTTAATAATTACTTAATTTATATCTTTAAAAATATAATATATTAAAAAATATTAAGGAAGGACTCTTCTAATCCGAGCCGCCTTTATAAAGATATAATAATTTATAGATTAAATATAAAGCTATACTATTATAATTAACGTAGGGATAATATATAAATACGCGAATAAAAATCGGTCGAAACGAATCCTATTATTATATAAAAAGGAAGGTTAATAAATAAGGTATAAATTATTATAAAAATAAAGAATTTAGGCTAGAGGGATTAAAAGTAACGATTTACTCGTTTATAAAATACCTTTATAAAAATCTTTAATTATTAATATTTAGGGTAGGTTTAAGAGTTTTATAAAATAATAAAAATAGAAAAAGTATATTTATCGTATGTTTTTAACCCTAAAATATTAGGTAATCGGCGGTTCTACGGATTACCGAATATCGAGCGAAATATTTATCTTATACCTATAACGATAAAGGGAAGAGACTTCTTCTATATTAATTTAATTATCGATTAAAATTAATATAATATTATTTATAACCCTAAATTTTTTACGAAGAGGTAAAGGGTAACCGAGGAAATTTATACCTAAGTTATAAATAAAGAATATATATATAAATTAAATATAAAGTAATAAAAAAGTTATAAATATTAATATTATAAGGAAAAAGAATTTTTACTAGTCGTTATAATAAGAAATATATAAGGATAAAGACTTAATAAAGTAATTTAAAGAACGAAATCCGAGTTAAATTATATCGTTATTTAATTTAGATATTAAATCGCTTATATTATTATCTAATTTAAATACTAAATCGTTTATATTATTATCCGACTCGGATAATAAATTACCTAAATCGGGTTCGGGGATAAAATCGAAGAAACGAATCGAGGGTATTATTACTTTATTATAATCGAAGATATTAAATCCTAAATAACCGGGGTAATAATACGAGTACGGGTATTACCTCCTAAACTAATAATATATTAAAACCGGGTATTTTAGGGATTATAAATACGAGTTTTATAAAGAAAAAAAAGCGTAGAGAGTTTATATTCGGGAATACTACGAGTAGGAGCGGGATCGCTATACGGATTAATATAATTAACTCGTTATCGAGGAAGGATAATACGTAAGGAGATAAAGATAATAACGAATAATAAAGTATAAATACGAATATATAGAATAAAGATAGTATTATATAGAGGATTAAAAAGGAGGAGTTTATTATAATAACTTAACCTAGGGAGTTAAAGGGTAAAAGGGATATTATAGAGTATATCGGTAAGTCCGGAAAAATAGTTCTGTAAAATCGCTACTTAATCGGTATAAAATACGTATTTTGCAGCCTTGGTAAATCTTAGCGCCAAGATTTTTAAGTTAAAGTTAAGGTCTGCGCGGGAGCGCTAAACTTAATCCTAAAAGTAACTTTATAGCCCTATAGGGTAGCGCTAGTAAAAATCTAATTAAAAATTCGGAATCTAGGCTAAAAACAGATTTAGTAAGATATTTATATTCCTATATAGGGGCCCTAGTCTAGATACTTTTAAAAGTTAAAGTCAAAAAAAAAAGCTGCTAAATCGGTGTAATATCGGTGTATTCTCGGTACATAATGCGCTTAGAATACGGGACATGAGCAGATACGCATTTCTAGCATTTTGTATAATTTTGGTACAAAATGCGCAAAAATCGGGGTTTCCGGATTTACCGATATAAATATACTATTTAAAGCGTAGGAAATAATATTAATAATTATTTATAACTCTAACTACGATTTAATTATATTCGTTTATATCGGCCTAGAAATTAAGAGTTTCGGTATATATAAAGAATTATTATTTAAAGCCTCGATATTCTTTAGAGATATTTTTTTCGGTAAATATAAACCCGAAATAAAAACTAAATCCGAAGACGTCGTCGAAATTATATTATACGATAATAGCTCGAAGGTAATTACCCTTTTTAATAAAAACTTATTAATTTTTAAATAGTTTAATAATTAAGGGTAAATATCTTTATTATATTTCCCTCTCCTATTAAAGTACTCCGATAAAAAGATCTTCCCCCGAATAAAATTTTAAATAAATAAATAGTAAAGAAGGGGGGTAATTATATAAATAAAAGATTATTTATTTATTTTTTATCTTTTTACCTTTACCTTTTTATATTATTATATTATTATATTATTTAATTAATTATAATATAAATAAAGTTTATATATTACTATATACCTTTATTAAAGTTATAGTAGATATTATTTAATAAATTAAACTAGTTTTTAACCCCCCTCCTATATTTTTAATTAATTATAATTATTATAATTTCGTTAACTTTAAACTAGAAGTTACCTTTAAGAAATATATTTACACCGAATAAAACGAATAAGGAATCGAAGAAATTCGAATACTTTAAGCCTAACTTCGTTATCTAATAACGAATATAATACTACTATTTATTTATAATAGGGTTAGACTCTGTATCGCCGAATTCTATTATATTTTTATTAATATCTTACTACGTACCGTCTACGCTATACTCTTCGACGTAATTATTTATAGCGTTTATACCGTTAGAGATTAATATTAATAAGTTAATAACTTCCTAAATTTCTAGTATTAATATATTTATAATATCTTCTAATAAGTAGAAAATAAATAGGTCTTTTTAATCTTCGTTATTTATAGGATTAAAAATAAGAAGGGAGGCTACGTCGAAAGGGTTATTTTTTTCGGAAATTATTATAATCGAGGCGCCCTAAAATTCGGGTAATTTATTTACTCCGTAACGATAATAAGTTTTATATTATTAAATATATATTATTTCTACCCCGAATATCCTCCTATCGATCTTTATTTTACTTTTTTTAATATTTTTATTTATTTATATTCGTTATACCGGAGGCCTTAACTTATATATACTCGTATTTTTTTAAATCTTTAAATTATTTATTATTATTTTATTTTAATATAACGATCTCTTTATAGTAGTTTTTATCCTCGAGATATTTTCTAATATCTAGAACTTTACCTCTAAACTAAATATTCTTCGATATTCTTCGATATTTATAACCCCCCCGATAAGGTAAATAGCCTTAAATTAAAATATTAATAATAATCGTATATTCTCTTTATTATTTATAATAACGTTAATAATCTCCTTTTTAATCTTTTATATCTCGATAAATTTAACGTCTACGGGCTTATTTAATTATAAATTATATAATATACGTCTCCTCCGTCTAGTTAATATAAAAGATATAGTAGAAAACTAAAGTTATTAATATAAATTTAAAATTAAATACTAGGGGAGTACTAGTATATATAATTAAATTATTATTAAAATATTATACTTTTTAGGAGCCTTTAGTAAAAATAATCTTAGAAGAATATAATAATACCGGGAGCTAGTAAAGAACCTTATATAACTAAGCGACGAGTATTAAAAAGGAATATAATTACTTAAATAAAAAATAATTTATATACTTTTTATCTTTCTCCCTCTACCTATTTACGTTATAGTATTACTCGTTATATTTAATTATAATATAACTAGATTATTTATACTACTACCTACGTTTATAATACGATAGTATCCTCGTTATTTAATAATAAATATAGAGCGCCTCGGAGATCTAGTTAAATTATTTACTCTATAATAATAACGAGCCTTATTTTATTAAATATATAATACTCTAGTACTAAATATTTTTTTATTAATCTTTATTTTATTTATTTTAATTTATTTATTTCCTCGGATTCGTTTTTTTTAAAACCTTTACTTTCTTACTTCTTTATAAATTATATATTATATTAATTATTATCTCGTACCTTTTAATAATTATTAAATTATATTTATCTATATACGTCTTCGAATAGGAGAAATTAATTTATAGTTTTAGGTTTAATTAAGCTCCCTAAATTTAGATAGAATAAAAGTAATTAATCTATATTTATAATAACTAAAGACCTTAAAGGCCGGCTCGTATCTTTAAAAATAAGTTAAAGATTTTAGTAGAAACCTATTTAATTAATTTTATACGAAATCTTATAAAAGAATATATTTAAATAAAGGATTATATTAATTTTTTTATTTTTATATTAATTAACGATCCTATTAATTCGAGCGCCTTTAATTTAATAAAGAAGGTTAAAATAAAGGGAAGAATAATCGGCGGTTTAATAAAGCCCGATTAAATATAAAAGAGCGAGTCTCTTTAGTAATAAATTTAAATATTTAATAATAAATACTAAATTTATAACTTCGGGTATTATTTTATTAAAAATAATCCGGATATTTAAATTAACTACGTTATAATAAAGAGAGAGGAAGATATCTTCTTTAATTTAAATAAGCCTTATACTACTACGCTCGGTATTTATAATAAATACTTTAATACCCTTTTATTATAATCGGCGCTCTCTAAATATTTAACCGCCCGTATTCGGAAAAAATAAACGAGTCTTATTTATTATTATTTAAGGATATTTATTAATATCCGTCTAGCCTCCTACGTATTATTAATAAGGTTTAATAAAAAGCGGATAATATCGACGTTAGATTAAAGGAGTTATTAGAGCCGTTAGATAAAAACCTTCTAATAATTATTATACGAGAAATAATAAGATTTAAATAATAGATTAAGAAATATATTAAGGGGGGTATTTAAACTAATATTTTTTAAAAGAAATAAAATAAATAAGCTTTCTAATTTCATAAGATTTTAATTAATTCGCGATTAATTTTTAGATTACTAAATCCGCTAATATTTAATTAATCTCGTAGTATATTAACTAGCGAGTTTATAATTATATTTAATCCTTTAATTTAGAAGAATATTATTATTTTTAAATTTAATTCCGAATTTAATATTAATATTAATAATAAATTAAGCCCTATATTATCTAAGAGGAAAAGATTATACGAATCGATATTATTTATATTAAATAAGTTTTTAAGAATCGTTCTTTATTCGAATAATTATATTATATCCTCTAAATACTTTAATTTTAACGAGGTATATAATATTATTTAAAATACATATATTAAACTTCCGGGGCGAATTTATCCTAATATTATAAAGAGAATTAAATCTTTTAATAAATATAGAAAGTTTTTAAAAATCGTTAAAGCCTAGATTAAATATAAAAAGGAAAATCCGTCGATTAATTTAGGATATATTTATATTTAGACTTCGTTACTTAAATTTATTTAATACTAAAAGACCTTAAAGATCCTATATATAAAAAAAATAATCGAATATTAAACCGGGATCTTTATTAAAGCGACTTCAAAGAATAAAGTTATAGGGGTATATATTTAAAATAAAGATAATATTATAAAAAGAGTTAAGATTAAGCCTAAAATAATATTATAAAGAAAATTAAAATTAAGGAGGGTAAGATTATTACCGAGCTTAAAATAATATTATAAAGAAAATTAAAACCGAGGAGGGTAAAATTACTACCGAGCCTAAAATAATATTATAAAGAAGATTAAAATTAAAGAGGGTAAGGTTATTACCGAGCCTAAAATAATATTATAAAGAGGATTAAAATTAACAAGGGTAAAATTATTACCGAGTTTTAAAACTTAAAATATAAAAAAGAAATCGTAAAGTAAATATTTTATTATATTATTAAAGCTAAGACCTTAAATAAAAAGGAAATTAATAATAAAATTATACCCTCTCTTAAAAAGAAAGACGTTATTTATAAACTTAAAGATATTCTAGCTACCGAAATTATATCTACCGATATTATTATTTCTTTCTCTCCGATAATAGCTTTAGAGTTATACTTATTCTACTCGATAAATATAAAAGCCCGAAGATATTCTAGCTACCGAAGTTATATTTATTAATAATATTATTTCTTTCTCTCCGACGATAACCTTAGAGCCGTACCCGTTCTATTTAATTAATATAATAATATTAATAGTTTCTTTAACTAGGCTCTAAGGGCTTAAAGATTTTTAAATAACTCGGATAATATTAATAATCTAACGGGTATCCCGGCTATAATAAATAATATTTAATAACTAATTATTATAATATAAAGACTAGTAGATATATTCGGCTATATACTAAACGAAATTATAAAGACGAAGAGTAGTAAAACTAATAATTTAATAAAAATTAAAAATCCGGTTCTAAATAAGGCGAATATAGCCTTAACTTAATTATATAAAATAATATCTTCGCTTAATTATATATCTACCGCCTAAACAAAAGTTTAAGTTTATAGATATAAATCGACGTTACTTCCTCTTTACTAAATTATAGTTACGAAGATAATAATTATTATTAATATTATTAAAATAGGAGTTAAATCTAAAGGACGTTAATTATAGGAGTATAATATAAATAATAATAATTTTAAATTTATTATAAAGTATATCGAAGCGAAGACTAGCGCGGTATTTATTATTAAATATTATAAATTAAAGGCCTTAGCTTTCGTAATTAAATTATTTACTTTTAAGATATTTATTAACGGGGTTTATATTAATAGTATTTTAATATAAAAAGAAGGAGACCGACTAAAATCCCGTTTAAAAAGGGATTACCGAATAAATATCGCGGTAGATAATAACGATATATTCTTAATAGAGGCTATATCTATAGGTTTAATATTATAAAGATAAGATATTACTCGCTTTACGAGTTCTTTAATTTAAGATTTATTTATTTTATTAATAATATTAATAAACTAAATATTTATAACGTTTATAAATAGAAATTCTAGGATATCCTACCGTTATTCGAGTCGAATAAAATAACTATCCGAGTCGGGTATAATAATTATTTAAGTCGGATATAATAGATATCCGAATCGGATAAAAATTATACGAAAATACCTTATAACGAAAAATCCTATAACTTTTTATAATTATCGTCCGCTTTTAGAGTATTCTAGATAATTTATAAAATAATCTAAAAACGAAGATATAAAAGTTTTAAACGTTATTATTAGCGAGAATACTAAATTATATTTAGGCGGTTATAAACTCTTTATTTATAAGATTAAACTATTTATTACCGTCTAACCTACTAATTATATTATTAATATTATCGACGTTTTCTTCGCTACTATCTTTTTTATTAATAATATTATTATAACTAGAATAAATATTATTAATAATAATAGGGGTAAGATAATTAAAAGGAGAAGTTTTATTAATATTATACGAAGGTTAAATATATCTCGCGTAAATACTCTAAACTAGGTACTAGTAGAGGCGGTAGAGGTTAAAGTATAAATATAGGCGACGGTAACTCTAACGGATATAAAGGAAAAAATAATTACGATAAAGTAATCTATAGTTAATATTAATAGTAAATATTAGATATTAAATAATAATTAAACTTAAAGTTTAATAATAGGTATATTATACTAGTAAAGATTAATATATAGTTAATTTATTAAACGTACTTCGAGTATATTATTAATAAATTAGATATACTATCGGGGCTAATAGTATACTATCTATAAATAATAAATACTAACTATACTAGGAGTATAGTATCGGTAAATAAAAGTTACTAAATTTATTAATAAGTTATTAATAATAACCCCGAGTTATTAAATCTATTAATAGGATACTATTTAAACTCCTAATTTACTAAACCTACTAATAGGACACTACTAGCCTTATCCGTAACTTAAGGCTACTAGTAGGACGCTACTAACCCTATCCGCGCGGTCGGTAACTAGAGTTTTAGTAGGAGTTTTTGAGATTTACCGATATAGAATAAATTAAAACTCGAAGAGATTAAATTCTTCGACCCTAAAAATAATAAAAAGGATAACCTATTTACTTTAAAAAGGTATATTATATATAAGAATATTTTCGATTTTAAGGATCGCGTTAACGATATAATTAAATAATACGGCGAAGAGGAGGTATAAAAGTTTTTATTTTTATATATTAAAAAAATAACCCTTAAGTAGTTCTCGAATAAATTAAATATTAATATTAAGGTATTAATACGTACCTTCGCTAGCCCTAAATAAATAGGTTATTTTATTAAATAATTTAAAATAAAAACGCTAGAAATTATATATAAACTTCGTTTTAATAAATATAAATTCGTTTAAATACGTATTAATAAGACGCCTAGGTAGTATATAAATAAAATATTTAATTTAACTAGGGCCGCCGATATTCCTAGTATATATTAATAAATATTTATAATTTATAATTATATTAACTCTAATTTCAAGTTTTTTATTAATCCGTTTAAACCTAGCGTCCTATTAAATAAGTTCTTTAATTTATTTAATACTAAGGAAGAAGCCTAGCTAGGAATAATACGAAGTAATAAAATAATTAAACCTCTACCGCCTTTTAAGCTAGAGGGTTTACGATAAGATTAGTAGAATTATTAATAATTTAACCGGTTCCGGTTATAATAGAACTAGTTACTTTAAGCTACTTTTTATTAATTTATTAATCCGGTTTATTAGAATATATTAAGTATTCTTTAAACGTAGTAGTAGCTTTATTAAATTTCACCGCTATTTATTTAATTATAAATTATTAGTAATAATACTAGGAATATACCTTTCCCTCCTAGAAATAGAAATTATCTTAATTTTTAATTATATTAAGAAAACCGCGGGCCTATAACTAGTAGTTATAATTTTAATTATTTCGGGTAATAGTAAATACCCCCTAAATATATAATTATTTATTATAAAACCGAGGTATAAAAGGACTATTCTTAAAAAGATAATTATAAAGAGTTATAAATAAAAGAGTAATCCACGCTTAATATTAATTACGTTAATAAATAAAGCTAGGATTAGTAGTAAAATAATTACTATAATAAATAAAACGAAATAGCCGGTTATTAGATAACTATTATCGATTCGCCTAAATAAATCGAGTGTCGTATTTATAAAAAGTTATTCTCTTTTAAAAACGTATTATATACGTATTTTAGAAATTAAAATTTAGGTAGGAACCCTATGAAAGCCTCCTACCCTAGATATTTAATTATAAATATTATTTAAAAGAGTAAATAACCTTTAGTAATAAACGAGAATATAGAAACCTATTATTAAATTAAAACGAATAACGAATTACTAAAATAAAAACCTATTATTAAATTAAACTACGACTCTTCTAAAAATATAGGAATAGGATAAATATTTAGGAAGTACTAGTATACCGGTATTCGGGTCGGTTTAGACCCTAGAATTAAAATAGAAAAGAGTTATAAAGATACTAGTTATAAAGTAATTATCGTTAATTATAAATTTATAGTACGCTTTCTTCTAAAAGCTAGAATCCGTATTATAGTAACCCTACTCTAAGTTACCGGTATTAGTATTAACCGCTATATTATTTCTAAATATATCGTAACCTCTTTATACTTCCCCGAGAAAGATAAGAGCGGTAATAAAATAATAACCGAAACCGCCTTTAAGGAAGTCTATATTATAGATAATTTTAAAATAAGTATATTTATTAATATAGACGTTATAGCCCCTAAAGGGATAGATATATTAGTATTTTAATAAATAACCTATATTAGTAGCTACGATATAGAGTATTTTATCGACGTTTATTTAAGAGGTATAAATATGATCCGGCTAGTATATACTACGAAAATAAGAGTTATCCCTTTATAAATTACGATAATTATCGATGTCTATAAACTTGATCTATTAATATAAAACTACTTTTTTAAACCGGTAGATATTAACCTATACCTCTTTATCGGAATTATTAATAATAGAATAAGATTAATATTTATAAAGAATGAGATAGATAAGTATATTAAAATCCTTAAGAATATAAAACTAGGTTAAGTAGTCGAGATTTAATTTAATAACTACTATAGTATTATTATAAACGATAACGACGTTCGCGAGCTCGCTATACGAAGGCCTTTATAAAAGTATAAAGAAACTTTTATTAAAAACACTTTTAATAGTATAGTTATCGTTAGTATTAATTTATTACTTCTTAAATAGTCTTTAGGGGGTAAAGATATAAAGAACCTAACTAGTTCCTAATCTTTTATTCTATTAATAAAGGTAATTATTTCGGTAAAGAATAATATCCTTTTAAACGATATTATTATTTATAATAAATAACCGGAGCTAGTAAAGATTATTAATTAATTCTTTATACTTTAGGTAGAAGGAGGCTTTATTAATATTCTAGAAAACGAATAAATATATATACTACTTCGCGCCGACTAGGAAGATAAAGTACTTAAAATAATATATATTTATCCTATAAATAACGAGAGTTAGAAGATTATTAACGAAATCTTTAATAAATTATATATTTAGGGACGGTTTAAATAGATAATATAAACTACTTTATTTAACTTCCTAGTCTTCGTTATTTAAACTATAAAATTAGACGGTATTAAGAAAGGTCGTATTATTATTAATATTCGAGGTTTAAATATTATAGTTATAATAAACGTCTATTATTTACCTCTATAGAATAATATAATTAACGCCGTTAAGAGTTATTATTAAATTACCGTTATCGACGCGGTTATTTTTTTCTATTAATAGTATATATATCTTAAAGATAAATATAAGTTTATCGTCGTATTATACCGCGATTAAAAGATTTTTAATATTATAGTAATAGGATTTAAGAACTCGCCTATATATATATAATAATAAATAAACCGGATCCTATATATCTATAAAGTATTCGCCCGAGTATATATCGATAATATTATAATATTCTTTTAGACCCTCGAGGATTATATTTAATACCTATATATAGTATTTTCTTTATTCGCTAAATTTAATATTTTAATTAACTCTAAAAAGGTATTTATCGGTTATTTATTAATTATATTATTTAATAGTTAACTCGTTCGGGTTATTAACTTTTAAAGAAAAACTTATAATTATTAAATAACTAGTTTTCTCTTAAATACTAGTAGTATTTAAGATATACCTAGGAATAACTAGTTAACTAAAAAATTATATAAAAGATTATACTACTTTAGCTAGGCCTTTATAAAATAAGAAAATTATATTATTAAATAAAATACCCCTTATAGGTGTTTAGCGATAGGAATATACTAAAAAAACTAGTTTTAAATCACTTTCCTTATAAGAGATCCGTTTATTTAAAATTATTTAAAATACCCTTTCTAAACCTTCCTTTCTATACTACTTTAATAATAAAAAGGAACTATTTATCGACTTTAATACTAGTAAGAAATTCGGTTACGGGGTTATAATTTATTATATTATAAAAAAACTAAACGGCCTTTATCCTAACTAGAAATAAATTTAATTTATCCTTTTCCTTAACCGACTCTTTAAAGATATAGAAATATATTATTAACCTACTAAAATAAAACTAGTAGGAATAATATAAGTATTTATTAAAATTAAATATATAGTCGAATTAACCCCGAAGATAATTATTTATATTAATTATAGAGCTATACTTAATATAGTTAAATAAATAAATATAACTACCTTATCTATAGTAAAGACTAATTTATATATTATACGGGCCTTAGATTATATTTAGTGTTTTTAAAATATAAAGATCCGTTATAAACTTAGTATTAAATATATAGTACTAGATACCCTATCCCGACTATATTAAAAGGACGTAATTAAGGACTTTTTAAAAGGCGAGCTAGATATACTCTAGGTATATATATATAAAGTTTATATATTAATAGAAATAAATATATAGTTTAAATAAGAATTACTTTAAGAGTATTAGAACGACGACTTTTAAGTTAAAATAAATTATATATTTAACTATAACGTAGAAACCGGCGAGGATATCGTAGATCTTCTATTTTTAAAGGGGGGTAATAGCTTAATATAATATACTAATAATTTGACTATTAATTATATATATATACCGGAGCGTTTATATATACCTTCTTTATATATTAAAACTTTATTTAATATTATATATTCTAACTTATATATAGGAAGATATAAATACTATAAAAAATAACTAGGTATTAATATATATATAAACTAAATAAAAAGTTAGGGGAGTATTTATAATACTATTTATAATATTAATTATTCGGTACTTCTAGGTATAAGTTTTATAGAGTATTATAATTTATTCTTATACCGCCCTCTCTTTTTTATATAATTTTTATTAATTTTATCCTAGCCTTACCCCTTTCGTAGGAAGGATTCGATAATATTATAATTATTATATATAAATTTTCCCGAAAAGTAACCGCGATTTTAGGAAAATTAATATAAAAAGTAGAATAATAAGTAGATATACTTTTATATTATTTATATTTAATAGATTAAAGTATTCCGAAGATTATTTTTTCCGACCGCGACTATAAATTTATAAATACCCTATAGAAGGCTCTATTTAATAAATTTAAAATAAATTTAATATTCTCTACCGCCTATTATCTATAAACGGATGAATTAAACGAGTGTATAAATTAGACTATTAAAATTATATTATAATTCTAGATTATTATTTTATAAAATTTTAAAACCTAGGAAGAGGTACTACCTTTTATAATTATATAATATAATAATATATTTTCTTAACTTATTAACTATACTCTAAATAAAATAATTTTCGGTTTTATTATTAATAACGCGTTAGACCTAGGAAACTAGGAGAATAATATTTTATTAAAGAAATTAATATATATTTAAACTTCGGATATAATTACCTTTATTTAAATATATAATAAAGAATATTATAATCGTATTTATTACCTTTAATATTTTTGTAAAGGGGACTAGGCCTTATTATATTTATATAAAAGTTATAATATTCCGGTAAATAAATTTACTAGTTATAAATATAATTAATAAATAACTAATTTATTTAGGGTTTTTAATTATATCGGTAAATTTATATACCGTCTTAATATCCTAAGAAATTAAAAGATTTATAATATATTTTTAATAATATAACTAGAGTAGTATTTACCGCTAGATTAAGATTTTTTTAAATATCCACGACCTATTAATTTTAAAGTAGTAGAAACCGAGCGAGACGATTTAGAGCTAGAATAAGAATTAAAATATATCCTCGATAACCGCGTTATTAAAAAGGGGAAGGGTTATACTACTAAATACCTCCTATCCTAGAAAGATTAGGGATCTATATAGGACCGTTAAATAAATATTAAGAATATTTTCGCGGACGAATTTATTAAGGAATATAAATAATAAGTTAAATATTAAACTAAATTCTTCTTCTAGGGTCGATAATTTTAGAAATATAATTATATTTCTCTTTTATATTATCGCCCTTTACCTACCTTTACTAGGAAATAATTATTATATTAAATCTATTTATCGACGGAGCTCTATTTAGAGTACGGGTACTATAATAATATTAAGGGGGTATTATACCGAGAACTAGTAAAACTATTTTTTAATAATTTTAAATTATTCGCCTAGTCGTACGTAGAGCTATATAACCCGAATATTTTAATAATATATTACTTATATACTCCCCTATATAGACTTAGGTATATACTTTTCGTTATTATTATTTCTTAACTAGATAGTATATTTATAAAGGAAAAAACTTTGGATAATATATTAATTATATTATTATTCAGCCGAATCGGGACTAGCTCCGCGTTAAAATAATTTTAATTCTAAAAATACTATTAAACGACTTTCTTTAGCTAGCTAGATTTATATTAAAACTTTATTTTTCTAATATATATTTAACGCCCTAGTCCTTTAGTATTAATATTTTTATAATATTATATATATATACTCTTATTTTATTAATATTATAGTTTTTATCGTTAATTATCTACGTTATCTCTATACCCCCCTATTACTTTACCTCGTTATCGTAATTTTAATTTTAAATTTTACGACTTTACGTTAAACTTTAAGACTCTATAGACCTACCCGTAATTAATCGATAATTTAGAATATATATTTCTTATTTATTTACTTCTATATATAGATATTATTTACGTTATTATTTATAATACCCTATATAAATATATTAACGAGGGCGTTAATTTCTTTCTTTTAAAAGAGGCGATTTATTATAAAATAGACTTTAGTAGGAGTATTATTATAAATATCTACTAAAACGGCGGGCTGAGCCCTACCGCTAGCCCTATCGGGACTAGGGTAATACTAGGATTCTAGTATATCAAGGCCAAATCCTCTATAGAATAATTAATATCTTTTATACTATATACTATTATATTGACCCCGTGTCACGGGATATAATTAAAAACCGTGGTTTTTCGACCAAATAGTGACTCGGTAGCGTTAATATTTTAGTTTAGAATAGCGTCTATATATAACTTCAATTTCTGCTACTTTATGCGTTATTAGAATATGAATGACGTGCGCGGTTCAATTAATAAGCCTGGATGCGCATACTTCAAAATTTAGCGTCTCGCTTAATCCGTCACTTGATTCTGCGCCCACGAGTACGTGAGAGCGATGATATCGTGGGCTGTCGTAGCATCGTCCTGGCATCTTTGACGAAAACCACCGGTACAACGTCGTGGACCCCAGTCGTTATTTAATGAGAAATGGCATCGGGCAATGGAGTAAGATAGAAGGCAGAAAGAGATGATGTAAATAAAGCACTTGAATCCGCTGATGAACGACACTAGACCGAATCCTCCCTAGCATCGAATTCTACTAAGAACACATTTACGCCATCGCAAAAGATACATTTCGAAGACCTTCATGATTGTTGGCATATGGCCTAGCGCCTTGGCATATCGCTAGATAGCTCCCAGAGCATAGAACACTGAACGAACAACATGCATACCCATTCAGAATTCCAACAATGAACAGATCACGACCTGAAAAGCCTCGACCAAAACTTACACCTCCCAAAACTTACACCTCCCATAGCTCGTCGCCATCCTCTCACTCCCTCTGTTATCCGCAGCGCCTTCCAATTTCAAACGCCAATCGACTTTCAGTGGACGCATTAATCCACCCCAGCTCCCCCATCAATACTCAATCCATCAACCAGCGTACCTGTTTGTCTTTAGTCTGTTTGGTAAGGGGCCACGATGAGGTAAGTCTAGGTTATCGACGCGTCCGTCGACCAAGCTAGCCTTGCGGCTAGGTCCTCGCGAGGACAGGAACTGTCTCTTATTAGGATTTATAAGACCACTTCAGCAACTTGACATATCTTGAATCTTGGTCCTAGAAATGACAGGCTCAACCTCGGATTTAATGGCACTGAATGGTATAGAGTACGCTCTAGCAGTCGTAATTGCCGTATATTTACTCTTTAGTAAGTATATTCTTTTCGTTTCGGACTCTAGTGCCCTTTTGATTGCTACTTATTCTGATAATTTGTCTTATGTGTGGTACCATTGCACGGTATGATGGGTTTAAGAGGTGGTATTGTGCTATGGGATTAAGCTACAGATAAACAGTCTATTGAGTCGTCTATTATAATAGCATGGCATGCTGATAAATTGCTGCATTGATGTTTGTATGCTAGGAAGGTCCTTTCCCTAAATCTCAGTGTGGTGTGTCCCATCTATCCTCAGTACCCGCACACATTTCGGAGTCGAAATTATTTCTAAGACGAGACAATGAATAGCAAAACATGTCTCGAGGGTAGTCTTAGGGTAGAATCCCGAAGAAAGATTCCGAAAAGTGCCTTACATCAGATCATCATATTCTTCTTCAAGTCCTTGCGAATCTCTTCAGCCGTCCAGTCTTTTGCCTCCTCCATAGGTGGCAGGGACTTCGCTACCGTCTGTGGCGCAAGCTTCTTCAAGGTAGTGATTGCAGTCTCGCGGTTGACTTGGATCTGAAGGTTGTAGCGCTTGCCCTGGCCTTTTTTGGCGGTAGTAGGCCCCTGCATGTCCATACGGAAGTGCTTGGTCTTGTACACCGCAGACGTCGCGGTCGTGGGAATACCGGTGAGCTTTGCTGCGGGGATGGAATCGATGAACTCCGTGAGGGCGTCCTTGGCTTGTCCCATGGTCAATTTTTGGAAGTGTAATTGTTGGTGTTTGAAGTTCTGTTCGTGTCCTGGGTGGAGAGGTGGTTAGTAAGAAGAACGTGAAACGAGGAACATGGTAGGTTAATATAGGAATGGAGTATGTGTTGGGGAAAGTATTGATTTGATATAATAGTCGAGTATGTGCTAAGAAAAGTATTGGGCATCTTACCCTTCTAAAGCGTCTATATCACAACATCTTGAGCAAGGCTTGACACTTCTGCGGCTCGATACCCAATGACATTCGCCAACTTGGCCCATCCCCAGCTCGATATGGCAAATTCCAACTGTGTCTTACCATTTCTACTGCGTCTATACCACTTTATGGTAAGAAAGGCTTGACGCTTTTGCGGCTCAATGACCCATGAATGTTCGCCAACTTGGCTCACCAACAGCTTGACATAGCAAAATCACCTGGCATTTTACCTTTCGAAGCATTGATGCCGTTATATCTTAACTAAGGCTTGACACATTTGCGGCTTAATGACCTAATCATACTCACTAAAATAGCTGATCAAGGAGCCTGTAATCGCGACTTGATTCGAGGGCCGATGGAAAAATTTGTTGCCTTTCTGCACTCATGGGTTGCGGCTTGAGCCTGTAGCCATCGCAAATGCCACTTCTTTGGACAGCTTGGCTAAGATTTTTCACTCCTGTGTCATAGTGTATCGCAAACCGGGCTGCTCAACCCCAGCGATTATATTCTCCAGCCATTCTCTGATGCGTCCACGACAGAACGGAGTATCACAATTATCCACCGCCCACCCAAAGTCTGCCTTGACTTCCGAAGCACGAATTTCAGCCATCCACCTTGGCTCCACTATTTCCATCCGCTCAAAGAACAGCTCACGAAGGCGTGTCATGTTATATTCTTCAAGATGTTCACCGTAACCTTCATCTAATTCACCGTCATCGTTTCGTGAGTAATTCTCTGGTTGCGGCTCGTCGCTGCGCTCTCTCCCTGCAAGCAATGACGGAAGCTGGCAGACCTTCCACATAGGTACAACAGAGACACATTCCCAGTCTACCAGTGCAGTGAGTTCCCCAAAAGCATCGACCATGAGATTTTCCTGGTGCATATCGTCATGATGTAGGGCAAACCTCTCGTTTGCGATTTCTGTCGGAGGGAAGATCTTAGGGATGGTTTGCAAGAGTCGTTCTATCAGAATCTGGGTAACTTCATCTTCGTCTTCATCATCGGCGTCGGAGTCATTGTCAGGTTCGTCTTGCGAAGCGAGCGCAAGATCCGAGTCATACTTCTTATGCGCTAGAATAGCGGACAACCATCCACTACTTGAGTGAAACGGACCTCGAGGAATATCCAGCGTGATGTGGTTCTCCCAAAAGAACGCCATGGATACGATTCTATCCAGTATGTAACCAGGCGGTAAACCGTTTTCGGCAGGCCGAGCGGAAGTCTCCGGCAAGTCCGCTGATCGATAGATATTTCCAATCGAATTGCATTGAACTCGAAACAGGTCTGCAGTAATGTCGACGATCCTCTCCACGAGTTTGCATTTTGCAGACCATGTGATCGTCTCCCAAACATCTTTCAGCCCCGTACCAGGCATAAAGTCCATGAGCATCCACTCAAAACCGATTTCATTATCGTGTGAGTTATCCAAAGCGATGACCTTGGGTACGGGGCTCGATGTGTACTTGCTCACGATATCGAGAACCGCAGCCTCACTGGATGTTTTGAATCGGGGGTCAACAGGCAAGGTAACTCGCATAGCGAAAGTACCACACGAGCAGGTGATTCTGTACAACTTGTTAAACGCGCCTGAGTTGATGAATTCAATGGTAGCATTTTCAACGTCAGCGGCAGACAGCCCGAGTAGGCAGTAGGCAGTCTTGGCAACCACATTCATATCAGGCTCTTTCGTCCATCTTGGCTCTGGGGCCCAGAACGAGGGTCGCACCCACTCCAGACCGGGTTGGCTCTCCATAACAGGTCGATCTATGCAAGCAGATTTGTCCTCCATGATACTAGTGTAGATGATAATGCAAGGAGAGAAATGGGCTGTGACCCGCGATATATTTTTTGTACGAAGTGTCGATGAGTCAGTATTGAACACTTCTTTGAACTTCGAAAGTACAAGGCTTGATAGAAGCACTAGCTCAGCCTTACGAGGCGCCACAAGGCCACAATGTTTTCTTTGTTGAAATTCTCATCAAAGTGATCTTAGCCTTCGTAGATAGGATTGCTGCAATGATGCACTCTCAAAAACGTCTAGCCCCCGCACTCAACTTGCCAGAATTGAGGGAAATGTGATCTTGACCTTCGGCGTTGGGCTTAGTGCAAGATTGCATTCCCACAAAGGCCTGGTCCACAGGCTGTGTGTCAGCATAGTTGACTGTTGCGAGTTTGCCAGTGAATCAACTGGAGCACATAATTGGGCTTCAAGCCCATTGAGAACGCGTCAGCTACCCGGTAATGACTCAGCTCGAGCAGTGACGGACCAAGTCTTTACTCCTCTGCATATCTTTTTGCCCGACTTAGGGCTCTGTAGCCTTAGCAACTGCCACTTTCTTGACAGCTTGCTTGCCTAACATCGTGGTCAGACTTTGGAATCAAGTGATCTTGACTTCCATGGTAGGTGTACAGCTGCATTTTCCAGCCAATGCCTTGAGTACACACCTCTCCTAGGTCTGCCCAAAGAGACGAGTCTGAGTAGTTAGTAAGGTGTATCAAACAGGAATAATGCCTACTAACACCGTGCTATGCAGGGGTATATCGCTAGAATGCTCTCAAATAAAACAATGCAAGTCAAAGTGTCGTTCAGTCCGAGTCGTAGTCTACCAAGCACGAAGCGTTGGTATTGTCGTTTCCATTAGCGCCGTGATCCTGCCTAGACCTTGGTTTCAGTTTGATTAGGGGGACACTGCTCTTTGCAGGTGTACTCGACCTGTCGACCTTCAAGAACGGATCCAAGACTGCCCTAGTATTGTTACCAAGCTCTTTACGAAGGGCTTCTTTGCTCTTTTCGGCTTGCGAGGCAGCCTTGGTGGTCTTGATTCGCTTCGTCAGAGCCTTCTTCGAGTTCGATGAGTCTTGGAATAGTGGCCTTGACTGTGCTTTGATGATCGCTCCTTCGCCGCCAAGCTCACCGAACTCCACGAATTCAGCTCGCCTTCGGTCCTCCTCGGTCTCCTCCAGCAGGTCCATTCCCAGGCTCATGCGATCCTTCAGGCCCTCTGTTAGCTCTTGATTTCTCTGCCTCTTCTTCCGTCCGACCCTGAAGGTTTCTCTTAGCCTTCTATTTGCTTCCCCCGGGTCTTCCCAATGCCTCTCCTTCGCCCTTTGAAGCTCCTCGATTCGGCTCTGGTCACTACTAGCCTGCTTCTTATCCTCAACCTTCCCCTCCAAAGCCGCGAACGCATCGTTTGCCAACCTTTCCTTCTCTTCCTCCGTCTTGATCCAGATCTCCCCCTCCTGCACCTTATCCTCACCGCTGTCCCTCTTCTTAGCCCCCTCTGTGACCACGTAAGCCGTGTTCTTCGGGTCTGTCCGTATCTCAATAAAGCCACCGCAGGCCACATGCTTCATCCGAAAGCTGTAGATGGGTGTGGTGTGGTAGTTGCCAACTCTCTTCTTTTCGGCATTGAAACGGACGCCTTGACCGATGATGGAGGGTTTGGGGCATGTGGTGCACCAGATGGCGAAGGGCATTTCGAAGCGGACGGTCAGGATGCCTTGGCCTGATTTGCGTGCGCGAGAGCCAAGAGCATGCTTGCCGGCAAGCTTGTTGGCGGATATAGTTCCTTCGTACTCGGGCGGGACATAACGTCCCATATCTAGGAGATATCAGCAACAACTGGAGAGTCGTGGGCAAAAACGGACTCACTGAAGCCCTGCATCTTAGCTGTACTGTGTGATTAATCAGATGTAACTTTTGATGGTCATTCCCCTCCAGTATCCAAGGCAGGCTGCTGGAGATCCGAAGTCAGCTCTTTACTTTTGCCTCCAGCTAAAGCTGGCGGTTAAACCTCGGCGCGTTACGGATACGCTAAGCCTTATCACAGCGCGTGCTTTTTGATCGACGTTCGTCGAGCAGCTAGGTGGATGAAACATGCGCCCAGCTCAATTACTCACTCAACCCAGCAAGTCTTGCATTGCAAAAGAAGTAGTTGTCTCGAGTTTATCTCGAGGTTGATTATGCTGAGGTGACAAGGCGCCAAAGTGCAGAATTGCCCTGGAAGACTGGACGCAAACATGGCTCCAAGGAGTTCACAAGAGGAGGCCCCAGAAGAGGAAGAGGAAGCTCCTGGTCATGACGAATTTGTGGCTGATCTTTCGAAGTTTGCAGAAGATAGAAGGTGAGATTTTCCTCAATAAATTGGGAACACAACGGACTAGAGATGCTAAAATGAGCAAAATCAAGGATCAATGTCGACCTCAACGCGCGTGTCAATGGCAAATTCATCGATCTTCACAAGCTGTATAAAGTGGTCACAGAGCGGGGGGGCTACGACACCGTTAGTGCTGAGAAGCTGGCATGGCGGAAAGTTGGGAATGAATTCAATCTTGGGACGGCAAACGCTGCGGCATACGCCTTCGCTGTGAAAACCACATATTACAAAAACCTTGCGTGAGCATGAAGCTATCTCGTTGCGGTCCCATGCTGAAGCTATAAAGGGCATATGAAATAAAGAAGATGCACAACCAAGAACCTCCGCCAGTGGAAATCCTAGAGAGATTGACCGCCAAAGGAGGAGACATTCTTACTCGTACAGTGGAGAACTTCAGACCTCCAGGTCGTGCAAGCTTGAGCGATTCCGAGGGAGAAGAAGCGAAAACGCCGAAAGAGGAGAAGATGGATATCGATGACCCTGGCAGCGGAGGAGGTCGTACTACTAGAGGTGGGCGTGAATAATCTTGAGAACAAATGTTACTTTTGCTTACTGATCCACATAAAACAGGCCTACGTCAAGCTCCACCTCCGCGACAACTTTTCCAACCTGATATTTCATCATCAAGACAGACCCGTCATTCTTCCGGCCACCTCCAGTCTCCTCAACCCCCAGCAGCAACCACCCACACAGGCTACAATTACTCGGCATCCTCAAATCCTAATAGCGCCTCCTTTGCTGTCGCAAACTACGAACCTCGACCTCCTATGCCCCTGACGTTACGACCAATTACGACTCCGGGTAACAATCCTCACCTTTTCAAACTTCGGCAGGATCAGGCGAGGGAAGCTCGCAGGGTTGAGTTGGGCCTGGTATCTCCAAGTACAAAGGGTATGATGAAGCCAGGTGCTGGCTTTGAGGGCCCTAACATCTACGTTCGAACGCTCCAAGGTCTACGTTCCCAGGTCCCTGAGGAGCAAGATTACGCATTGCATCATCTCGTAAAGATATCTCATGAGCGAGGTGACAAGTACAAGTTTGATGCTTTCCCAAACCTAGCTGAAGGACTGATCGAGTACGTCCTCGGCGTGAGCTCTCTATTCTACGATGTTAAGTGGGAGATCAGCTACGCAGATGATGCACATGGTATCAACGTACTTGACGGTATACAGGGGACGCCAGATATCCTTCAGAGGATACAATGCCTGAAACGACTCGATACACCCGACGAGATGGAGTCGGAGGAGTTTGCTCGAAAGCTGAACAAGATCCTCGAAGCCGGCCTTACCATCCGGAATCTTGCCCTTCTAGAGGACAATGCCATCTACTTGGCGGAAATGCCCCAGCTCAGAGATTTCCTGTCCATAGCCTTGAATCTGCCATCATCCTTAATGATCATAGAGCTCAGGCATTACGCCCTCGAAATCGCCGAGCAGGTAACGAGGTATTGGCGCATGAACGAGTCAGATCCATTGTACCAGTCACTACTCGTGGAAATCAACGATGGACGTGACCGCGGTGCTGTTCTCACTGCTTTACGTGCTATCAGCCGTATATCCATGGTTCTCGACGATCCCAATCTCCTAAAAGGCATACCTCTTTCAATCATGAGACGAATTTGCGAATGGATCCTTCTCGAAGATGAAGACCTCATCAGCTCATGCCTAGATTTTCTCTATCAATATACTGCTGTTGCCGACAACGTCGGCTGGCTTTTATCCAACTCCAACGACCTACCCATTATTTGCCTCCTTGGTCAACTCGCCAGACTACTCCAATACCATGCGACAACCACATATTCTAAAGTCCTCGTCTCGCCTGCCATCCCTGCATCTTCAGCGACAGAAATACCCAGTGTCCCACGCGAGCTCATGGAGCAATTCCTGAAATACGACGAACCAGATCGCTCGAATCATTGGCTTCGGGCCGTGTTCGAAGAGCATCCCGAAAGCCACATTACTCAGATCCAGCTTTGGCAAGCTTACCAACTACGCTTTAACGATAATACCAATGCGCAGGTCGGGCTACTGCCAGCTGCAGAGTTCATCAAGAATGTCAGTCAAATTTTCGCGGGAGCCAATGCTCAAGTGGTCACTGGCGCAACACAAAAGTTCATCATCAAAGGCATCCGACCACGCCATGCCCCTATGGACTCGAAGGGCAGGGTCTACAGTCGCTGTTTATGGAAAGTGTCGGGGCAAGAGCCTTGTGAAGATTTTCACCTCAAACCAAAGCACATGTTCGATCATATCGTTTACTCTCATCTTGGCGTTGACAGAAAACCCGATGGCTTATGGGATTTTGAGTCCAGCAAGCGGACTATGCCGCTTCCACCAGATTGCGTCTGGTCGAATTGTCGACACTTTGCTCGGAGTGAGAGCTTAGCTCCATCAGCATACGAGCTAGGCATGCATGTCAAGACACATCTTCCAGACCAGTCGAACAAAGCGTCATTGAGGCATAAGAATAACCGCACGCCCGCCAACCAGCAATCCTTGCCTTCAAATGAGATGAATGGCCATTTTAATTCTCATGGTGCTCTTGGCATTGATCCGGCGCAAGGACGAGAAGCCATATACAATTACCAAAAGCACGAGATGACGGCTCAAGATGACATGGGCAATGCAGCAGGTTTGCCGCTGACGAGCGTGCTAGTGCTACGGAATTTGGCCAGGAACATACCAAAAGCAGCTATATTGCTGCAACCAGACAACTCTGTACCTCTGCGCAAGGAAGCGATGGAAAGGCTGTTTGAACCGCTGACAGATCGGCTGCTGTTCGTGATGGCTTACAACAAGGCATTGGCTGGGTACGTTGCTGATGTGATTGGCTATCTTGAGAAGGGAATGGCGGCATGAGCGCGGCGTTTGTTCGAATATGGAATTCACGAGTTGATAACGACGATGAAAAGCTTGTAAGCGTCTACAAAGGCGCTCGGATGGAAAATAACATGGACATTTGAGCTGGAAGATACCCGTACTAAAGAATGCAAATTATCCGCACAGGTCATGGCAATCTACGGTTTGAGCATAGGTTTACTTCTTTTGCGGTTCGATCACAGTACCAGCATGCTTCATGGTACTTGTGACTGGCAAATTTCGGAGTCAGCAGTACTTTACCAAGGCAAAAGTTGACATATCTCGGGAGTAGTTTGTGGGCAAGCACCCATGAATCTGCTCCAGAAACATGTCTTGAAGCTCCTGAAATGGTATCTAAAAGTGAGAAAGACGCCGGAAAGTGGCTTACTTGCTGACTGTTTAGGACATTCAACATTCGTACCTTATGATTTGAGTAAGGTCCCAGATAATTTGTCCTTCACCAAAGAATTTCCATTCAAAATAGTTCCTCGGCGGCTCGTGATTAGCAAACTCATACCTCCACAGTAGTGGGGAGCATCAACCTGTGTCTCGCTTTCGCGATACAAAGCAGAGATGGCTCCATCATCAGTCTCAACCGTATCGTCTGCTACCCATGGCCCCGTCTCGTTGCCATTATTGAAGCTGTCCCATTGCACCACGTCAACTCCAGGCGCAAATATGCTGTGGACTCACCTCCCTAACCGAGACGACATGTTTGCCGTCTTCGATCAGGTAAGGCGGAAATGTCTTGATGGTACGGTATCAGACAAGAAGGTCTTGAAGCTAGTGAGGGCTGGAGAGCTTCTTGTCAGTGCACCTTTGACAATCTACAGAAGCCAGCTAAGGAGATTGCAGGAGCAGATCGAGCTTGACACCCTGCTGCATCAAGTACGAATGGATGAGGAGCGAGCCCGATCTCAAGCCATCCACCAGGACAATCTCTATATTCTTATTATTGTCAAAAAGCCGCTGCTTGCTCTACGCTATCAGCTACCAGATGGTCAAGTATGTACGTCTTATACATATGGCATGTTACCCTAATAGGCTCTCAGATCCGGAGGATTCAGATGAACTTTCAGCCCGCTTCTGGTTTTGATATCGCCTTCAACACCTTTGAATCAATTGGCCTACCCGTGAGATACAAGGACCAGTCCGCAAAGCACCAAATACATCCGTCGTCGCTAGGCGCGCTCCACAGCTCACTGCCGCGATCGCAGGAGATGGCTAGGCCTTTTGTCACTGCATATGGTAACTTACCTGCGTCTAGTATGCCGTCTCAGGGTCAACTACTAGCGTCCCCTGCTCGACTTACCTCGACGGTATCTCATTCCCTCCAACCGATGGGTGCCTTACCCAACCCGGATTACGATACGATACGGCCCTCAGCGCAGCCATCTCAAGGACTGTCAAGGCCAACCTCTCGGACTGCCCTTGCGATAGATGAGATGACTGCAGACGAATTCAGCAAGCCCATCTCTCACATTCAAGACCCTAGGACTCGACTTGGCATAGTTCAGGGCAACTACCACGCTCGTAACAATACTGGCAGACCCAGCTCCTCGTCTGCTGTCTTTGATGCTAGATCCCAAACGGCTGCGATAACGGCTGCGGCACCGTCTATACCTCCGAGGTTGCTACCTAGTGCGAGTTTTGACAGCCAACTCTCAGCATCGGATAGATATGATACCCGACCAATGAGTGCTCCAGAGACTCAATCTGCTCATTACCTTACGGACTCCCTTCCAATCAGCCAGATGCTTCCACCAAGACGGGAGCTACCTTTCCCAGAAAGACCAGAGAAGCCAGCGAGTCAGGACACGCCAATATCTAGTGCCCCAAAAAAAGGCAAAGCAACTAGCAAGTCAAAGTCCAAATTGGCTGATTCGAAGGCTCCCTATCTTGAGTCGAAGGCCGTAGAAGAATCGCTCATGGCTGCACGCTCATCTGATGGCAAAATGGCCAAGCTTGTCTGTCCAGACTGCGGTCGCAACGACTTCAAGAGTGCCATAGGCTTGTTGTTGCACTGCAACAGCCAGCACGGGCGTGGTTTCACGAGTACCGATGCCGCTGTTGAAGCCAGTATTCGAGGTCGCTGTGCGGACACGGAAGAACTTGTCAGCTCAGAGCACCCGAAGGCATCAAAAGTTTGGAAGCAAGACCAAGCACCGAGCCTATCAGCCCCAAAGCTGCGGGCCAAGAAAGCTGCATGCAAGAAGCAAACATTGGACACGCCTCCTCCTTCAAGCGCTCCCCCATGTATTGACACCACTCGTGAGCGCTCTGACAGACGTTGCTCTCCGATAGATGACTCTTTGGCCTTTGCCCCCAAGCCGGCTGCTCCAAAGAAAAGACCCACTAAGCGGTCTAAAACCGTTCAAGGAATCGAGTCCAACAAACAACCTGGCCAAGCAGCGAATGAAGATAATGAACCTGTTGTAGGTGGGCAACTGACGCAAGCGGCTCCCTCGCTTTCCAACATCGCTCCTACCGAATTCCTCGATTCTTTGGATGGCTGGATCCGAAAGTACGAGAACTTGCAAGCGCCAAAACCGCCGCAGACAGCCAAGGAGCAGCTTGCTAAATACGCGAAGCATAGCGACGAGGACAGGGTTAAGGCCATTAACAACATGATCTGCGAGTGCCTTGAAGATGAGAACTTCATAAAGCTGGTGGAAGACGTAGAGGGTGCTTGGAGGAGGATCGGGCTCGGTTTCTGATGCTTTAAAGGGAACAGAGGGACCAGGCCTATGAAGAGGTTGACATTGCAATATAGAAGGTCGGTTTTGCTCATCTGGGAACGAGCTTATCTGCTTTGGTATAGCCTGAACTTGTTTGATTTGCTTCATATCTAACAGCGCTGCGCACATATCCTGCTTGTATACAACGCATTTGTAGCTAGATTTTGCACATTCAATAGCATCTATTCCTCCACTGTAGCGAACCTAAACGCCTTCGCTATGCACATAAAAAGTTCTCCCCTACCAAACGGGTTTTACACCCTTATGAACAGCAGCAATCCCCCCCGTCAAATCCTCCCACCCCCTTCCCTCAGGCAACATGAACCCCGCCTTCTCAATCATTCCCGCAAACTCCTCCTGACTCGGAAACCGCTCAATGCTCTCCACCAAATACTGATAGCTCTCCCGATCCCCCGCCACCAGTTGCCCAATCAGCGGTATAGCGCCGAAACTCCACCTTTTGTAGATCCCGTTCAAGAGCGGACTATTGACTTTACTGAATTCCAAGCACGCGAATACACCGCCAGGTTTGAGAACGCGGAAGGCTTCGTGGAGAGCGGCTTGTTTATCGGTGAAGTTTCGGATGCCGAAGGCGACGGTGTAAAGGTCCATTGAATTGGATTCGATGGTGGTTAGTTTTTCGGCGTTGGCTTCTAACCAGCTTAGCCGCTCGCTGTTTCCCCAGGGTGTATCGAGGCTTCTTTTTTGGCCTTCAGCGAGCATCTGCGGGTTGATGTCTGAGACAATTACTCGAGATGAATTGTCGTTGTTTATAGCTGTGGCGTGCTGGAGCATGCGGAATGCTATATCGCCCGTTCCGCCTGCTACATCGAGGATGGTCTGTGGTTCAGGCGTAACGTTCGAAGGATTGGAGGAGCGACTGACTCCAGGGTTCAAGGAGCGGACGAAGTGGTCTTTCCATAGGCGGTGGATGTAGAGGGACATTAGATCGTTCATAGTATCGTAGGAGGAGGCAACGGAGGAGAATACTGCGCCAACTGTAGGCCCCGAATCAATGACTGCTCACTGCGAAGAGCAAATCAGAGGTGCGGTACCTCTACCCTCCTTCTCCGACTCAGGGACATTTTCGAAACCGAAGTGGGTGGTTTTGGCATTTTGTCTTGCTTGGTCTTGGGCTAGGCGGAGAGAGCAGGAGAAGCATTTATAGGGTTGTCTTGCGGCGAGGATGCGTCTTGAGAGCCTGGGGGATGTACGCCAGAGATTCGGTGTTGACATCTTGATACGTAACTGAATTTGCAAAGTTATGCAAGGAAGAAAAGAGTCGGGATATGTTGACGGATGAAGTTTAGCGTAGCGGGATCAAATGCCGATGGAAACCGCTCTCCGCAAATGTTTCGCAGCATCCCGTCCTTCACAGGAGTAACTGTTCGAGTAATTGTGATCCACTCGATATGATTGATCGATAGCAAGATGTCTCTTCGTTGCCTGCGAGTCACAGCGATTTTACGCAATGGAGTCCGAATACCAGCAACGCGGCGGAACCTCCGTAGTCAAACAAGATGGAGCTCAGTGTCCCAACGTCCCGGCTCAGACCAGTAGGATTCGCGCTTCAGCTTCTAGGACAATTGCTGACAGCTTTCTAGTGTGCACTTCCCAGGCGCCGTGAACAGCAAATTCACCACCAAGCTATCTTTCGAGCATCCGTCTACACATCCCGCAATGCCTACGTACAGAGTGATGGATTCGGACGGAGCCATTGTAGACAAGGATTGGAAGCCTTTGAATATCAGCAACGATGAGATTCTAACGTGGTATAAAAACATGTTGACGGGTACGAAGTCCTAAGGAAGGCCAATTGGGCAGAAACAAGGGCTAAAGAGTTCTTGCTAGGATAATAGTCAGCATTATGGATCTCATCATGTTTGATGCGCAGAGACAAGGCCGGTTGAGTTTCTATATGGTATCTGCAATCCCTGGCCTACATAGAAATAATAATTTAGGAACGTCATAGGTTTCAGCCGGCGAGGAAGGCATTGCAATTGGATCAGCATCTGCGCTCGTCCCCGAAGACGTGATATTTTGTCAATACAGGGAGACGGGCGTGTTCCAGCAACGAGGTTTTGCTCCCGTCGAATTTATGAACCAGCTCTTCGCCAATGGTAAAGATTATGGCAAGGGCCGCAACATGCCAGTCCACTACGGCAGCAGCAGGCTCAACATCGTCTGGTTCCCTGGTTCCTGTAAAAAGAATACGAAAGCTAACCGTTTCCCAGCACACCATATCATCCCCATTGGCAACCCAGATCCCCCAGGCGGCCGGCGCAGCGTACGCTCTCAAGATCCAAGCGCTGCAGAACCCACAAGTTGACCCAAGAATCGTAGCCTGCTATTTTGGCGAAGGTGCAGCTAGCGAAGGTGACTTCCATGCTGCTCTGAACATAGCAGCTACCCGCTCCTGCCCTGTAGTCTTCATTTGCCGGAACAATGGCTACGCTATCTCTACTCCAACTTTGGAGCAGTATCGAGGCGACGGCATCGCCAGCCGTGGTATTGGCTATGGCATCGACACCATCCGCGTTGATGGAAACGATATATTTGCCGTGCGAGAAGTCACAAAAGAAGCACGACGCATGGCATTGGAGAATGGTGGTAAGCCAGTGTTGATAGAGGCAATGAGCTACCGCGTCTCACACCACAGTACCAGTGACGACAGCTTCGCCTACCGTGCGAGATTCGAAGTCGAAGACTGGAAGCGGCGGGATAATCCTATCACGCGTCTGCGGAAATGGATGGAGCACCAGGGGCTCTGGGACGAGGAGAAAGAAAAGGAGGCGAGAAGTCAAATCAGGAAAGATGTACTGACAGCGTTTGCGGAGGCGGAGAAGGAGAAGAAGTCCCCGTTGAGAGACATGTTTACGGATGTATATGAGGACTTGAGTGAGGAGAGTCAGGGCCAGATGAAGGAGCTAGGGAGGCTTCTAGATGAGTATCCGGGGGAGTATGACCTTAGCGAGTTCGAAGGGGGTAGAAAAGGTCTAAAGGAATCCAAAGAGTGACGATACATTATCTCCAACTATTTGCCCCACATGAAGAGCAAGTGAAGCGAATGCGAAGCTCAATCTGGCTAGCCCGTGAGACCAATACTTCCTGTAAGCGCCCTCAGCTCGCCAATGCGTACTTTCAACCGTTTATCTCACCGACGAAACGGAATTCCCAAGACCATTAATACCTCATCCATAGACAACCTACGTTCATCCCGGCCCCAAGGCCCAAGACACCTCTTAGACATTCGAGTCAGAACTTGCGCCACTGGTGGCACAGCTCAAGAAAGAAACCGACGACCTTCAGGAAGAGTCCATTGTCGCAAAGCGCCCCGCTATCCTCACTCTAGCTCACGAGGATGCGCTGGCAACATACCGCCGCTTCGTGACGTTCCGCCTCAACAAGAATGGGTACGATGACTTGACGGCTTTCCCAATCAATCACGCTGAATTTATGATACTCGTGAAGCAGTGCGTGTATCGAGCCTGATATTATGAAGCCCACACCCAACCCTGTTTGATCGTTCAAGTATCTAGCCTTCCTCTACAAGACAGCAAGAGTGGACCAGCAAGTGAAGCCGACGACCCCTCGGTCGCCTTCCTAACTTCGCACTCAATCATCGTGACCCTCTTATCGGACCCGCTCTCCGACTGTACCGTGAGCGAGATGGGCAGAGTCCTGAGGGGCAATGGATGCTTGATGAGACTGATCGATTTCTGGATTACTTTGACCACAAGTATGGTACGTTGGTATAGATACGTCCTCTATCAATAGATGAACGTTCGTAGCTGACACACAAGCTAGGATATCAGGCACCGAGACTAATAGATTTTTTTGATGGCATCGATACCAAAGCGACATAGAAAGTCTCTAGACCCATGAGGTCTTGACAACCATTCTCAAGGACAACTTAAACCTCCTGCTCAAGCTCATACGCAAGCCACATATTAGCCTAAAAGCCCCTATACCCAGCGGTTCAATCAAGGCCAAAGCCCCTCCAGGGCTCTTCCCTAGGTCCCTGCTGAAGCCATCTTTTCATCATCGGAGGCATTTCCTCATTGGATGGCTCTCGGTACTCTGCTTGGATCCCATTAAGATTGGCTAGGTTGGAGATAATGACTTGGCTCGTGCTAGGGATTCGGGTCGCGTCAGCATCTATCAGGGTAGGATGATCGACTTTAGAATGCTCACGGGTCGCCTTTCCTTGCTTCCTCCTTTAGTTGTTCGGTGTGGCTGTGTGCATTTTGTTTCAATGGTGATGTTTGCTCTGCTGCTGTTCTGTTGTTTAGTTTATTACCACACCTAAAGAGGGTGGCTTACTCACTCGGCGCAGCTGTTTCTCGCTTGTCATCCATTCCAATGGAGAACTTCGGTCTTGCAGGTTTGGTCTACAAGGTCTCGTTTGGATGTAAAGAAAACGCAAGGAATTATCTTTTGGCGAGGATTTCTGATGCATTGGGGGCTTAATTGTGGGACTAACACCTAATATATGTGTCCATGAAGAACAAGGCAAACAGAGATTAGCATGGACTGCATCGATATCAAGAGCTCACCTTTCATGTTGACCTGCCATTCTAACCCCAAAGCGACCGAGTGGTAGTTTTTTTCAACGCTGATAGGAGGACAAGGTGACATATTATCGCCAATCAAAGCGTAGAAAGGCTTCCTGAGTTGCTCTCATTGGTCTTGACATTTGTTCCCAACTTCCCGAGGAAAGTATGCGAGGACCATGCAGGTTGAATCTTCAGTTGACCAATTGAATCGCACGGAGATTCCCAGTAACCAATTTTAGCGTATGTTTGAGCCTTGTGAGTGTTTTGTGGTAATGCAAGCCACCGAAGGAGCGCCAATCAGAAAGCGCAAGGATAAATGCGCAACCTAGGACTACCTCAACAATCAGCGAGCACAATCATATAGAGACCGGGCACCCTTTATTCGGGGCATCCTGAGCCGAGGCTGGTGCCAAGGCTGGCGTATTTATTTCATCAGCCTCATCGCTCCACAACAATTTCTGTGCATTCAGTGCAATGGTGAAGCCCTAGCTAGGTCGTGCAATCAATCATGGAAACGGTATCAGCGCGGAATAAATGCCCATCTAATTCCTCTCATGGGCGCTCGCACGGCTCCAGGAAAGAGCCAGACAAGATGACAAAGGTTGTTGCGTTAGAGCATGTTTATTCTTGTGGATTGAACGACGAGTAAAGTCCCAGGAGAAAATTGCAGTCCCCCTGTCAAATTGATCGCATTATGCTCAATGAGATTTCGAAAGTTGATCGAGAGGTGGATTCTTATGGAACGTTTGATGCGGGTCTCGGCCAAACTCCAACTTTGTCGATGGATCTAAGGTTGACCTATCGCCATACTTGGGTTGCAAGTGTAGAGATGCATATAGTTGTTCGCAAAGAAGCATGTCTGGGCTAGATTCTTGCACTAGAATTGGTAGCAGCCCTTAGCCAAAATCTCAGAGGAGAAGACCACACCCATCGGAACAACCTATAGACTAATAAATCGTTCTGATGACAACGTTAAGTAATGAGAATTCTTCCATTAGCTCGAATATTGACGTTGGCTTTCTATGAAGCTCTTGACCGTAGATATCGTGTTCTAGGTCAGTAGTCTAAATGCCCAGAGTGGTAACCATGTTTGCTGAGGACGAAGGTGAAATTTGTCGTGAATACGATATACGAGCCTAATTGCTGGACTAATGTCCAACTAAAGCAGGTAAAACATCCCCGAACAGCACTTTTCCTCGAGACAGAGAGTGAGCAAGCAAATCGACTGTCTGGCTTCGATTCTAGAAAATAGCAAGGATCGGTACATGCTCAAATCGTTCGCGATTTTCCACAATCTTTCGTCTTTGCACGGATAGACTTGCTCTTCTGCGCAGTACCGCTGTAACATTCAAATGTGAAACGCATTCAAAATGTCACATGCCTTCCTGTCATACTCTTTGTTACTGAGAGAAAAACACAAGAACCGGCCAGGTGAGGCAAGGCATGCCAACGGCTGTGTCATAGGTATAGCAACAAGGGCCGTTATCCAAACTGACGGCCTGCCGCCTTGTAATGAGCAACAAGACGAAAGGATTCGCCGACACCGATCAATACTGCTGCAATGCGAGCTCGAATTAGACAATCAATTTACGAACACGGCTTTCGTACTCGCCCACATCCTCACCGCCGATCGACATCGTAGCAACGCGGCTGTGATGTACAATGTCGATAACGCTTCCTCCTACCGCAAGTGGCAAGGCTCTTATAATACCATCACATTGCTGCAAACAAAATGGCTCGTTCTGCTGAATGTCTGCATACAATCGAAGAATAACTATGTAAAAGGCTGGAGGAATTTTATTTGGACGCCTTCCATGGATTTCAACAAAGGCACTGATTCGTGCGGCATGCGCGATTTATTTTGCCGCCCAAAACAGAGCTGGTACAGCCCCGCCAATGCCCCACGGAGAGCCATCATTTGGAGGGCTGTTTCACTGCCTGGCACTCGGGGTTGATTAGATCCTTATCTTCCTCCTGGTCTTCTTCGTCTTGACTGTAGATCTTACCTTTGGGCTCCTGGTCCCTCCACGTTTCGGGTCTTTACCTCCAATTATTTTCGTTCTCAGGTATCAAGGCATCGAAGGCAGACTTCATTTTATTCATCATCCGGATCGCGCATGCGACGCACGCGATCGCAAAGGCGCGATGGAGTAAGATTTGCATTCGATAGAACACGTACCGTCTTCGTGGAATTGCGCCACGCCCTGCATCGGCTCTAGCCGCACTCAATATATAACAATCCCACCATACACTCGATTCCTCCAAAGCTCCATACACGAAACAATAGCATGGGAGAGAGTCTTGTCACTCGTCGCGACCGCCATCACCATTATGTGTAAGGCTTAACCAAGCTGTGTTATCTCGCCTCACGTTACTTCTTTGATGACCAGATTCAGTCGTGTTCTAGTACTAATGACAGTAACCCAACCCGTTGGACAACAGATAATAAAAAAATATTCCGTCCGCGTCGCTTCCACTCCACCTTTCGTTTCTCTACCTCGACACCATCCACTCCTCTGTCTCGGTTGAGCCATTGGCTGAACAGTGAACCCCCGCGGCCGGCCACGCCCGTTGCCAGCCACCCCACCCTGCAGCATCCCACTCTCTCTCAAAAAATCCCATTCTCCAAGGCTGATCATCTCGGAGATCATCCACAGCACTGCAAACCCTTCTCGGTGATGTTGATAGAGGGCGAAAAATACGCCTGCGAAGCATGTGTGAGAGGTCACCGAGTCAGCACTTGTCAGCACTCGGGTAAGCTGAAGAGCTCTCCCTTGCTCCCGTGAGGGCCTATGTATTAGGACCTTGCTGACAATGGCGAAGACCGGACTCTTACACATATCAACAAGAAAGGAAGGCCTGTTTCGCAATGTCCACACTGCAGAGGTCTGCGCAAAAGCAGGTCCTCGCATGTGCAGTGCGAGTGTGGGGCGAAACCGCACAGCAAGGAGGAATGCAACGATAACGACAAGAGCGATGATCTGAACTCAGATCCGGGGTCTGATACTGGTGTGAAAGATGAGAAGACATGTTGCTGTACTCATGGCATGCGCTGCACGTGTGCTTTGAAGAAGGAGCATTTGGATCCTGTGCCGGAGATTGACATGGCAGCCATCCCTCCTAGGCGCTCTACAAGCATTACGAAGCCTCGACTGTTGAAGGCTGGGTCGGAGAATTCGATGACTGTGTTTACGAATGGACATCATAAGCCGGTACACAAGCACAACGATTCGGCTCATAAAAGTGGACTACCCTACAAAATTCCGATCCCTCACAGCGTTCCTGGCTCTGAATACGCACGACGTTCAACGGACAGTCTACCATTGATCAGGAAGAAAGAGGAAGCACATTCGCAGCTACACGAATCTATACGCAGCGCACAAGACGACGCTCGGCTCGTCAGGTCGGAGCATGGATCTCCAGAGCCCAGGGCCCGATGCCGTGACGGTCTTCCACCACTGGAACTGTACTCGTATGAAAGTGGCGGCCAATATACTGAAGAGTACTCTCAATCTCCTGGAGGGTTTGAAAACTACTACACTGGGCCTGAGGAGCCACCTATGCTCTCCGCTGGTGCGCATACGCCTATCGTGGATTGGGGTGAAATGGGGGCGTTCTCTACGTCTTTCAGCCAGCCTCCGTCTTTTGCAAGCTACGATCAGAGCAATGTGGGCCAGCCGGCTCTTACGACTTCTTCCTCTGGGGATCCTTCTGAGCAGGATGACTATGTTTCGCACGGTCAAGGTCTGCTTAGACCGGATCTTGCATCTACCTCTGCTGAGGATGTCAACTATAATCGGCTGAGCTCGTCATCGTTCACCAGCTTGCAGCAGCCTTCCGCACTGTCGTCTGGTAATTTGTCGTCTGGGGATCTTAATGACCTGGACTACGGTACATTCCTACATAAGACGGCTTCACCTTCCGATTTCGAAGAGCCAGCAGCAGGCGGGTCGGAAGCCTTCGTCCGCCACGGCTTTACAGTGCACGACGCCCAAAAGCTCGCTCATCCCGAGACTCCCACCGAGGCAATGGGTGGACTTTCTCTACCACCGCATTCAGATCGTGACCATGTGTGGGCGCATCATTATGAAGGCGATGAAAATTCCTTTGTTCCCAAGGTAGATGATGAGTGGGTTCAATGACACACGTGGGAAGGCAGGAGGCCTGCTTCACCAGTTACGAATTATGACATTCACTTAATCGGGGCCTTGCGTTCTGTGTATGAATTTTGGCGAATGGTATTTGTTTGCATGACCTATGGTTCTAGTGGCTCTAGTGCCTATAGAAGATTCCATCATTTGGTAGGAGCGTGATTCGGTAGCGATCATGGCGTTCGATTGTTGGCTTTCAATAAAAAGGTTTTTGCAATCTACACATCAAGTCGATATCACACTGCGATCATCAATTTGGACTTGAATTTCAGCTCGGCAGGAATCGCACTGTTCCATTCCTCTGTACCAACAATCTAACCAGCAAGAAGGGTATCTAGACTACAAATACACGCTCATTCAACCTGACCACGCCTGACCATTAATCCGAAACCAGCCATCCCGTGCCATTCCAAGTATCCAACCTCGTCGCGTCATATTGCCCACGCTTCATCACGTAGCCAACATGTAGACACGCTCTTTCACTCTCTAAGACAACTTCTTAGAGACCCCTCCACCCTGGTTCTTCTGGCGGTAGGCAGAATAGCCAACGAAAGCAGCAACGATGATACCGATGATAACAATATTGCCTGATGATATCAAACGCATTAGCACACACACGTCTTGTTCTAAACGTCCATAGGCTTCTCCCGTAGGACGGGTTGTCAGTATCGGAGTAGAACAGGGAAGCTCATACCGAGAATGAATCCGACGAGCCCGCTCATGAGATCGAAGATGGAGCTGATGAGGTTCTGGGCTAGTCCGAAGACGGATTGGATGCCGGAGAGGATGGTGGAGAAGATGCCTTGGAAGATTTCGAAGATGGAGGAGATGAGGTTGGTGAGACCGTCGACGATGCTGGACATGATTGCTGTATTATTCGGGAATGCGCGAAGAGCTTGGAGTTGTTGTTGTATGGATAGGGTTCTGGGAGCTGAGAGATTGGAATTGGATGTGTGGTAGAGAATGCGAGTGTCACTGTAGAGGACAGAAGTGAGTAAACAAAACAAGGTTTTGGGACCTTTTGTGGGGGGACTTGGCGTGAGGTGTGACGTCGTTGCGCGGGCGGCCACAAAGAAAGGGGTCCCACGGGTTTGTGCGCTTTGGAGAGCCGTGGGTTTGCTGACTTTGCACATATTGTAGCTGCATGTTTGCTTGTTCGCGAGTAGAGAATTTGCCGATTGTTTGAAACTCGGGCAGATTCTTTTTGTGTGCTGATATGAATGTGTAGCAAAATAGGCGACCACTTCTCATTCAATGAGTAAATCTTTGGTGGATGAAACGATTGAATAGATAATCAATCAAGCGTCGACTATTCATTCCCTCGTATGCTAAGGCGTCAAATAACCTATTCACTGTACTTGATCTAATGGTATCGCAGTGGATAGTTCGGTGGCAGAATTCTTGAATACTTTCCCGATCTATAAGAGGTCCTGTGACTTAAAACTCGCAAACAAAGTCTTCTTCTTTCAAAGACCAATAATCCCTAGGGGTTGAAATCCCAATTCAGCCCATATGTTTGTTTGGCATTGTTCAGCCTTGCCACGGGGAATAGCTCAGCTTGAGCCCTACCAACTGGGCCCGTAAAGGATCATGAGGGGGGCTCCTTACCATGTTTTGAAGCCATACCTTGCTGGCCCCTATACATTCATAACGGAATGCTTTCTTTGATCCACCTAGAGCGCCGCAATCGGGCGTCCGTGGGCGTCCAACTTCGTCCTCGTTTTAAATTTTATACGCGCGACCGCTTGGCTTAGCCGATGCGCCACGTGCCGAAGATTAACCGCCAATCTAAAGTTTGAGGAAATAATGCAGCAAACAATGACTCCTAAGTAGACTTCCTTATGGCGACCACCAAAGCACCAAAGTCACTGGCAGAGCAGCTTGCAGATCTTGAGAATCCCGCGCCAAAAGGTACTCTCAGACTGTACCTATTCATCATATTGTTCTAAATTTTACAGATTTCGATCCAGAAGATAACGCTGAGCATATCGACGACGACGACGGTTCGAGCTCGTCTGGGGATGACGAGGATCCAGCTGGAGCCCGCGGGCACTATGTAGATGTTGGGTATGATTGTCTGTGTACGGTCCTCGACTTACGTACTAATAGCGACCAGCAAGAGCAAGCTTCGCAAGCCCAATGGTATAAACCTCGGGCCTCAGTACAAAGGCTCGAGCGTGAGCCGAGATGTTCTATTGGCAGCCGAGAGCGAAAATGATCCATTCGGTGGCCAGAGTGAGCAGCAAGAATTCGAAAGCTCTGACTATGCAGACCCGGAGGAGGACCAAGGGCTGCAGGGAATGGACGATGATGAAGAGATTGACAGTGACGAGGCTTTCGAGAGCGGAGACGATAAAAAATTTGAAGGTTACACGTTCAGAGGGAGCAGACCCACACGACAGGACCCGGAAGAGGGAGCGTCCCAGGATGAAGAAGCAGGCGTCTCAGACGTAGGGTCTGAGGATATTGAGTTGCAGAACTTGAACGGGTCAGAGAGCGGCTCTGAGGATGAAGATGACGCACAGGAGCAGGACTCGGGTATTGACATGAATGACGCAGAGGACGCGCCTATCGAGGACAGCGATGACCCAAGCATCAGTGATGAGGCCACTGGACCCAAGGCAGACGATCGTGCTGCTCTGCGCAGAATGATGGCAGAAGAACAGAAGACTGTAGCAGCTTCACTGTCCAAAGCCGCGAAGGAAGACTTGGTGAAAGGCCGAGCTATTAAGCACCAGAGGACTACATTCGATGCCCTGCTGAATACCCGCATCAAGCTTCAGAAAGCACTGATATCTACCAATTCTATGAGCGCCGCCTCAGATATTTCGTCTGAACATACCGAAGCCATTCGCGTAGCCGAGTCTGCAGCTCTGACCCTATGGACCAACATCTCCTCCCTCCGCTCCTCGCTCCAAGCCACGAACCCAAAGAAGCGCCCTTTCTCAGCCACCGACACCCCTACATCATCTGCCCTTTGGACAGAAATGCAATTACAAGACTCAAGCTCCCTTCCCAACCGCCGCGCCATCCTAACAAAATGGTCACAAAAGACTAATCCAGCCGTCGCCCTCACTCGCATCAACAAATTTTCCCAAACACCATCTCAACAGCCCTTAACATCAGTACTAGACCAGCACCTCTCCGGCTCAAACCTCGACAAGCTCATGCAAAAAACTCGAGTACCGCGCAGTTGCGCGCCCCTGCAAGCCACTGCCCGCGTAGCCTTAGACCCATCCATCTACGATGATGCGGATTTCTATACCCTCCTGCTGCGCGAACTCGTAGACCAGCGGATGGCTGACTCCAACGCCCCCATTTCCAATGGCGCTACTAATCTGCTACCATCATTACCGAGTCAGAAGGATTTCAAAGTTAAGAGGGTGGTTGATACGAAAGCTAGTAAGGGGCGGAAGATGCGATATACGGTCCATGAGAAATTGCAGAATTTTATGGCGCCCGATGATAGAGGGACGTGGGGGGAGAGGCAGAGGGGCGAGCTATTTGGGAGTTTGTTAGGGAGGAAGATCAGCATGGTTGAGGATGATGAAGTGGAGAGTGAGGGGGTTGGAGAGACAAATGGGGAGATGAATGGGGTGGAAGGTGGGTTGAGGTTATTTGGATGATGATATAGTCCTTACAAATAGCAAAGTGGCCAATCAAAGAGATTCGGAGTGCTCGTTCGTATTCAAGTGTTTCTCCATTGTCGCTATGCATCCCTAGCTCTATGAACGCTGAATGCAATCTTAAAACGCCGCTGTCATGCAATCACAATTCGTCATCAAGACTCTCCTGAGTCAAATCTAACGGCGGTCCCAACTGGCTATCATCTAGCAAACTCTCTGGGAGCAGCTCACTATCAGTCAAGCGCACGCCATTCCACTCGAAGCCCGCCCACGGATCACAGGCTCTACGGCTCGTACTTGGAGATGACGTTGGGGGTGCCAAGGGTGGAGGCGATGAGCGGAATACTTGTGAAGATGACGGCATCTTGCCTTGTGATGACAGCCTGTGCGATGAAGACGCCATCTTGCGCGGCGGAGATTGAGTGATGTCGACGGTGGTTGCTTGGGATGGCGGCACGGGAAGTTTCAACGGTGCAGAATTTATGGTAGGCCGAGACGGGAGTAATTGAATTGGGACTGTCATAGGAGTGGACAAGGTGTGCTGGATCAGCTCCGGCGACGAGAGCACATCCTCGGGATCAGATTCTAGATTGGTGAGATTGGCTGGATGGTAGGGCTTCCATGCGTTCTCGAATTGTGACTCTGTTTCTAGGCCACCTGCTTGAGTGGCTCGCCGGAGATCGTTGTGGAGCTGAGCGGATGCTCCTTCTGACTGCGAGTCCTGCCTTTGAGGGTCTGATGATATTTCGTCATTGGAGTTGCTGGCTTCCACTTTTTGGTCTTCCATGGGATATTCTGCTTCTAAAAGATTAGGCGAGCTCATCTGGGACTCTATACCCTCTGGCTCAAATTCGACAAGCTCCGAAGGGAAAAGCCCGAACGCATGCCGCTGGTTCGAGTTCGGAAGCGAAAAATCAATACTTGCTAAAGTAGCTTGCGTTTCCAGGCCGGTGTCGAACTCTCCATCATCGCTATCATCATCCGCATCAGAGTCGAGGACCTCTCTATTTATCGGCTCCAGGCTTGCATTTTCATTGCCTGGAGCTTGTCGTTGCGAAGATTCGGGAAATTCTTTGGCATCGTTGATCACAGTAGTAGGAACGTTAGAAGGCTGCTGTACGGCTTCTCCCGCGTCTTCGACTTCAAAGGGCGCTGTTTCCCGAGAAGCTAAGCTGATCTTCGAGCTCACACGAGAGAGAAGCGGGCTATCGCCTTCCTCGGTCTCCATACTATCTGCGATCTCCAACTTCTTGGTCCAGCGAGGTCCTTTCCTTTGAGACGCTGGTGGTAACATAATATTTGTAGACCTATTTTTCAGTGGTGAGAATGATTGTTCTCGAATGGATCTGCGGCTCTGAGTAGAAAGTGACGTGTCTGCCGGCGACTGAGACGATGGGATCTCTTTCTTCCTCTTCGAACGTGGCGTCTCGGGTGGAGGCATCATTGCCGCTGGGGTTTGAGGCTTCGATGGCTTCGCTTTTGCTTTTCTCCCAGGTAGCTTCAATTGTTCCTCCTCAAGTTCACCGACATCCTGCTTAGGCTCCTCCACCTTCACGACTCGTCGCCTTGCATTCCTGGTCTCGATTTTGCAAGCTGGGGGCTTCCCTGGTGTAATTTTTCTTCGCTTTCTTCCCAGAGGCGAAGCTACGTAAGTCTTCTCCTCTTCATCGTAATATTCCAGATCCTCCTTTTCGGCTCCTGGATGATACATCTCGTAGAATGGGTTCATCTGGGTTATCGTCTGCTGGTATTTGCTGGATGCTGACCATGATGGGGTTCGGTCTTTGATCGTACGCTTTCGGGCGGCAAAGTGGACCTGATTCACATTGGGCGTCGTTTCGTAGACCTGGCCTTTTGGCCGCGGCTTCTTCGGTCTTGAGGGCATGATTGCAGGTCGCTATAGAAGTAGTCAAGTCCTGCAAGTGGATGCCAATGATTAACGCGCCGAGCGCGTAGGCCGAGGTTTAAGCGAAGCCCAGTAGATCGTTCACTTCGTTGACAGCCCACCTCTAAACATTCGTCTAGTGTAATAGAAACCTGATTTTGAGAGCCTCTCTTATCAAGTCAGATTTCTATCGAAATTTCGTTCACGCAGATACAGATTCAACGTCGATGCTACAACTTCCAACTTTGAGCAACGTCTGAAAATGAATTTGGCCTCGAGCAGTGCTCTTATCGGAGACAATAGAACGGGGATACTTTGTGTGCAGGTGAGAAGGCGTCCGATTTGACATGGTCTCAACGCCGTTTCACGAGGCGTTCTCACACTTTAATTTTAGCACCTGGAATGCGAAATCGTTCTAACGGTAAGGTATTGATTGGCAATTGTCAGAACGACTCCATAGCTGCCTAGAAGGCCGGACCGCTGCATAAATGCCCATAAACTTCATGTCTAGTATGATCCTAGGATTACTCACCTTCGGGGATATCAAAAACGAAAAGAAAGTACGTCCCTGGGCAGGGCCAACCTCTCGATTGACAGTCGAACGCGCTAACCAATCGCGCCACGGAGACTCCAAACGGGATATAGTAGGTAAGGGGTCTAGACCTTGCCGAGCTAGGGTTAGCTAAGCGTATATATTCAATATATAAAGCTCTTACCCCGACTGAATTTACCGTATATACGGGTTAACCTTAATTTAATTTTAACTCTTAGGGGTAGGCCCCTAAAATAAAGGTATATATTTAATATAAATTTACGCGTATATATTTTATTTCTACCGAGTATTAACTCCCGCCTTTAATATATTTATTATTATTATATTTTATATTCTTTTTTTTCCTCCTTCTTTTCTATTATATATATTTTCTTCTTTCTATATTATTTTTAAATTAATATTATTATATATACCGATTATCTATTAAATATATATTTATTATAAACGTTAATTATAATACCCCCGATATTATAAATACTATTAACCCCTCTACTAACGGGTATTATTATAATAAATATATTTTCGATATATACCGAGTTCTTTCTACATCGGCAAGTCCGGAAAAACAGTTCTACAAAATCGCTACTTAATCGGTGCAAAATGCGCATTTTGCAGCCTTGGCAAATCTTGGCAAATCTTGGCGCCAAGATTTTTAAGTTAGAGTTAAGGTCTGCGCGGGAGCGCTAAACTTAATCCTAAAAGTAGCTTTATAGCCCTATAGGGCAACGCTAGTAAAAATCTAATTAAAAATTCGGAATCTAGGCTAAAAATAGATGTAGTAAGATATTTATATTCCTATATAGGGGCCCTAGTCTAGATACTATAAAAAGTCAAAGTTCAAAAAAAAAAAAAAAAAAAGTTGCTAAATCGGTACAATATCGCTACTTAATCGGTACATAATGTACTTAGAATACAGGATATGAGCAGATACGCATTTCCAGTATTTTGTATAATTTCGGTGTAAAATACGTAAAAATCGGGGTTTCCGGACTTACCGATGTAATATATTTAATAAGGTTTATTTTTAACTCTAATACTACCTAGGTCCCTCTTTATAAATTTTATATTAAATAAATACTAAATATATATTTTTACTTAACGCGTTATATATATTAATTATATTTTTAACTTATACCGGTTTTACTACGGGCGTTAGTTATAAATTTAATTCTAGTTACGCCCGAGTATATATTAAATATATATAGTATTATAAGTAACCGCCCCGGAGAATACCCGTAAATATAATAATTACTTTTTATATAATATATATTAAATATATATAAAGGCCTTTAATATCGGCGCCGTCCTCTTTATTTTTAATACTAGTATATATACGTACCTTAACTCTAGTATATTCTAAATATATATTAATACGATATAACTACGACGTTATTTTATAAGGGTAGATAATATATAGTATTATTTTCTAAAGATAGTAGATCTAGCCTAGTATAAATTAAGAATATATTTAATATATACTTAATATACGTTTACGAAGATTTAATTTTATTATTATATTTGTAACGAGTACCCTAATACTTATAAATTACTATTTTTAATATTCTTTAAATATATATTAATTATATATAATTATTAATCCTAGCCGCGGTAACTTCTCCGTTTTTATTACTTTTATAGGTTAAAAATAGGTTATATATATACCTAGTATATACTTAGTTAATACTCGCTAGTATTATTAAATTATAGGTATATTCCGGGGGTTAACACGATACCTAGTACCTCTTCGAGCTAGGGTATATTAAGTATCTATTAAATATATATAAAATTAATATATTATAGAACTAGACCTACTAGTAGGTACCTTAACCGGTATACTACGAATATAGAAGTAATCGCGTAAATTAAATATCTACTATATATATACCGAGTTAATATTAAATAACCGCTCCGACTAAGTCTTCGCGGGGTTATATAATACCCATTTTTATCGTCTTATAAATTTTACGTATATCTATACATTAAATATAAATTTACTATATATTATTATTTATTTTTAAATATATACTTATATTTAATTTAAAGATAAATCTTTAGTATATATTAAACGCTAGTTAACTATATACCGGGATTATATATTTACGGAAATATCTACCTCGGATAAGAACTCGCGTCCGTATAAAGTATATACTCCGTATATATTAACTACCGATATAGTATAATAAATTATAGTACCTACCCCCGAGTCCGCGCGAAAGTATAAAGTTAATATCTTCTTTAATATATCGTACGTATATATTAATTTTATATATAATATGGCTTTACTCCGCCGCCCCGTCGCTCCTACTCGCCCTCGCCCTCGGCTCGCGGTAAATATATTAATTTTATAATAAATATATATTTAATATATATTAGTTACCGTTAAAAAGCCGAAGCGAGCTCTAGTTAAATTAATAAAGTATTTAATTAAAAATAAATTTAGTTTATACCTAGTATATATATTACTAATATTAATAAAGCTGGCCGTTTAACGAGAAACTCCGGGCCTATTATACCCGCGGTATCTTTAATATTATAGGGTAAATTTAGTATATATTTAATATATATACTACTAATACTTTAATAGATAACTTTAATATTAAATATAATCTTTTTATTTAGTATTACTTATACGTAGTATATACTATAATATATTTTTAGTTTATATTAAGGTATATCGTATATTAAGGTACTTTATTTATTATTTATTACTACTAGGCGTAAACCTAATATATATTAAATAATATTTTTCCTAACGTAAACTAGGTAATACTACTTTAAATTTAATACTACGTATATACTTAACCTATATTATAACTATAATACGTATATATTTAATTTATATTATAATTTTAATTAGTTATTATCGTTTATTATTAACTAAGGAATTTATAGACTTAATATTTTAATTTATTTTTATAATAATCAAAAAGTCTTTATTACTTTATTATTTATATAAAGAATAATTCTAATAATATTCTAAAATAATTATTTAATTATATAATATATTATAATATTTAAATTAAATATACGTTATAAATATTAAAATTAAGACTTTTAATAAAATTTATTTAATAATAATATAAATATAATATAATCTTATTTTAAATCTTATTAGTTTTTTAAATATATATAATTTTTATAATTCCTTTTATTATAATATAATAAATTAATATTCTTAAATTTTTATTATTCTTAAATATATAATTAACTATTATTTAATAAAATAATATTATATTATTAATAATTAATTATTACATCGGTAAAGCGGGAGCCCGTACGAGAAGAGTCGAGGTACTAAATCCGTATTTTCCTAGCTTTTAGCGGAAAAATAACGAAAAGAGAACGTTTAAAAAAAAAAAAAAAAAATTATTTTTTAATAAAAACCCTAAAAATAGTAACTTCGGATTTAAGATTTTAAATCCGTGATTTTCTACTAGCGCCGGGTAGCTCGCTCAGGCTATATAGAGCGCTATAACCACGCTAGTCTAATTTCGATTTTAAATTATATTGATTCACGAAAATTATATACGCGCGTAATACCCCCTAAGCTAGCGCGGTATTATAGACTATATAATTCACTTATAGTTATATATATCTAATTATCTACCGGTACTACTTAGACTAGCTTATTCTAATTTATTCAAAATTATTCAAAATAAGTCGAGGTACTAAATGCGTATTTAGATACTTCAGACGAAAATAGGTATTAAATCGATCTCTGGGGCTAGTACATGAGCTGAATAGATCTGCGCGCCTTTTCCGCCTTTTTCGGTAGAATACTAGTTTACCGCTTTACCGATATAAAGGAATCTTTTAAATTAAAAACTTTTATTTATTAATAATTTATTCTTTTTATTATTATTATTATTATTTTCATATATAATTATTTATATTATAAAAAAAATTATAAAAAAAAAATTAAATATTTAATAATTCTTTTCTCTAAAATAACGAAAGAAATAGATTTTTTATTATTATTATCTTTACTCTCCTTATAATTATATATATATATTATTAAATAATATAAAGATTAAGATAATTAGAAAAATAATCAAAAATTATTTAATTTTATATTTAAATTAAATTAACCTCTCGTTATTAAATTATTATAATTTATATTTAAAAGTATAAATAAAAATATATATAAATTATAATTAAAAATAATAATATTTTATATTTATTTATTATTATTCTATATATATAGATATATTTATATATATAGAATAATTAAAAATAATAATAAATTATATTAATTTAATATTAAGAAATTAATTTAGATTAAATTTAAAGTTAAATAATTCTTACTATTTTCTTAATTATCTTAATCTTTATATTATTTAATAAAGTATATAATTATATATAAAAGTATATATAAAGTATATATAAAATTAATAATAAAGTATATATATATAATTATATATAAAGCTAGTAATAGGGTATATATATAAATTATATATAGAAATAATAATAAACTATATATATATATATATAATTATATATAAAATAACTTTATAAAGAGAGTAAAAAAATTAAGAATAATTAAAGATCTTTTTTTCTTTTATTTTTTTATCTTTTATTTATTCTTATCTTTATTATAAAGAAAAGAATAAAAATTAATTTTATTCCTTTTTCTTTTATTCCGCGGTATATATATAATTATATATATATTTTATTACTACTCGTATATATAATTATATATAT